>Ga0265293_10001852_pt1 | contig 44619 bp, 69 predicted proteins | sample Munlanlewell138R_FD_192505 | JGI IMG/M metagenome (GOLD analysis project Ga0265293, IMG submission 192505) | Leachate microbial communities from a municipal landfill in Southern Ontario, Canada - Leachate well 138R | ecosystem: Engineered > Solid waste > Landfill > Unclassified | place: Canada... | reverse complement strand
GGTTGCACGTTGTTATGTGGTTGGTTACTACCTTGATAATTAGTAAGTGCTGAATAGTTTGCAGGGGTTGCAGAACCACCATAAAATCTTGTTTCAATAAATGAACCACCAGAACCACCAGAACCACCAGAACCAGGCACACCGTGTCTGTGTGACGGCATTTCTGCAACAGTTAATTGATGCGTTTTCGCTCCACCACTCTTCCCAAGATTATATTTTCACTATGTAATTTGTTGTTTGATACGGCTGTAATGTACTTGCATTATCAGTTGAACCACCAAGTCCAACACCTAATGCTGTACTACCGCTACCACCTGATTCACCAAATGCAGTTTTAATAGTATTGTATGACCATGAAACAACAGGGTTTTTTGTTAAATACATATTACCAGAATTTGCATGAATCTTTGCGAAACCATTGTCAGACAATGCGTGTGAATGAATTTTATTGCCACCACTCTTCCCAATTGTGCTAGAACTTGATTACAAAGTTTGCAGTCAAATACGGCTGAATGTTGTTATGTGCCTGTCCACCACCTTTTGCATCAGACTGACGTTGCGAATCCCAACCAGCAGGGTACATAACACCGATACTACCAGCCGCCACACTTGCACCACCCCACCTGTATGCATGTGTGTGGCTTGGCATCTCATTTTCAGTCAATGTGTGGGTCTTTGCACCGCCAGTCTTCCCAAGAGTGAATAAATGTGATAATATATCGCTGGAAAGTCAACCACGCAAAGGAGGATTGCTATGAGAATTAGCAGTTTGTTAAGTGCATACCAACAAGAGCGACATAGTTCAGGTTACAGTGATGAAACCATTGAACGTGTCGTGCTAAATATCACAATGTACAGCCGTGATATGCACGTTGGAAGCATTGAACGCATGACCACTGAATCAGTGCTTACATGGGGCGGTAAAAAGCTCAATGCCGGCAAGAAATCATCAACGGTATATGCGTATTACAATTCAGTGAAATCACTCATAAAATACCTTGATGAACAGGGTATAAAACATGAAATGGACAAAGACCGCATCAAATGCAAGCCCGTATATGAACGTATGGTGTGCTTGCGACCAAATGACGTACGGCGAATCATCAAACACGCTGATTATGAAACGGGGTTGCTCATACGCATGATGTATTCAAGTGGCATGAGAATAAGTGAAGCAATCAGGCTCACGCCCCAAATGATAGACGGTGATGAAGTCTACATGAGGGGCAAAGGTGGCAAAGTGAGAACGGTTTTTGTCACGGCATCAATAGCAAACGAATTGCAAATACTCAAGAACGGCGAAGAGCCGTTTTTTTGTTTGAACAGAAGTGATGCGTATTACCGAATCAAAAAAGCAATGGTTGATGCAGGTTACCCGAATGCATACCCACACAGCTTGCGACATACGTTCACAACCACCATGTTACGGCAAGGTGCAACACTGTCACACGTGCAACGTTTATTAGGTCATTCACAGATTTCAACAACTCAAAGATATGAGCACTTGGTAACTGATGATATTCACAAAGCTCATGCAAAATATTTGGTAAAAATATGATAGGCTAGAGATATGAATGACGGTATTGCAACTTTCTTATTCACTCAAGGTGTGCTTGGTGTAGCGTGTCTGGTACTCGGCATCGTTTGCGTGAAATTGTATAATAAGAATGAGCGACTTGAAAAAGAAAAATCCGACATTCAAGAAGCTCGGCGGCTTGAAACCAAAGATACAACCCGTGAGGTTGTTGAGGTACTGCAAAAAAATGCACAGAATATGGAATTGCTATCGTCTAAAATTGAGATAGCCAAAGGGAGGCGTTAAGTTATGGGATTATTCCGTAAAAAACCCAGTGTACCCGTGAACTCTGTTGCAGATGAGCAGAAAATTGTTGAAATTGTTGCTGATAAAAGAGCACAAGCAAAAGTTGTCGAGCAAGCCAAAGAAGCAAGTGACAAACTTAATGCTTTGTTGGTTGAAAATGGGTTTACACTAAAAATATATCTGGCGGCTGGTGGGAAACACCCCCAAAGAAAGGGTGAGAAATGATAGAATTACAGCTTTACGCATCAATCTTATTGGCAATACGTGTCATATCGGTATTTTTCATTGTACTGGTAATCAAACGGCAATGGGCATTGTTCAAATTGCCTATACATGAAGACATTAAGACGTTCAGAATCGTCTTGTTTTTACTGTCAGTTGCAATCCTGATTGGCAACATTATACCGATTGTCGTTGACGTAATGGCGTTATTCGGTGCAACAAACCGACCAGACCAAATACCGACTGCAAGCGTGTTCTATAGTTTCAGCAATGCAATCACCGCCGTACTGTCATCAATACTGGTTTGGCTACTGTACTGCATCGCAAATGACCGTAAATAGTGCTATGCTAGTGATAGAAATGTAACCACGAAAGGCAACCATAATGGGCAAGGTATCAGCACCAACAATCATATTTAAGCCGGCACACTCAAACAATTTCACAAGGGGTCGTGTTGGTGGTCGTAATGGTCAACAGACGTTTCATCACGTTGTTGGTAGTGCTGAAAGTGCCGTTGCCGTGTTTCAGAATCCAAGCCGTCAAGCATCTGCAACGTACATTGTCAGTGCGATTCCTGGCGTTATTTATCAGACCGTAAGTGAAGACGATACGTCATGGTGTGACGGTAATCTTGCATCAAACCGCCGTGCAATCACGATTGAGCATCACGGTGACTGGCGTAATGGCTACCGAAATGAAACCGTGTTGCAGAATGCCGCACAACTTACTGCATGGTTGCGTGACAGAGCCGTGACGAATCATGCACGCCGACACCGTGAGGTTTCAAGCGTGGTCACTCTGTGTTCTGCTGATTTACCAGTTGAAGAAATTTGGAATCGTGCAACCAACATCATTAACAGTGCATATTCACAACCTGCACCACAGCCACCAGCAACCGCCGCCGACTTGGTATGGGAAAAACTACCGAAAACCGTTGAATACGTGCTTGATAAATCACCAACCAAACTTTGGAATTTCAATCAAACGTCATGGGGTGGTTTCGGTAACGGTGTCAAAGACTTTGCAAAGGGTGACCGTGTAATCATTTACGGTAAGGTCACAAACAAGACCCTGAACGCTGTTTACCTGCTCACAGAGTATAGTTTCACCCAAAAGATAACCAACGGCTTTAATCAAGCTGATATGAGCCCATACGTTGCACCAGCACCACCAGTTGTCAAACCTGAATGGCAAACCAACATGAAAGACATCACACCTGTGAAACTCATGGTATTGCCTGGACAGACACCGATTGTGAACCTCAATGATTTGAGCGTAATCAAACAACTTGGTCAGGGTACATACGTTGACTTTGTTGCCACCACAACTGTCAAGGGTGTTGAATACCTGATAAGCAGTTATTCAAAAGAGCATGGACAGCCAAACGGCATCAAACGTGCTGATGTGGGCGTGCCTGAAACACCACCAAACAGTGAAAAACCTGATTGGCTTGAAAACTGGTACGACATTGAAGACGTTGACATGTACGCACGTGCTGATACTGACCTTGTGAACCTTGAAGACGGTTCAACAATCAAAGTCATTGAGCGTGGCACGAAAATACGTGTTGCAAGCATGACTGAATGGTTTGGTCACAAATATGCAATCACACAGTACAGTACAGAGAAAAAAGAGGGTCGTGGTATTCGGCTTGATGACCTTGATTTGAAGCCTGTTGATGAAACACCAATCACACCAGCACCAGAGCAACCAGAAATCACGCCTGATACGAATGCAATAATCGCATTCTTGCAGTTACTAGTAAAAATGATTGAAGAATTTTTAAGCAAATTTAAGAAAGGGTAATCATGGAAACAATCGTTGCTGAACTCGTACAACAAATCATCACAGTAGCAGGTGCCGCAATTGCAAGCGGTTTCATTGCCACTGCACTCACACAGTTATTCAAATGGAAACTTTTTGCCGGCATCGGTAAAAAGTACCCCGTACCAACAGCCGTTGGTGTGTCACTTGCAGTCAGTGCAGGTGCAATTTACGCACTGAACATGGTGTTACTGACGAATTGGCTTGGTTATGTCGTATTTGGCGTTGCTACAATCCTTGTGGCCACACAGACGTATGACCTCGTAAAGAAAGCCGTTGATGCGTTAAAGGGTCCACAGGCGTTCTGATGCGTTGGTTCAAAGCAACCACACTGTTTGTTCTTGGACTGTTGAGAATCACCATTGTCACATTTTTGTTGGCGGTGGTGATTTTCTTCATTGCGTGGTCACCAGTCATTTACAAGCTCATGACGTGGTGTGACCACTACCCACAGACGTTTGCAGATTGTCGTGAGTGATGTATAATCGAATCATGATTAAATTCAATGAACAGCAAGAAGATAACCAAACCGAATAATCGGGGTCTTTTGCTATTCAGAAATAATCAAGCACACAGAAATATACGACCCCAACAGGGGTCTTTTTTATTGGTATGTAGCTCAATTGGTAGAGCAATGCACTGTTAATGCATAGGTTGTGGGTTCGAATCCCACCGTGCCAGCCAAATTTGCACTCATAGTATAACGGTTAGTATGCATCGTTGTCTGCGATAGGGTAGGGGTTCGATTCCCCTTGGGTGCGCCATATGGACGTGTAGACAAGTGGTTTAAGTCACATGGTTTTCAGCCATGCATTCGGGGGTTCGAATCCCCCCACGTTCACCATAAATGCGTGTCGTCTAATGGTAGGACACAGGGTTTTGGACCCTGCAATCTTGGTTCGAATCCAAGCGTGCATGCCAGATTAAGATTTTATGATGTAATTCGCTACCTGATACGGCTGTAAGTTTCCTGAATCACCTGTACCAGTAGATGCAGTATTGCCCACGTTGGCGTTTGTAGTCAGCCCAGCGACCCATTGACCACCACCAGTTGATATAGTTCGGTTTTGCTCACCACGTTGTGCGTGAGTGTGTGCCTGCAGGTCTTTATGACCCCCATTTTTCCCAAAAGTGTAAAATAGTGTTGACAAAGGCGTTCCGTTGTGCTATACTGTAAGTACAATCAAATAAAACAAAAATGATTGAACAAAACAAAGCGTATCAACTCTGGACACTACAAGCACGTATTGCATGGTAGAAGAACGGCTAGCCTCTTGAACACCCACAGCATTGTGGGTTTTTTGTTTGCCATGTATAATCGGTCATGTTCAGTGGTAGGTTGTCACATAGTCCAGTCACCGCAAGGTTTGGCAACACAGAATGAACACAATGGCCGCCGCTAGTTAGGCGGTTTTTTGTTGTATAATAACGGTATGAATAACCACGCATTACCTGATATTGTTTACCCACTCAAGAAGAAATCACAGTATGAAGAACTGCGATACTCATTGCGGTCACTCAAAAACATACCTCATGGGCGTGTATTTATTGCCGGTGAAGAATTGCCAAAGTGGGCAAAAAACATCACTCACATATACGTCAGACGGTTTGACGGCGAATCAGGGTACATGAATGCAGACCGTAATTGGCTTGAAGCGTGCATGAACAATGAATTGTCAGAAGAATTTATTGCCATGAATGATGACATGTTTTTCATGAAACCAATACCAGAATTGCCGTATTACCATGACGGTGAACTTGCAGGTTACATCAAATATCGTGAATCGCTTGGTGATACGCATGAAAATTACCTGATTGGCATGAAGCAAACATTGCAATTATTGCGTGAACACGGTGTTGAAAAGCCACTTGGGTACACCCTGCACATTCCGATGCGTATGAAGAAGTCATACAGGCTTGCACTGCATGGTGAATTCGCACGTGAATACAATTCAGGTCAGTTATTGCTTACAAAGACGTTGTACGGCAATTTATTTCACTGTTTCGGCACGCAACGTGTTGATGTGAAGTTCATAAACGATAACTTTGACCCCGATGAAACGTTTTTAAGCACAAATGACCCTGCATTCAAGTATGAGAAATTGGGGCATTTTATACGTGCGAAATTTCCCGAAAAATCAGAGTATGAAATATAATCAGAGCCATGAGATATATTGTTGACCACACTGAACCACGATGGGCACTACGATACCAGACAAACGGCTTTGTAAATGGTGCCGCAACATACAGTGCCGACCTCGTAAAACATCAGGTGGATTTGTGGCAAGGTGACAATATCATCATTTCAACGTGTCCACTGTTGCATACTGTTGACGGCTTACCTGCTGAAACTGACCTTGTAGTGCAGTATTTGCATGAATATTCATACGCATTGCCACTTGCAAACGCTCAACGTGTCATCAGTGAAATCAAAACCAAGTACAAACGAATTGTGTTTGTGACTGCATATTATGGCTTGTACGTGCTGTTGAAGCGTGCCGGCATTGATACCGTGTTCATTCCGATGACGATTGAAGCTGATAAGTTCAAAGATATTGAATCTGACGGCATACACCAAGAGAAATCAATCATTTATTTTGGCAACGTCACCCCTGAAAAACAAAAGGTGTACAACCATTTGAAACATGCATTTGCAAAACAGGGTTGGAAATTTGACACATTGTCACATGGTAAATTCAACGGTTTTCCAGTTGAATCAGCAGACGTTCACGGCATTATTCAGGGTTATAAGTACGGTATTGGCGTTGGTCGTTGTGCGTTAGAAATGCTTGCACAGGGGTTGCACATCATCGTTGCAGGTGCAGAATTCGGCGGCATTATGGTCAGTGATGCTGATTTTGATGCTCAAACACTCACCAATATGAACGGACGTGTGACCACTTTTGACCGAAACGTTGAAACCTGCATTGAATGTCTTGATGATACCCAAGTGCGTACGAATGATATTCACGAACGCTTACCAGAGATTGAAAAGACTATCAAAACATACTTGCAAACTGGTCTGCAAACACCCAACGATTCCCAAGCACACCCCAACGGGTAGACTTTTGAATTGCTGAACGTATTGAATACACGTCACCACCAGCCATGATTGTTGCATAACACGATGCACAGTCACGTTTCATTTCAGTATGTATTGCCCAATTGATTTGCTCACGCAACGTTTCAGGCATGTCGTAACGCCGTGCAGGGTGCCATGAATTCAGACCCCATGCAATACCGCCGTCACCACGTTTCTGACAATAATCGAATCCACCACTTTCATGTTTCCATGAACCCATTATTTGAATTGCTGATATACGTGGTACACCAATTTCAGTCAAAATACTGTAAATCGTTGCAGGGTCTTGTTGACCACACGCATATTCTGGCGTTTTTGGGGGCGTTTCAGCGACTTTTGCCGTGATTATGGGTGTTTGCTCGTCTTTGACTATTTCGGCTTGCTGTGGCTCGTCAGGTGTGTCCACAGGCTCGGTTTTGTTTTCTTGTGTTTGTGTTGATGCAATTCGATTGTCAGTTTCAGCGTATTTTTTGTTTAATTCCGCTTGGCTTTGAGCGGTTGACCATGCCACTGTGAAAATAATCACGGCGGCAATTACAATCGCCAATCGTTTCATATTCTTAAAGTCCTTTCGTATTGTCCTGCACTCGATATTTGGTTGCGACATGTGCAGTCAGTACAAGAATGATTATACCGTATGCAGTGAGTACGGCACCAAGACCAATGTACACTGCATCTGTTTTACTCATTCCGTTCAAGATAAGTACGACACCTGCACCACCAACACCCAAAATCTTGACTGTTGTGAGGGCGGTGAAAAACCAGTGAACGATGTTTTGCCAAATTGTTGACCAGCTTGGCATCTTTTTAGTTTGTTTGTTTTCGACCTGTGCGGTCTTTTTCGTGGTTGCTTTTGCCATTTTTACGGCTCCTTTTTATTTGATTTTTGGTTGTTTGTTTTGTTCAACCTGCAATCAGTATATCAAAGGCGTTCCGTTTTGTCAATAGCCTCTTGCTTTGAAATGGATTGTTGCAAATACTTTCGGCACAATTCCCACCGTTCAATGTCCATTTTCATACCGGCATTGTCATTGTTTATGGCGTGTGTAATTTCACGCACCATGAGTGATTTCATCTTGATTGATATTGCATCGGCGTTTTGCTCGATTGCAGTTGCAACTTCATCAACTGAATACGACATACGACCAAGTGCGTACCTGAATGCGTAAACAATAATGCCCTCATCAGCAACAATTTGATGTTCAAACAGACGTGTCATGCTTCACCACCTCGTCATTCATTTCAAGTTTAATGTCAGATACCACACCACGTATTGCCGGTGCAGTGTCAAGTTCAGCAACGGTTGGTGCAATTCGTATATCAGCCATTTTCGGCATACCCTCGGTTGCTTTTGCAAATGCAGTGATACCCTCAACGGCTTTTTTAACGGTTGTTGCAACGCCCCTGAACACTTTGGCGATAGTTTGTACCATTTGGTCAATGCCACGCTTGAAACGCCGCCAGAATATGCGTGCTTCACGCTTGGTCATTGGACGGTTCACACCCATGATTGATGCAATATACACCCATTTAAGAGGGTCATTTGACTGATATAATTGTGAAATTTTGTTCACTGACTTTTGCTGATATTTACGCATCGTATTGTTCCACCAACCAATCATAAAGTTTATGTGCAGTATTTAGCACAACATCTGAACCGTCTTTGCGTGTCACCATTTTGGGTTTCCATTTACGACCAAAATCAAGGTCATAAATCCAATACGAAATGTCTGACCAACCTGAATCATATTTGTCTTTCATTTCAATCTGCAATGCAGTCATCACCGTGTTTATCAGTGGTGTGCTGAATATGAACGTGTGATTATTGAATTCGGGGTCACCCATTTTGGTGATTAGTTTGCCGTTTTCATGGTCTTTTTCATGTTGGTCTTTCAAACCTTTCATGAGTATCACGAATGCTTGTTTTGAAATCATATTGACATACCTTTCTTCTTACGTGATTGCTTGAGTGCATGAAACAGTGGGTCAAGTTGCTGTGCAAGCCGTTGCGTCTCCATGATGCGTTTGATGTCACCCTGTGTCATCGTGGCAATTTTGTTGAGTGCAACCAGCTTATCATTCATGTAGTATTCTTTGTCATCGTACTTGTAAAAGGTCAGGTTTTCATCAGCAACGTGGCGTGAAATCCATTCAGCACGCATACGTGAACCCCACACGGCTTTTGCAATGGCGTGATTCAGTTTCGTACCGTGTTTGTATATGTGTTCCATGTCATCGCTTTCAGACACGCCGTTTCCGATGCCGATATAGCATTTGAACCCTGCATGTTCGTTATAAATCAGCACGATGCCCATTGTTTGATTAGGCAAACCAGTTGCACCAGTGTCAAACCATTCAACGTCTATAAATTCACTCATAATTGCATGTCCTCCCTTTTATCGTAAAAGTTAATCAGATGCAGATGAAACAAGTGCGGCACTGAACGCCTACTTGGGCAATTTTCAATGATTTGGTCGTATTCATCGTACAAATATTCACGCTTTAATTTGTTGAGCTCGGCAATTTCTTCATCATGCAGGTCATGCCATGATGCACATTCTGCACGCTTAATTACCAGTAAATGACACCGTTTGTACCCGACATCGTATGGAAAATCATTGTTGATGATTCGCCAATGCTCGAATATCTTGATTGAATCAACTAGCTCAAGCGGTTGTGTTGTGCCGGCAATCTTTGCATTTTGATATGCTTGCTCAGTTGCGGCGGTTCGTAATGACATTGGTAAATCAGACATTTTGCTCACCCTTTTTCTTACGTGGGTCACCCCACTTCATTTCTTTGTTGTCCATAAGTGACGGTGTGATTTCAAACTCATAGTGACCGCCACGTTCTGACTTCTGCCAACAGACAACCCAAAACATCGTATATTGCAACGCACCAATGATGTCTTCATTACCTGACCAGCCCCATGAATGAATGGTCAGCTTGTAACACTTTTTGCCACGTAAACCGTCACGACCAACACGCAAAACAGGTGGGGAATATTCCCAGATTGATTGTATGAACTCTATCAGCTCACGCAACGTACCCTGCCAATGCTGTATTGATTCCAATTCAACATCACTTGGGTAACGACCACTCATGACAGTTTTACCGTTTTCAGGTGCTTAAATGTGTCTTCTGCACGTATGCATGGACTGTGTTCACCGTCCATATCAAGAGCCGTGTGAAAATACTCTGAATGCTTTGCTGATGACGTGGTGAAACTATACCCAAAACCGTCATCAGGGTAGAATGTGAACTCAACCACAATGAAATCTTTGTATGCATCATCACGCTCAACCCAGCCGTATATTGTCCACTGGTTGCCGTCTTTGGTGTAACGGTCCCATGTGACATGCTCAACAGGCTGTAAAATTAGCTCGATATTGTGAATTTGTACGTCTTCGGTTGTCATTTTTCCCTCACAATCAAATTGATTTTTCCAAGTGCAGTGTCTTGAATATCATCAATCGCAATGTCAGGTTGACCGTACATGCTGTTGTAGCCAATCTTTGTGAAACATCTTTGCTTGAATATGTGTCGCAATTGCTCATTGCTATCAATGAAATTCTGTGCATATTTTGCACCACCGCCAGACCACGCAATCAGATGCGTGTTTTTCATTGTGTCCAAGATTGCCGCCAATGCAATGATATTGTAATTGGGGTCACGGCACGTATCTGTGCAGTTGCAACGCAACGTACCGTCTATATCAAATGCAATGACGATTTTTTTCATCTTGTCACGTGGCAAGCCCAAATCTTCATTGGCACCCATGTTATAGGTTCCAAATCCAAACGATTAGCTTGATTGTGAACGTCAGTGCAATGAGTCCAAGCAATCCAAGTACAAACCAGACTGCAACCCATTCACCTTTGGTTGGTTTTCTATCGTTCATCTTTTTTGACCTCTTTACCGTTGAAATGTAGCTTTGCATCTTTATCAATTTTCGGTGCAAATTCAACCGTTTTAGTGGTGATATTCGTTGTGTCAGTGATGTTGTACTTCTTCACAATGGTCAAGTTGCTGAATATGTCACCGATGATACCCCAAAACATCATTGTGAATGCAATGAAATCAAGAGTGCTTTCAACTGCATTTTCAGGCTTTTCATTGAACCCAAAGTATGCAGTTTCGGCAATCCAAAGAATGAAGCCGGCAATAATTAGCAGTAAATATTTACGATTATTCATCGCTTGATTCAACCTGTGATGCATCAAAGTTTGCAATGATGTGACGTTTTGCGTATGGCAATTCATTGAACAACACGGCAATTTGCTTTTGTTGGTCTTCGGTCAACTCAAGGTTTTCACCCCAGCCAAGAATTTGTGCAACCTGTTCATCAGGGTAGTCTTTGAGTGCATCAAGGTCACCGCCTGCAGATTGTAGTAACAGCACGTGTTCTTTTTTCAGCGTAAAGGTTTCAAGCACCTCTTTTGCATTACGCTTGCCGATTTCGTGCATGGCAACGTTCAGTTCATTCACAAGCGTGTCAATTTCAGTGCGTACATCGTTTGATTTAACAAGCAATGCATTTTCTTTTTTCTTCAATGCACTGACTGCTTCATTCAGCTCATCATCTGACATTGATTCGTATTTAATAACTATTTCTGACATGGTTACTCCTTGATTCGTTTCATTGATATTTTACTCTTTATGACTTTCAAGGTGTACACGCCGTCTTCAAACGGTGACAAACCCCGATTCGTCACAAATTGTTCTTCAAGCCATTTGTGGATTGAACAGTTGAAAAGGTCAGGTTGGCAACGCATGGTGTGTTTCATGCTGAAATCACCAAGCCGTATTGTTGCTTGATGAAACTTATTCACACGACCCCGATTCTCAAGTTCTGTTATGAGTTGGTCATCTGTGAATTGTGTAATATCTTGTTTCATGCGTGGTTGCTCCTTACCTCTATATTATCAAACGTGTTCCGCTATGACAACAGCCGTTTTTTGGTTGCATCATACTCTTTGTGTGCATGTGGTAACAGCATCTTGAGTGGGTACGGGCGTTCATGCTTCAAACGTTTCAGTGCTTGTTTCATCAGTATGATTTTAGCCTCACGCTTAAAGCATTCATCGCACAACTTGGTTTCAAGTTCAATCATGTGTGACATCACGTTGTAAACGGTGCCACAGATGCATGTTTGCGTACCCACAATACGCATTATTTGTTCAAAGCCTCGTAATCAGCTTTTTTGACTTTACGCTTGCGTATGGCAATTTGCAGGTACTTACGTGCAGTTTTGCGTGACACGCCAATGATGCGTTCAACTTCTGAACGTGGGTGGTTTTCCTGAAACAGCTTGATTGCTTTTTCAAGTCGCTCATTGTATTCAGAGCGTGGGGGCATATTGAGTGTCTTTTTGTCACTCAATATTTGGTTCACTGGTGTTTCTTCGTACTCCAGTGTGGTGTTTTCAAGGCTGATTTCATTCTCAAGCACCTTTTCAGCCTTGCGTTCAGCAACTTCACGTTGCTTTTCTGTGAGCTGGTCAACTAGCGTTTCAAGCTCATGGATTTTTGCGTTTTTTGCCGCAATATCTCTGTTATATTTACCCTTTGTTACAAACATTTGGTTTACCCTCCTTTTGTTTGTTGATTATTTTTCGGATTATTCCGAAACGTCTTCGGTGGTGCGGTTCTTGGTCAATTTGCCGTAACGCACCGCACGGGCGTCACCCTTTGTGAATTTGGTTGGCGAATTCTTGCCACCAATTTTACCTGCTTTACTGGCTTTTTCGGCACGTTCTTCTGGTGTGAATCGCTGTTTGTAAGTTTCAGCCGCTTTCTGACTAATCGCTTTACGCCAATCTTTGCCATATTTAGCAATCATTGTTTGTTCACGTTTCTGTGCCGGTGTTAAATCTGCCATGTCAATACCTCTTTACTTAACTGATTTTGTACGGCGGCTGATACGACCACCCTTTGCACCTGCAATGCGTGCAAGTTCACGATTGGCGGCGAAACCGCCTGTACGACCAAGTTTGCCACCAATCGCACCAATACGCTTGTAAAAGTCCTCACCGTGTACACGCTTGTTTGTTTCAGCGGCACGTTTGCCACCTGCTTTTGTTCCTGCCATTATTTTTTACCCTCCTTATTTATTCCGACTTCTTTATAAAAATTATCAATCATGCCGTCAACTTCATTTTGCAATTCAGCATTCAGACGATTCATGCACCTGTGAAACCGTATATCAGCACCACGTGCAATCATAAATGATATTGCTGTGATGATGAACGCAATAGCCACGAATGGCCATGCATTCACAAAGATGAACAGTATGCCGGCACCAAGGCTCAACGTGGCTGAAATCATTGCTTTTGGTGCAATCCTTGATGCTTCTTGAGCAACAAATACCAGTGCTTTTTTCTCTGACGGCAATAACTGCCTGTCAGTCGCATTCAGTGCATCACGCACTTCATTTGCTATTTCAATGTAATCTTGCTTTTCCATTATGCGTACAACCCCTGTAATCGTTTCAATCCATTTGCTGACGGGTCCAAGAACAACATATCACCCTTACCAGTCAGTGTTTCAGCACCAGTTTGGTCAAGTATGATTTTACTGTTGACTGATGATGTTGCCATGAATGCAATCTTGGTTGGTACGTTGGCTTTAATCAGTCCAGTAACCACATCAGCACTTGGGCGTTGCGTGGCAAGTATCAGGTGCATACCAACGGCACGTGCCTTTTGTGCAATGCGTATAATTGATTCTTCTGCACTTGGTGGTGCGGTTTGTTCAATCGTCATTTTTATTGCCGCTTTGGTAACTTTTTGCGTGAGCTTGCCACGTGGGCTTTCAGCAACCAGCCATTCAAGATTTTCATTGAATCGTTTGATGTCCATGCTTTCAATACTTGGTTTGATGTCTGACATCATCAAGTCTGCAAACTCATCAACAACAATGACGATTTTCGGCATAGATTCACCCTTTGCAATGTATTCTTCAATTGTGCGACATCGCTTTTTACGCAATAAGGTGTATCTGTTATTCATTTCTTGCACCATTTCATCAAGTGTTTGGCACGCTTTCGCATTGTCAGTGATGACTTTGCCAAGTAGGTGTGGTTTGCGTTCGAATGCCGCCAACTCAACCTGCTTTGGGTCAATCAATACAAGTTTCAGTGCATCAGGTGTCATTTGTTTTGTGAGTGATTTCAAAATGACGTTCAGCATGACCGACTTACCAGAACCCGTTGCACCTGCAATAAGCAAGTGTGGCATGGCTGTGAGGTCTTTGTGATGCGTTTCACCGTATACGTCAACACCAATTGGTATTTCCATTGTGCCAGGCTTGTAATGACGTTCAGCAAGCTCGACAGTCGTTCGTACGGCATTTGGTACTTCAACACCAATCTTGTTTGTGCCAAGTATCGGTGCTTCAATGCGTACTGACGGTGCAGACAATGCAATTGCAATATCACTGCCAAGACCAGCAATTTTGCTCATACGCACGCCCTGATTCGGTGTGAGCGTGTATTTTGTGAATGACGGGCCAACGTGGGTTTCTTCTGGTTTGACTTGTATACCGAATTCACGCATCTTACCTGCAATTTTGGCTTCTGGTGTAAATTCTTCATTACCAACTTGCTCATGAGCACTTGGCACAAAGTTCTTTTCAACAAATTTGCGTTCTTCGGTGCGGTGTTCGATTGAAACAGGTGCAGACACGCCCATGATGCCGGCAATGAATACATCAAAGCTGTTTTGACCGTCAAATAAATCGCTCAAGTTTGGCAAGAATTTGAAATCAGGCAAGTTCACGTTTGATGTACACGCATTGTAGAGCTCATAGAATGCCGCAAACTGACCCGTGTTTGCTTCGGTGAATTCAATCACGTATGGCTTGATTTGTGGTGAACCGTCACGATTCTTTGAGGTTTTACATTCATTGAATATCATGCGTGCAGGTGCAACACCGTATTTGGCTTTGTATACGTGGTAATTGAACATTGCTTGCAAAAACTTGATTGGGTCTGCAACATCAGCGTTCGTGTATGAGGTCACAAACTTGTGGTCAATCAATTCAACTTCACCAAGGTTATTTTCTGACACAAGGTCAATAAATGCCTTTGCTGGTATTGAAAGTGCAGTACCGTCAAGCATGTAAATAGGTGTGGTAATTGATTCTTCAACACCGCCGACTTTCCAAGGCATTTTGAATTCATCAAAATAAAAGTTCAAAGCCTGATTGTACTTGGTCAAAATCTGCTCACGTGAACCAGTTTTACCGTAGTCAATACCCTTGTCACTGATGTTGTTGATATATGCAAGACCGTCTTCTTTCGCTTCATCATGGGTTTTGCCATTCAAAAACGATTCAAGTGCTCGGTGACCTGCTGTACCGACTACACCTGCAGGGCTCATGATGTCATCATAAATCTTTAATATGTATTTCTTTTTGAACGCAAGTGGGTTGCGTAGAAACAAGCTCATGCTGGAATATGACCAGTGAACAATGCGTGTTTCAATCTTTGCCATTGTGGTTGCCTTTCGTTATTGTTATGCTTTTATTGTATCAATGGTGTTCCGTAATGTCAACGGCGTTTATGAATCAAATGGGTCAGTATCAAATTTGTACGATTCAACGTCAGCAAGAGGTATTAAACTGATGATACCTTTACCACGTTTGAATTGCTTATTTGTTGCATCGTAAAAACAACGGTTGAATATTCGACCACCATTTTTCAGCCTGATTTGATACTTTTTGCCGTCAATAAGTGGTTCAAAAGTTTCTTCATACCACTGTATAAATTGTTCGTCAGTCCATTCATCATCACTTAAATAACCGCTTTGATGAAACCACCAACCGTCATGCCATTGTTGCAATGCAAGTTCTTTTTTGCTCAATTTTTCCATACCGTCATAATTCGGGTATCGTCTTGCGTATACGTCAATGTATCGTTCAGCAAATGCAGTGAAGTCAGAACCCCAAACCATTTTGCGTGCCTCACGTGCAGTGTTCGCAAACACAATTTCGTTGCCGGCATCGTCATCATCGGTTATGCCTGTGATGTATGCTTTCATTTTGTTTCACCGTGTGCATTTTCAAGGATTGCACGCATCAATTTTTGAGTTTCAACCATGTACCGTTTGCCTTTGTACTTCACAATAAGTGATTTGGTGGGTAATGCATGTACAGCTTCAAATTTCTCACCGTCAAACTCACCAGTGCCAAATTCTTCATTGAAAAACATTGCAGATTCTTCAAGTTCTTTTACTTCAATTGTGATTTTCATTGCTGTGGTTCCTGATTCACGTCTTCATCAGCTTTTGCATTGGTTTGGTCAACATCACCATAATTGGCGGCATTTTTCTTGTTATCAACATAGTCGTATGCATCTTCTTCAACAACGGCTTGGTCTGCAAGCAATGCTTTTTGCAGTTGTGTTGATGTGACACCATGTTTTGAAATCAACAGTTTAAGCACTGTTTTGCGTGACATATTATCAAAGCCTGTGCCTGGTTGAATATTCTCAACACCCTCGGTCCACTGACCGTAACCACCTTTGTATGCGGCACTGTACTTCTTTGCGTGTGCAAGCAATTCATCAACAGTCATGTACAGTGACTTTTTGAAACCACTGGTCAATTCAATATAAGCAACGTACCCGACAATGTTTCGTTTTGCTCGTGCCTCTTCACTCTTGAACCACTTAAATTTAAGCTCACCAGTTAAACGGTCAAGACCTTTGTATTCAGTTTCACGAACATCAGTGACATTCACTGTTTTATATGCACCAGAGCGTAATGCAAGTTGCATGAAACCCTTTGCACCAAGTTGAAATTGTGCTTTGCGTATACGATTTTTATTGTCGTAGTATGGCACAATGTATGCGTAACCAAGCCCCGGTTCAACGGGTAAATCCATTGATGCGGCTGTAATACCAGCAGTCAGCACAGACCACGGTTCACAATCTTGCAGTGTCATATTCTGATTAACAGCAGACATCATTGATGTGGTGAATTGCTGTGCTCGGTCTTTCAGAGCCACTTCAATTCGGTTCTGAACTTCACCTGACCTCAAGAATGATTGCAGGGTGGGTTTACTTTGTTGTATTTGGTTTTCGCTCATGTGGTTGCCTTTCTTATTATGGTTTAATTGTATCAAACCCGTTCCGTAATGTCAACGGCGTTTATAGGTTCACTTTAAGTTTCTTGTGCATGGCACACGACACTGTGAACCTAGTTGCCTTTATAGGTACAAACAGACCAGTCAGCGTTGCATTCAATCTCTGGTGGTGGGTAACAACCCTTTTCACTTGCGATTTCGTAAAATGGACACTGACCAACCGTGCCAATATAGCTTTCAGGTACACCCGGTGTCACATGCTTATTTGTAAATGGTATGCGTTCAAGTGGTTCGGTCTTTTCTGGCACCGTTGAGCGTGGTTGCTCGGCAACACGCTCAACGGGTACTTCCCTTACGACAGGCTTTGTTTCCGTTACCTGTGGTTTTGGTGCAGGTTCGGTTTCAATCACTTCTGTTATCGACTCGGTAGGTGACGTTTTTTCAACTTCCGTACTGGACGGGGTATTTCCCTTATCAACTGCATTTGAAACGTCTGCATTGACGTATGCATTGAACCAAAGCATTGTTGCACTCACGACCACAACCAGTGTGCCATAAATCCACACAAGCTGTTTTGCGTCACGGCTCATGTCACGATATTTGATGAATTTCATAATTTCCCACCTTTCTGTACACAGTTTCTTAATAATTCTTGCAACTGTTCATCATTCAAGCCAAACGATTTGACCAAAATTGCAGTGTCAAGTGCATCACGGATTATTTCGGAATCTGACGTTGTTTTCAGATTTTCAATTGCCCGAATGTTGTTCACTTTCATGCTGTATATAAGCCGTGTTTCAGCCATTAACATCAATGATGTTTCAAACGCCTTGAAATATGCTTTGATTTTGTTCATTTGTTTGCCTTTACTGATTATTGTTGCATGTTCCCAGCCAAATAATTGTGGGTAGTCTGTAGGACCGTAAGAACTGTATTCACCGTTTCTTGAACGGCCACTGTATGTACGAACACCACGACCACCGTTGTGAATCGTCAGAGGTATGCCAGAGCGTGTGTGCGTTGGCTTTTCACGCAATAAGCGTTCAACGTAGATGTCACTTTTTGTCTTCATTGATTTCAACCCCGTGCAATTTTGCGTGTGTTTTTAACCGATTGATTACAGCCTGAATATCTTTGCATTCTTGGTCAATTTTTGCAGATTTTTCATCAGCTTCGGGGTCTGCATCGTCACCGTCACGGTCACAGAATTCACAATCACATTCATGACCCCAATTGATGTCAAGTTTTTCAAGTGATTTTGCACGTAAATCTTTTTCAAGTTTCACAAGCTGTTCAGGTATTGATTGTTCAAAATTTCCCATTATATCAACCTCTGTTGCATGTTTTCAGGCTTATTTGCGATTGGTCGTACACCAACCATGTTACCGGCATCATCAAAGTATTCAAACGTGGTGTTGATGACCTCTGAACCTCTGTACACGTCTTTTACATGCACCAGTTCGGGCGAACGCTCAACAATTGCATTCTCACGTACAAGCACGAATTTGGGCAATTCAATTGTGCCACGCAAGAATGACCAACCGTTGCGTGTAATCAACCAGTGACCACGCACTTTGTTGCCGGCACCGTCTTTTACGTGATGCACCAAACCGTGAAAACGTAACTTTTGAAAGTTCGTATAATCGTTGTGATTGTGAACCATGTTCTTGAGGTCGTAATCATTCACACCAGTCGCAATGACATGACGTGCAACCGTTTGCAACATTGTCAGTTTGTGCTTGCTCAATGTTTCTTTGTACGCTTGCTTGATTTTCTGACCACAGTGATTGCATACTTCTGGTTTACTCATAGTGGCTTGGTAAATCCTTTCCAGTGGTGGCAATTATTTGTTTCTGAACTGCAATCATTTCAGGGTTACGCCATGAGCCAATACCATAAATTCGTGGCTTGGTGTAGTGATAATGATTTTCGTCAATGTGCTGTTGTGCCGCTTTTTCGGTGAAGAATACGCCAGTCATGTGCGTGGTGTCTTCGTAATACACGTGAATTGGCAATTTTTCGCACTTGTAACAGTCTTTGATTTCGTCAGTCACTTCGTCTTCATGTTCGGTGCTTTCACCGTCATATTCAGCAAAATCATCATGTTTGTCACAGATTTTGTATTCATAGTGGTCAATGTCTTCATAATCCTCGACACCGACACGCTCACGTTGCGTTTGAATCACAAACATCGGGTATTGCGTACCACGGTTGTTTTGCGTGGTCATTTCTTCACCGATTGCAACAATCTGCTTGTATGTGTCGTTCATGATACCCATTCCAATTCTGCATTATCAGGTAGTACAAGTTTGAATGTTGCAGGTACTTGACCTTGATGCCAAAAATCGTTGGTGATGACAACACGCCCGTCATTGAATCGAATGATGATTTTTGCACCACCCATACCCATGCCGTTGTTGGTAGTTTTCCAGTTCTTCACGATGTCTTCAAGCGTATCAGCACTGTTGAGCTCGTAATTGGTCAAAGTATTTCCGTACATGTAGTGTTGACCATTCGCACGCACAACACGGTCTGTGTCACGCATACGCCACTTATCAAGCCAAAAATCGCATGTTGGGCATAAGCCAACTTCACGATGCCTTGCACTGTCATCACTCAAATACCAGAGTGACCCGTCACGCATCAAGTTGGGGCGTACATCTTTTGTGCCGCAAACTTTGCAGTCGATTGTTTGTTTTATTGCTTCTTCGTATTTCACGGTGGTTGCCTTTCTTGTTATGGTTTAATTGTACATCAACGGTGTTCCGTTTGTCAACGTTTTTCTTTGATAATTTTTCCGTTACCCGTTCCGTTGGTCAAATAGTCGTTCATCATTTTTGCAAGGTCAAGTTTATCATCACCACTCAACCAGTGCTTTTTCATCATGTATGGTGAATCTGCACCGACAAACCATACCCACAAACGTTGTTCACGATGTTTCATTGAGCCTTTACCGACCATGCATGATGTCAACCGTGTTTTGGTAACAGTCACGCTTTTATTTGCAAGAACTTGCAATGATTCAAGGGTACTCACTGTTAGTACCCCAAAGACTTTACGATGCCGGTTGCAAGGTGTTTGACGTAATCAACCACATCACCGTTCACAAAGTCAATTTTTACGAATGTGTGGCGAATCTGCTCACGGGTCTTGGTGTCACCCTTTGTGATTTCAACCAAGTCTTCAATGAACTGGCCGTATTCGTACACGTGTGCATGTCGTGGTAATACGATTGCAAATGTGTCTTCAAGGTCAATGCCTTTTTCTGTTAATAGTGTTGTGATGTAGTTTTGAAACATGTGGTTGCCTTTCGTGGTTGCTTGCTTATGTATTTATAATATCAAAGGCGTTCCGTTATGTCAACACTTTTTTTGCACATCTTTTACACAGGCTGAATGTGGTGCTTTTCCAGTGGTGTTTGCTATAATCATGCACAGGCAGGGGATTGCGTGGTTGCGCCCCTGCTTTTCTTATTCATTGAAAAATATGTCATAGCTAGGTATGATTGTATGTACGGCAAGCACTCGTCAGAAAAGCGTTTGCCACAATTAGAATTCATCGCAAGTGAGGGTAAATACTTGTATTATTTGTTGTGGTCAGGTACAATAATAGTATTCTGACGTGTGCAAATAAACTCTTAAAACACCCGAACTCGCAAGGGTGTTTTTTAATTGCTTGTGGGCAAGGGTTCAACGTACCCACCGTGGCAAGTAAAAACGTACACGGCACACACTTGCAGACTTGAATCAACAAGCACTTGTAGATTCGAATCAGCAAGCCACAATCGTTGACATAGGCTAGGTGTATGGCCTGTTATACACCCACTGCACTGCATGGCATCATGGGTACTTTAACAATTCGGGGTATAATAGATTTCATGCAAAAGTGTTCATATGGTAAATGCAAAAATGAAGTAAAATGGCGGTTTTCACCGGACATTGATGTTTCTGGTTTGCTTGCTTGTGATACACACCTTGAAACAGTCAGAATGGCATACATTGCATTGATGACTGGTGATGATGAAAAACTATGTCTTGAGTTACTGAATCGTAAAGATGAAATAAAAAAAGACAACCCCACAAACGCACACTGACCGCATGTAATTCATACGTTATGCAGGTAGTGTGCATCATGATAGGTTGCCTCTGGTGTTCAACACAAAAAAACAGGGGTTTATTTGACGTGGTAAAATGAAGTCATAAAGGAGCCACGCAGATGACAAAAGATTTAAGTACCGAACTAAAAATTGAATATCGCAAAGTTGCTGATTTGAAAGAATGGGACAAAAACCCACGTTCAATCAATGCTGATGCATTCGAGCGATTACAACAGCAAATTCAAAAGCACGGCATGTACAAACCGTTAATCGTTGACCAAAATGGCGTGATTATCGGTGGTAACATGCGTTTCAAAGCACTGAAATCATTGAAAGTTGAAAAGGTGAGTGTGATTGTACACCACTGCAAAGACGATACAGAACGTATTGAAATTGCACTATCAGACAATGACCGTGCCGGTTACTACAATGAAACAGAGCTTGCCGAACTGGTGCAACTCAACGAAATTGACAGTGAATTGTATTCAATCGACCTGACTGAATCAAAAACCATTGAAGAAATCGTGAATGCTGAACCTGCAGATGTCACCGACAATAAAGAGGTTGATGCAGAATCATTGCTGAACAGTGACAAAACCCATACATGCCCGCACTGTGGGTTTGAATTTACTGCACAGGAAGAAAAAGAAGCCAAGCAAGAAGAAGACTGACATGCACCGATTCAACCACGAATGGACAAAGCATGATTACCCTGAATCTCATGGTGTGCAGGTGTTCACAACGTTTTCTTGTGGTGGTGGGTCAACAATGGGGTACAAATTAGCTGGGTATGATGTGATTGCCGCCAATGACATTGATAAGCGAATGCGTGACGTGTATTTGCGTAATCATAAACCGAAATACTACCTGCTGGGGGGGGTACGTGACTTGCTTAACAGTGAGTTACCGCCCGAAATCATGGGTATTGACATCTTGGACGGTTCGCCACCTTGTAGTGTGTTCAGCATGACTGGATTACGTGAAGAAGCGTGGCAGAAACAAAAGAAATTCAAAGAGGGTCAGGCGGCACAAGTGCTTGATGATTTGTTTTTTCAGTTCATTGATTTAGCAGAAAAAGTGCAACCGAAAATCATCATTGCTGAAAACGTCAAAGGTATGTTGATTGGCAATGCACGGTGGTACACACGTGAGGTCGTACGGCGTTTCAAAGCCATTGGGTATGACTGTCAGGTGTTTTTGCTGAATTCTGCACGTATGGGCGTGCCACAAAAGCGTGAACGTGTGTTTTTCGTGGCTCGTAAAACGTCATACGGCTTGCCTGACATCGTTTTGAAGTTCAATGAACCATTGATACCATTCAAGCGTGTTTCACGCTCACACGTGAAGCCATACGCCGAAATAACGCCATTGTATGCAAAGTATTGGGCAAAAGCACCGCAGGGCAAGCCAGTGGGTAAGTTTGATTCAATCAAAAAAATGAAATGGACTGACGTTGCAAACACTATCAATGCCACACGCAGTCATTACCACCCATTTGAAATGCGTGAATTGAATTGGCTCGAAGAAACATTGATTGGTACGTTTCCGACTGACTATGATTACGGCAAAACCCGTCCAACGTATCTTATCGGCATGTCTGTACCGCCTGTGATGATGGCACAAGTTGCGTATGAAGTGCATCGTCAGTGGGTCACACCGTTGCAAGAACAGGGTATAATCAAAAGTGCGGTGTAGAGTTTTGGTGAACTCGGTGGTTTCATACGCCACACACGGCGGGTTCGATTCCCCCCACCGCAACCAAATTTAAGAGTGAGGGTATTTATCATGGCAAAGAAATCAGCACCGAAACGGCTTGCAAAGGGTCCAAAGTCAACCAAGAACCTTAAAGGTGGACTCAAAAAGTATTGGGAAAACAAGAAAAAGCAACAGAGCAAATGACCGAACAGCAGGAAGCCGAATCACTGGCAAAGTGGTTGCAGATTAGACGTTTTGACTTTACACACATACCGAATGAAACGGGTCACAGCCCCGAAGCAAAACGGCGTGCAATACGCATGAAGCGTGCCGGCACATCGGCTGGTTTCCCTGATTATTTGATATTTGCACAAGGTAAACGCATTGCGATTGAACTGAAACGCAATGACAAATCTGCAAAAGCCACACCGAAACAAAAAGCGTGGTTAATGGTGCTTGCACGGTTCGGTTTTGAATGTGCCGTGTGTCATGGTCGTGATGAAGCAGTTGAATTTATACAGTCAGTGTTGAATGATAAGAGTGCAAAGCAAGAAAATGAAAGTGGTGAGGTTTTTTGATGACTGATGCAGAATACAAAGTTGAAAAAGCACGGGTGCAAAAGTACCTTGATAAATGGTTCAAAACAATGGGTCTTGGCTGGTTCAAGGTCAATATGGAATGGTCACGTGAGCATGAGGGTGAAACCGCCGCACGCACATACAGTTCATGGCAGTACAAGCAAGCCACAATCACATGGTTTTTACCTCACATGGCAAAGTACGATGACGAAACCATTGAAACAACCGTTGTGCATGAGCTCGTACACGTCTTGTTGAGTGGCATTGCACAAAACATGGTTGATGATGACGAAACACTATCAAACCAAATCAATGAATACACGACAGAGCTTGTTACCAGTGCATTGCTATGGACTCGTGAAGCTGGTCGTGATGACCAACGCAAAGCTGTTGCAGACTTAAAGCGTTCGGTTGCAAAGGCACGAAACAAAACAGCCAAATGATGCTAGAATAAAAGTACAACAATTTAATTTGCATAAATAGGAGAAACTATGTCGCAAAAAGATTCTGGTGAAAACTCACCGAAACCACATGAGCCAATCAAGTTTGAAACCATATACCCGATTCACATTCGTACAAAGGATTCAGCACTAGCGTTTGCCCCTCCAGGTGACCCGATTGTGTTTGAAGAAGATACTGCTACCAAGATTGCGTTATTGGCACACAAGATGAATGAAATCATCATACAAATGCACCGTGTTCAAAAGGCAGTGTTCACCAATGTGAAACTTACACAAAGTCAGCAAGCACAGTTCAACGCACTCACACAGGCTGTTGAGGGATTGACGGGGGTTGGTAATGGCAACGGCGAAGAAGAAAACAACCAAAGCTGATACACCTGAAAAGGTATTTGCTTGTGAGCATTGTAAGTTTATTGGTAAGAACGGTGCGGGTCTGAAACGTCATGTGAGTATTAAACACACAGACGTGAAACCGAAGAAGTCAACCAAAGCAAAATCAGCTCAAAAGAAAAGCAAGAAGTTTGACCATGACAAAGCGTTTGCATGGTTTCTTGAAGATGCAACACGTTCATACGGTGACGTTGCAAAGCAGTTCAAAGTGACCAAGCAAGCGATTGAGCGTATAGCCAAAGTTACGCTTGATGACGGTTCATGGTGTACTTGGGCAGAACGTAGGCAGATGTTGGGTGATGAAGCCAGAAAAAAAGCTGAGGACGATTACAAAAAAAGCGTGCCGGCTCGTAATGAAGAACACCTTAAACAGTACCGAAATTTGCAAATTGCAACGTCATCAAAAATTGCAATGTTAGCGAATCAAGGTCAGTGGGTAATTAACCCGACTACAAAACAGAAATTCAAGATGCAAGAGTTTGATGCACGACAGCTTGCAGATGCCGCCAAAGCACTGCAAATTGCAATCAATGGTGAACGTGTAATCATGGGTCTTGCAACGTCTGTCGCAACAATACGCCCTGGCGAAAATGAAAAGGGGCAGGGTTGGGGTGAACTTCTTGCAATGGCTATGGAACGTGTAGCGCAAGAGGATTCAGCCAATGGCAAATAGGCTCACGCTCGAACAGGCACAAGCAATCATCAAACAGCGTATACAGTACGTTGAGCGTGGTGAAACTTGGGTCAAAGATATGCTTGATGAGGATTTACAACCATATCAGACCAAGATTTTTCACAGTGTTGCAAAGAATACCCGTACAGCAGTGAAGTCATGTCACGACAGTGGCAAATCATACACAGCATCACGTTTGGCTGGTCAATACCTGTCAACGCACCCAAATTCAATCGTACTCACCACAGCACCGACATTCCGACAGGTTGAAAACATTATCTGGCGTGAGGTTCGTGGTATGTACAACAAAGCCATACAGCCGTTAGGTGGTGAAGAACCGCTTAAAACACGTTGGGAATACAACCCGAACTGGTATGCAATCGGTGTCAGTTCAAAAGACCCAAACGCCATACAGGGTTTTCACTCAAAGTCTGGTGACATTCTGATTATTGTTGATGAGGGTGCAGGTGTCAGTGAATCAACGTTTGAGGGTATTGAAGCATTGCTTACATCGGGTCATGCGAAGTTGCTTGTTATTGGTAACCCAACATCACTATCAGGCAAGTTTTACCGAATGTTCAAAGACCCAAGCGTTTCAAAAATCACAATCAGTTGTTTCGATACAGGCAATTTCGTTGCAAATAACATCAAAACAATCGAAGATTTGCGTAATTTTGATGAAACAACCATGATTTTGCCATTTCCGTATTTGCTCAACCCGTCATGGGCAAAGCACAAATTGTTTGATTGGGGTGAAGACACGCCAATGTTTCAATCACGTGTTTTGGGTCAATTCCCTGAACAAGACGAAAACACGCTTATTCCGCTCAATTGGCTTGATGCCGCATCAACTGATGAACGCAAAGAGCTTATCAGCAAAGGTCGTGTTGCATACGGTCATGACATTGCACGTTATGGTAATGACACATCACCGATTGCCAAAAGGTACGGTAATTGGGTTGACAGCATCACAGTATACAAACAAGAAGACACTACACAGACCACAGGGCGTGCAGTTGACCGTTTGCGTGATGAAGTGGGCAACTATTTCATTGACATCACTGGTGGTCTTGGTTCGGGACCGTATGACCGTCTGATTGAATTGAACTGGCCGACTGTATACGGTTTGAACATGAGTGCAAAAGCCATTGACCATGAAACGTATGTGAACTTGCGTGCTGAAATTGCATGGAATGTACGTGATTTATTCAAGCGTGGTGACATTTACATACCTGATGACGATGATTTGAAGTCTGAATTGTCCAACATTCGTTACAAGTTGCACAGTGACGGACGCAGACAAATTGAATCAAAGGAAGAAATCAAGAAACGTTTGAATGGTCGCTCACCTGACCGTGCTGATGCACTGTTCATGGCGTTTGCGAATCCAAGTCAGGGTGAAAAGGGTGCAAACCGTCAACGGCTCGGTACGCACAGCATTTGGAACAATTAAGTGCTATTATAGAGGGGAAATGAAAAGGAGCTTGAAACTATGATTACAACATTGACATTACAAGAAGCAATCAGCCAAGTTTTCGGTCTTAATGACGTGCCTGAATTCCGCACGGTAAAACCATTCAAAGAGGCACGTGAGTGGCTTGACCGTAAAGGCATTGATTACAATTTTGACCGTACAACAGTGCAGAACGGCATTGCTGTTTTTGCGTTTGGTGCAGGTCAACCACAATACACGATTATTGAAAACGATGCTGAAAAGCTGAAAGGTGCAACTATTCATGGCATTCTGTCATTGCGTAGTAAGTCACAGGCACGCCGAATCAAAGAATCGCAAAACGTTGTTGTACAAGGTGACATCAACATTGAAAGTCAAGAAGATGCCGAAAAACTGATTGATGCAATCACTCCTGAAACACCAAAACCAAAGCGTAAAGCACGCAAGGCACGTAGGAGTAAATAATCATGGCACGCCGATTCAGTATCAGTGAAATGTTTGGACGTAATAAAAAGCCTGATTCATTATTTGGCAAAATCACCGCATCACTTTGGGGTGGTAACGTAACCGTTGATTATGCACGTTCAGACTACACGCTGTTTCGTGCGATTTATCATGCCGCCATTATGACAGAGGGTCGTAAATCGGTTGGTGAAGACTTTGTACTTGGTGCAGGGTTTGCAAAGCCAATCATCAATTCAACCACAGGGTTTGCACTTGGTCAGGGGTTCACTGTAGCCATTGACGGTGCTGAAAAAGGTTCACCGTCACAAGTTGCACAAGATGACATAAACCAGTGGATTAAAGAACACATTGATGATTTTTACAACCTCTTGCGTTACGGCTTACGTGAGGGTGATTCGTTTGCTATTCTGCATGATGATTACAGTATTGAGTTTTGTGAACCAAGCACAGTAGAAGTGGTTTATGACCCGACAAACGGTGGTGTAGTTGGTTATGACGTAACTGAAACAGTCAAAAACCCTGATGATGAAAACAGCAAGATTACATACCGCCGATATTACCGGCACGATTCGTACAAAGTCACACAGCAGATTGACAACGGTGCTGAAACCATAGTCATTGAACGTGTGTTTACTGTTGACGGTATTGTTGACTTGAACATGATGACCGAAGAAGAACGGTCTGGTTTCGGTGGGTTCGAACCCGAAGAAATCATACGTGTACCATTGCCGATTGTGCATTATGCGAATGAAATTGAACCGAAGAACATTTACGGTGTGTCTGACCTGCAAAACACTCTTGTGTATTTCAAGGGTTATTCAAAGGTATTGCAAGAAGCCACCAAATCAAACATTTACAATGCAACACCAATACCAGTCATTTCAGGTGATAAGAATGACCAACTGCTTGAGGGTGACGGCTCAAAGAAAAACATTGCATGGGGTCGCAACATGGTTCTATACCTCAAGGGTGACAATGCTGATGCGAAGTTCATGACCGTACCTGACATCATGGGTGACACAGGCAAGTTGCTTGAATATTACTTTTACCTGATTGTGCAAGCATCTGAAACACCAGAATTCATACTTGGTACTGCAATTCAGGGTTCAAAAGCATCTGCACAAGAGCAAATGCCAATCATGGTCAAAAAAGCTGAACGCAAACGTGCTCAGCTGAAATCAGTTTTGCGTGCAATGATTGAATCATACATTTACAAGAAGTTTGTTGCAGGTGACCAAGCATTCTATGAGGTGCATTCACAACAACTTGATTTCAACATATCATTCCCACCAATCGTTGACGTTGACAAGAAACTGACCCTTGAAACAATAAATGCACTGGTTGAACAGGGTATATTGAGTGATACAACTGCACTTGAGCTTGCAAGCATTGAACAGGTTTCAGACGTTGATATTGAAATTGAGCAAGCACGCAAAGATGCCGCATTACGTCAGGCACGTTTGGGTATGTCACCTGATACAGTGAATATTGACGATGAGCTTGATGAACTCGATGATGACGGTAACCCAATCAACAACGATGAGGAATAAACATGGCAACCACGCAAGCACAGTTACGGCGTGAACTGCTGGTTGGTATTCGTGATGCACAGAACGAAATTGACCGACTGATTGCACAACTCAACCGTGATATTGCACGTGCGGCACGTCAGAACCGTACCAATCAACGAAACTTTGAAAGACAGGTATTGATTGCCATTAGTGCATTTTGGGTGGCATACAGCTTGTTACAGCCTGAAATAAACGCAAAAGTTGCTGGTAGTGTTGCCACATACGTTGATAACACGGTTGGTAAATCCATATTAAAAGCAGGTGGTAATCAAGCATATTTGAATCAGATTGCCGTGCCACCGACTGCACAACGTCCAAAGGGTAACTTGCAATTACAACTTGAAGCGGCACACAACGCAGGTAATACCAAAGAAGAAGCACGTTTGAATAAGCTGGTTGATGCATCAATGCGTACTGATGCAGGTATGGACACAAAAGTTCGTGAAGAATTTTTGAAAGCAATGCGTGCCGGCAAACCTATCACAATGGAAGAAGCCAAAAAGCGTGCAGGGTCCGTTGCATTGCCGAAATACGGTACTGACAAAGGTGCGGCAGTATTGAAGCGTGTGAACCCATACGACAAAGGCACTATTCAGCATCGTATTGTCACACTCAAGCGTGGTAATGAACGTATTGTGCGTGCAATGGTCAGGCAGGGATTCAAAGACGGTCTGACAGTCAATCAGGTTGCACGCTCGATTCAGAATTACGTGAACCCATTGTCACAAGCTGGTACACGTTTCACTGCTGGTAATGGTATCAATTACAAAGCTGTTCAGGCTGGTAAAAACTTGCCAAAGGGTGCGATTCGGTACAATGCAGTGCGTATTGCACGTACTGAAATGATGCTCACGTATGACCAAGCCATGTACGACTATTACAATGGCAAACCGTGGTCAAAGGGTTGGAAGTGGTTATTGAGCAACACACACGCTGGTTATGATGATTGTGACGTGCTTGCAAAGGGTTCACCGTACAAGAAACCACAGGCACGACCACACCCACAATGCACATGTGACCAACAGCCTGACATTATCGGTCTTGATGAATTTGAACGTCTTGTGAAAAACGGCAGTATCAAGTAAGCTAGAAATACAATTAAACGTGTAATCAAATAGGAGTAACTATGTCTGACACGAAGCCAAACCCACAGAAAAATGAAGTGCCTCAAGCACCGAAAATGGTCAAACCCGTAAGCGGTCAGTTTGATAAAACCCGTGCAAAACTCAAAAGCATGGTGAAGAACGACAACCGTAAAAAGGGCAAGAAATAATGTACGAAAAGCCGAAGAAGATTCTTGTTGCCGGTTCAAACGATATGGTGACAGCTCACCAAACGTCCGACAACATGATTGAAATTAGTCGCCTTGACCAGAAAATCATTGTTGATTTCAAGACTGGTTCAGTCATGATTACGTCACCGAAGCACCTGAATGGGAAATCAGTGTGGACTACAATCACTGCAACTGACGGTAAGATTGATGAAGCCGACCTTGAGTACAAACCAGAAAAGCCCGTTGCACCTGAGGGCAAAAAACCAAAACTTGATGAAAATGGTGAACCCGTTGTTGATGATGACGGCAACCCTGTTTACGAAGACGAAGAATAGTCACACCATACACACATGCAATAACATGCTCAATTGCACATGAACTGCACATGTTTTGAGCATGTTTGATATTGTGTGTTTTTTGCTTTTTTGTAGTATGCTAGAAATATGAAAAGATTTGGTTATGAAACACTTGGTGCATCAATATCTGAAATGTCCACAGACGTTGCAGGTGGTGACATTGATATTCAGCTTGATGACCGTGTGAAAAAGTTGGTTGAACGTGACAAAGACCCAATGTTTGTCACCCTGCAAGTTGCACGTGAGGGTGTTTCTCGTAATGGTCGTTTTTATTCAGCAAAGACAATGCAAGAGATTGCAGACCAGATTAACAGCAAACAACCTGACGGTTACAAAGGTCATCTGACCAAAAAAGAACGTGAAACCAAAGCCCCTGATGCTGAAACAATTTGGCTCGGTGCAAAGGTTTCAAAGGACAAAGACGGCAAAACATGCGTGTATGCCAAAGGTTACGTGTTGCCATATGCAACCAAACGCCGAACATACTTGCAGACTGCTTTTGACCTTGGCAAGAATGTTGCAGTGTCGATATTCGGTGGTGCCGAAAAAGCAACATACAATTCAAAGCAAAAAGCCTATGACATTGAGGGTTTAACACTCGAATCAGTTGATTGGGCACGTCCAGGGTCAGAGGGTATTCCGAATGATGGTACACTTATATTGACCAGTGAAATGATAAATAATAACCCAAAGGAGGGTGATGACATGACGTTAGAAGAAGCACTAAAATCAGCAAAAGCCGAAGATTTGCGAACTCACAACCCAACGCTTGTGAGCGAAATTGAAAGCAATGCAACCAAAGACAAAATTGATATTTCTGAAATGACCGCAGTTCAAGAAGCTGTTGGTGCTGAATCTGCTGATAAGGCAGTTGAAGCCATTGCAGAAATGAAAACCAAGCTGAACGGTTTTGAGCTCAACGCAGAGGTTGATGCACGTGTTCAGGTCAAGTCAGCACGTCAAGTTATTCGTAAAATGGCGTTGTCTGAAATGAAAGCTGATGAATCAGCAAAAGACGCTGTTGAAAGGGTCTTGCAAACTGACCAAGCAAAAGCTATCATAAAAGAGATGACGGGTACGCCAAAGGTGAATCCGACAAATGACGACAGAAGTCAGCCAACCGCACGTAAATTTACGACAGCGCGTAGATAATAAAATAATAATCTGAAAGGATTTGCATCATGGCAAATACTCGTAGAACAGACGGCAAAGCGGTACAACTCGTTGCACCCGTTGCTGTTGAAGCCGGCGAACCTGTTTTGATTAACGGTTGGCATGGCGTTGCTGTTCGTGGCACCCAAGCAGGTGACCTCGTAGCAGTAGAAGTTGAAGCATCAGTACATGAGCTTGAACTAGCTTCTGGCGCAACAGGCGCAGAAGTAGGTGACATCGTATATATTCACGGTGACACAGAGGGTGAAGATGTTGCCCTCAACTTAACCGCAACAGGCGGTGTGGCATTCGCCAAAATTGTCGAGGTCGATGACGACAATGAACTAATCGTGCTTGGTCGATTGCTTGAAAATCGTCCTGATGCAACGTCTTAAGGGAGGACAGTAAAATGATTTCAGTAGCAGAAATGTCACGAAAATCGCTCGACTTCATTCGTGAAGAGCGTGCAAAAAGTGCTGGTTTTGCCCTTGAGTGGGCAGACGGTGTAAGCATTGAAGAAATGATTACATCTGACCAAGGTTCGCAAGAACTGGTTGACCAAGTTACTTTTGACCTGTACGAAGGTGCAGAAGAAGTTGAACTTACTTATAAGCAGTTCTATAACACTATCACTGATGCAAACCTACCAGAGATTGTGCCATTGCGAAGTGGTGACAGCCTACAGGTTGTGTTCTTGCAACACGTTGAGGGTGGCGAAATCCAGTTTGGTGCATTTGCACCTGGTGAACGGGTAACCGTTGAAATTCTTACTTGGGCAACTGCATTCCAGTTCACAGAAGAATTTGTGCTTTACAACAAAACGTGGGAAATGAGCGAAAACGCCCGTGCAGTTGGACGTGCCCACAACATCATTCGTAACCACTTGGGTCTTGGCCCTATTGCCCTTGGCGACTATGTTACGACTGGTGGTGGCCTACAAGCCCAAAAAGAAGCTCAAAAGGCTGGTACAGCACAACTTGTTGCTTACAACACAAGTGCCCAAGTTTCATTGAAGCGTGGTCTGCAAGTGCTACCAAAGGCAAACAAGATTCTGGTCAACTCGTTTGATTACGAAACTGTGCTTGAAGCCATTGCATCTGACGTATTTGACAACAACAGTGCGCTCAAGGGTTCACTATCACGCCGTATTAAGGCTGATGACGTTGTTGCGTATGACGGTGCAGAAGTAACCGTTGGTAAGCGTACTTACACTTATGACGGTGTAGCCCCAGGATATGCACACCTTGTTGTTGCAAAATCTGGCAACTTCCGTGAGCTTGTGAAGCATGAACTGCTTGTTGATAGTGACAACAAAGACCTTAGCCGTCTTGTTCTTGACCAAACTGTTGCACGTGTCCGACTCGGTGTTTACGCCGCAATCGGTGGTGAAGCTGGTGCAGTCAAGGTTGACATTACAGCCTAGCACGCAATAAAAGCGACAATCAGGGGGTCTATATGACCCTCTTTTTGTTTGCTATAATGAAATCACATCAAATAATAATTGGGAGTAAATCAAGATGAGTGAAACGACAACTACACTAGAGTTTGACCCACGTGCAAAGCGTGGTGAGCTCGAAGAATTAGCAATCAATAATGGTCTTGTGTCTGCAAAGACATACGCAAACAAGCCGGCAGTCATTGAAGCACTTGAAAAGGTGCAAGCTGGTGGTGATGCATCAGAAATTGATGCTGAATACAAGAATGATGACATTGCGGACGGCGATACATCACAAGATGACCCGTCAACAACGCCACCTGACGTTTCTGTGACTGAAAACGATGATGAACCCACACCACCAGAAACAACGCCTGAAACAGCCCCAAATGAGCCTACAAAGCCAAAGGGTACTTTCAAGAACAGAAATCAGGGTCACCCTACTGCATTTGATGCAACTGGTCGCCCATTAGTTCGTTAGAGTGGTATAATTAAATAGTTACCCTCCAGTGAGTTGATGCAAAGAACACGCAACGTTTCGGCAGAGCGTGTTTTTTGTTTTGGTGCTACAATAATGGTATGAATCCTATTGAAACTATACGCAATCGAATCGGTGACCAACCAAAGACCGAAATTGAACGGTATGTTGGCAATGGCACTGTGAAATCATTTACTATCAACAACAAGAACCCATATGAATTCTTTGTCACTATTAACGGCGTGCAAAACACTGCATTCACGTATGATGACGAAATTCAAAAGCTGATATTTGAAACTGCACCTGCAAACGCATCAACCATTGAAATCAAATACAAGTATGCGGCATTCACTGATGCAGAAATACAAGCTGTTCTGAATGAATCAGGCGGTGATGTTGACCGTGCAACTGCTGAATCATTACGTCAGGCATTGGGTTCACAATCACGCATGGTGTCATTCCAACACGGTGACCGAAGTGTGAGCATGTCAGACATATTCAAAAACCTCATGGCGTTGCTTAACAGCTATGAAAAGAAAATATCAAACAGTGGTGCAAATACCGGCAGTTCATTTGCTATCGGTACACGCACAATGATGGACGACAAACCACGTAATTGTGAGCCAAACGACATCAGCCGATTATTCATGTAAAGGGGGTGTTCAATGCCAATTTTTGACGATATTCAAAACCAAGCACTTGATATGCTTGTTGATTTTGACCTTGAAAATGGTGCATTGTATCGCTATTCGCCTGGCACAAACGGTGAAAATGACGGTTTTAACAAAGAATTTGCACATAATGCCGTGTATTTGAAGCAAATCAAGCTATCAATTGCACGTGGCACGACAACAAACGGTTCAGAATACATCGGTACTACCCGTGAAACTGATATTGCTGTTGGTGACATCATTGAAATCGTGAACCCACGTGGCAAAAAACGCCGTTGGACTGTGCAAGGGTTCGAACCAACCGAACAACACACACTGCTTGAACTTGATGAGGTACGAAACAATGGCACGTAGGGGTGGTATACGCATTGATACAAGTCAGGTGACACGCAACCTGAATTCTTTTCGTGATACCACAATTAAACGGTCTGTTGTTGGTATGCAGGTCAAAGTTGCGAATGATGAAAACCGTGCAAAGTCAAACCGTCCGTGGCGTGACCGAACTGGTCAAGCTCGTACATCAATTATGGGTACGTTTGAAGAAGAAAACGGCGTGATTCGTGGTGCATTGGCAATCGGTGCAGACCACGGTAAGTATCTTGAGCTTGCAAACGGTGGTAATTACGCAATTATCTGGCCGACTGTACTTGAAAACCAACGTGAATTGCTTGAGATTGGCAGAATTGCCATGACATCGTATAGAATATAGATATGGGTAACTTTTTAGCAAACACAATCAAAGTTGAAGAAATCATTGCTGGTGTTGCAAACAAACTGACTGCATCAAGCGTGTTAGTTGCGAAACTTGCCGAATCAACACCTGTGAACAACCCGAATGGTGCAAAAGCACGTAAAAATTCAGTCGTACCAATGACAAAAATCATGGACGAAACAGGGTCACGACCCGTACCACTGATTGGCATTCGTGCCGGCAATATGACCCGTGCAGGGTATCACACGTTTGATGTGTTTGTGTTTATAAGATGCTATACTAGTCTTGACAAGGCTTTTGTTGAAAACAATGAAATCATGTCGCTCATAAATAACTTGCTTGATAATCAATATATCTCTGCTAAGTCAGCCGTTACCGCCGAAATGGTACTAGAACAATTAAGCGATGAGGAGTATGATGAGGGGTATAAGCTAAATTATCGTGAAGGGCAATTTAGGTTGACGGTAACATAATAATCATGAAAGGAATATAATCATGGAAATCACAGGATTTTACGGTTCAGGTGTACGTCACGCTTGGGTCAAAGATGCCGCAGGTGAAGTTGCTGATATTGATGCAATCATCACTGTTGGTGGTGAAAGCGAAAGTGAATCGACTGAAATTCCAGGCGATGACGCTATCAAAGCGACTATTCGTAGCGCAAACAAAATGACAATCACAGTTGAGGGTAACAGTCTATCATTTGATGCACAGGCTATTCTTACTGGTAATACGGTCACACAAACACCTGCTGTTGTGTCACCTGCTTCACCGCAGAGTGCAACAATCGCTGGTGGTACTGACAGTGAATTAAACGCACCATTCGTTGAAATTGGTGGTGTTACTGTTGGTAAGACTGCAAACGGTGAGAACGCTTACCTTGTGCGTACATTCCACAAGTGTCAAGCGGGTCCAGTAAGCACCGAACAGGGCAATGGTTCTGAAACCACTTGGTCATTCGATGCAACTGCATACCCAACCACAACTGACATTGAGGGTGAAGCACTTGCCAGCAAGCGAATTGACAGCCGTACCGTTTACATTGGTGACTTTGTAGACAACGGTGGTGCATACTAAAGTCAACCACAACTAAAGCAACCATAAATCAATTGGGAGTAAACCAAGCCATGAGCGAATTTAACGAACAACCACAAACTGATGCACAGCAAGGGGCAGTTGACCCCTTGCTATTGTTGCAACAAAAGCAAGACCAAATTGCAAACGAAATCAAGGGTGCAACTCAACAAACGAGTGCCGCACAATTCCGTAAAGATACGCAGACCCGTAAAGACGGTGAGTTAATCACACTTTCAAGCGGTCACGTATTGCGTATTGCACGTCCAAGCATCAACGGTCTGATGAAAACAGGTCAGTTACCTACTGAACTATCAAACGCCGCTATTAAGATGCAACAGAGTGACGGCAATAAGCCGATTTCAGCCGATGAAATGAAGAAATACGTTGAATACAATGAGCGTATCATTTCACTGTCAGTGGTATCACCACGCATCGTTGACAATCCAAACTATGACAATGATGAAATCAGCATTGATGACCTTGCTGATGACGAACGAACCGAAGTGTTGCAGTACGTTCAAGGAGGTTTGGACGCACTCATAAAATTTCGTACAGAGCGATAAAGCCTATCTTTTAGACCTGTTATGTCGTAGGTATGGGGGCAGACCAAGTGATTATTATGGTCGTATGAACCCCAACCTACCACATGACCACCCCGACAACATAGGTAAAATGGACGAATATCAAGCCTTTCAGTTCGATTCCGGTATTGCCTCACGTTATAGTGCAGTTGATGCAGACAACAAAAACGAAAGTTTGACTGCAATTCTTAACAGTATCAACGCATTGTTACGTGCATGGGGTGCAAAGGGTGCAAAGCATCAGAAGTACAAACGAACCGTTGAACTCGCCGCAGAGAAACCAAAAGGTGACCTTGCAACGGCAGGTGTCACCAATATGACAGTCACAAAAGTTGTCAGAAAGTGATAAGCTAGAAGCATGGCAAGCGGTATATTTGTAGGTTCAGTATATGCAACAATGGAACTCCAAACAGGGGGTTTTGTTGGTGATATTGCACGTGCAAATGGTGCCTTGTCCACATTCAGCAAAACAGCACAAGCAAGCGGTAACATTGCAAATCAGTTCGCATTAGACGTTCAAAAGGGTTTTGACGGCGTTGCAACCAAGATTGCAGGTATTGCCAAAGCTGGTGCGACACTCGGTCTTGTGGGTGCCGCAGGTATCGCAGGATTCGTTAAAACTGCATCGGGTCTTGAAACCACTGCATTGCAAATGGACGCACTTATTGGCAACACAGAGCAAGCACAAAAGGTGTACGGTCAACTGTACAATTACGTGCTTGGTAAGCCAATTGCATTTCCTGATGCATCAAAAGCCGCCGCAACACTGCTTGGTTATGGTCGTACGGCTGAACAAGTCATACCCGACATGAAGACATTGAGCACCCTTTCAATCGTGAACGGTGCTGATTTACAGGCATTATCACTCGTATTCGGTCAGGTGACATCACGTGGTGCGTTATTCGGTCAAGATGCATTGCAGTTAATCAACAACCGTATACCGTTGACAAACATTCTTGCACGTAAGCTCGGTACATCAATGGAAGATGCCGCCAGTAAAATCAATGGTGGTCAAATTTCTGCTGAACAATTTACCGAAGCAATGCGTGAATATGCTGAAAGTTTGGACATCGACAAATTCGCAAACCCATTCCAAAACCGTATGATTTCATTATCTGGTTCAATCCGTTCATTCGGTTTGACGATTCTTGGTCTTAAAATTGACCCAATCAAGGGGTTAATGGTTGAATCAGGTGGACTGTTTGACCGTATCAGCAATGGTGTATCACAGCTTGGACCCATGCTGAAATCACTTGCACCACCAATTAAAAGCGTGCTTGGTTTCATGGCTGATAATCTCGGTACAATCGTTGCATTGCTTGGCTCACTCGGTGCGGCATTCGTAGCGGCAAAAGTTGGTTCATTCGTTGCCGGCATTGCGGCACTTGCACCACAGTTTCACATCTTTATTACGTCAATCAAAGCAGGTGCAACGGCTGTTCAAGCGTTGAATGTTGCCATGCTTGCCAATCCTGCAGGTCTGATTGTTGCAGGTGTGGTTGCAGTTGCGGCGGCACTTGCATTCTTGCAAATCAAATTCAACATATTCGGCAAAGCATTTGAAGCATTGAAACCGACAATCACAACCGTGCAAAATGCATTCAAACAATTATGGGATTTCTTGAAGCCTGTACGTGATTTCGTAGCAGGTCAGTTGAAATCTGCATTTGATAGCATCGTAAGCATCGGTAAACAGCTTGCAGACAGTTTCAAACCCGTTATTGAAACATTGAAGCAAATACTGGCAAACAAGGTCGTACAAAACGTTCTGAAAGGCATTGGAATTGCCTTGCTTGCGATTGTGGCGGCACCTGTGGTTGCATTCTTTGCGGCAGTTATTGCAGTCATCACAGTCGTATCAAAGGTACTTGGATTTGTTGCACAACACTTTGAAACCATTAAAAAGGTTGTATTGACCGTCATGGCAATTGCACTTGCACCACTCATTATTGTCATCGGTGCAATCGTATTGGCCGTGAAAGGTATCATTGCGATTGTTCAGAACTGGTCAAAAATCACCGAAGCAGTGGGCAACGTATTCAAAAAGATTGGCAACACAATCAAGAAAGCGTTTGAACCTGTCGTAAAGGTATTTCAAACGGTTGCAAGTGTCATTGGCACGGTGTTCAGCACCATTGCAAGCGTTGTGGCTGGTGTTTTCAATACGATTGTGGGAATTTATAACGCAACTCTGAAACCTGTATTACAGGGCATCATTTACGTTGTCACTGCACTTGCAACGATTTGGTGGACTGTGTGGAGTGGTATTGCACAGGTAGTATTCACCGTTGTCAGCACGATTGTGCAGATTATCGGCGTGATTCTATACGGTATTGCGACATTCATTTACAACAATATCTTGACCCCAATATTCAACTTCTTTGTCAGCGTATGGAATGGCATTGTTTCGGTAGTCACAACAGTGGTCAATGCAATCGTAAACGTAGTGGTCAGTGTATTCACAACCGTGAAGAACTTTGTCACAAGCGTGTGGAATGCAATATACAGCACTGTTTCAGGCGTGTTGTCATCAATTTGGGCAACCGTTTCAAGCGTATTTTCAACCGTATACAACTTTATTGCCGGCATCGTCAGTTCAATATTTAACACGGTACGAAACACGTTCAATTCAATCTGGTCAACGATTTCAAGCATTGCATCGAGCATTTGGAATTCAGTATCAAACACGTTCAACAACATCAAAAACACTGTGGTCAACGCAATCACTGGTGCATTAACTGGCATCAAAAACATGGCAAGTGATTTCATCAGTGCTGGTAAAAACATCATTGACGGTATCGTAAAGGGTATCATCAACGCAAAAGATATGGTTGTGAACAAGATTAAAGACATCTGTTCAGGTGCATTAGATGCAGTCAAATCATTCTTTGGAATCAAATCACCGTCACGTGTCATGGCGAAAATGGGTGGTTACATCATGGAGGGATTCGGCAACGGTATTGAAGATGAAACCAGTGCAGTTGCACGACAGATGTTTAATGCCGCACAAAGCGTACAAGACAGCTTTTCACCACAATTAACAGGCGTTGTGGACTATTCAAACATTGCCCGAAACGGTGCATTGCCACTTGCTCAAAACGGCGGCAGTCGTACATTACAGGTTTACGGTGACATCAATATTGCAAGTGAAGTTGATGCAGATGCATTCCTGACACAAGCAGGTATGACACGTGAGGGTCAACTAACAGAAAGAGGAATGGCAACATGAGCAGAAAATTATATGTAGGAAACTTTGACCCTGATACTATTCCAGGCTTTGAAATTGACCAAATACGACCTGATGCATTACCAAACAAAATCATCAATGCGATTCGTCTTGCACTTGCAGACGGTGAACGTTTGGTTGCACAGAATTTTGAGAATCGTAAAATCACGGTGCTTGGTCATTTCTATGCAGGGTCACGCAGTGCCTATGAAACTGCACGTGACACGCTTCTTGGCGTGTTTAACAGTCAAACCGTACAGACTATCGTTTTTGAACAAAGTGGCTCAGACAGGCGTTATACGGGCGTATACGAAAACATGTCATTTGAGTATAAAGACAACGGCACGTGTATTGTCACGATTATTTACCGTTGTACTGACCCATTCGGTGAAAAAGTTGCACCAACCACGTTCTTTGATGAAGTCGTGACCTCTGAAACCACACGTGTTATTGATGCAGGTGGTAACATTTACGGCTTGCCAAAAATCACGGCACGCATTGAAGACATTGACGATGATGAAGCTGAACGCACCTTTGCAGTATCAATTACGCAGGGTACAGACACACGCCGATTGGCAATCACACGCATTTGGGGCATCAATGACACCGTGACGGTTGATAGCAAAAAGCAACGTGTATACGTCAACGGCTCACAGGTTGAATTTTCTGGTCAGTGGCCACGTGTACTGAAAACCAACACATTCAGATTCAATATGGTAGATGCCGCAACATTTGAAGTTGATTTACTGGTAACATATAACGAGAGGTACTTGTAATGAAAACCACATATTTACGCAACAAAATTCTTGACCACGTTACCGGCAAAGCCACGTACACCAAACCTGCAAATACATATTTGGGATTGCTCAAAGAAGACCCGACTGTTGCAGGACTGACAACAGATGAGGTGACAGGCGGTGGGTACACTCGTGAACAAGTTACATGGGAAACCGCCGCAGACGGCATGATTAAATCTGATGCACTCATTGAGTTTGAAAACATGCCAGCAAGCACAATCAAGTATTGGGCGGTGTTTGATGCATCAACAGCAGGTAATATGCTGTACTATTTCCCAATCGCTATACCATTGCAAGTTTCAGCCACTCAAGACTTAACCATAGATGCAGATAATCTGATATTGCGTGAGGTTTAACAGCCATGTTTTCAACTGACTGGAAACTTGGAAAAGCCGCCGCCAATGATGATACGGTAGGTACAACGGCTTGGAATGAACCAAATGACGTGCTCAACAAGAATGAAGCACTGGTTAGTGATGCATCATGGTTCACGGCGTTTCTTGACCAGTTCGGGCAAGATTTCATTGCACGTGATGTCAGACTGTGCATTGACGATGATGTAATCGGTACGAATGAAGCCAACAATGAAGTATTTGGCTATACCAAAGTCACACAAACAATCGGTTCAAGCTCGAATGATTGGGGTACGACTGTCACCCCTGATATGTTGCGTAATTCGTCATTTGGCGTTGCCGTTTCAATGGCACGTTTCAATTCACCGTCAACGGTTGCTGAACAAAGCCAATTCTTGATGATTACGGGTATGCGATTCAGAATACCGAAAAACGCCGTTGTGACAGGCGTTGAAGTGCGTTTGCGTGGTAATCGTGATTATGCAGGACCAGGCATTGATTATGGGTATCTGTATTGGGTTGAAATGCGTGTGCATTATGATTATGACGTTGTATTTGACGGTACTGGTGTCAGTGCTGGATTCGTACAGTTTAACGAAGAACCAGAGCATGAAATCAGCCAACAAAAGCAATATCAGTATCATGCATTTGCACGTAACACGTTCATGGGTGAGTGGAAAGACGTGACAACCATTCCGAAAATCTTGAATGCAATCAATACATTGCCTGGGCAACTTGCAATCAATCTTGCACGTAACCTTGAATCACGTGAAGTTGAACACGACACCATTGAATTATCTGGTTACGGTGGTGATTTGCTTGTTATGACCGGCACGAATGAAGAAATACTTGCACAGTATGAATCAGATTACGGCGTTGGTGAGGGTACAGACCTTGATGTTGACCACACAGTGAAAGTCAAAGAGTATTACGGTGGCTGGGAGGGTCTTTTGACCCATGAGGGTGAACCACTTTTGACATCACAACTCGAACCATTACAGGTTGCTGTTGGTTACCCACGTGGTCGTATGTATTATCACGGCTATGTCAGTGAATTTGGCTTGAATTACACGCCTGATGACGTGACAACCGATGTAAAGCTATTGCACATATCTGATGAGCTCAACAATGACGTATACCGTACTGCTGATACGCTTGAACTCAACAACCCGTCTGCAAATGCAGGTGGTTGGGGTTTCAGTGGCTCAAATATGGGCAAGCCGTACGCTGGCGAAATTTACAATGTTGGTCAATCATTCAGGGCACCAAGTACGTTCAAATTGAAGCGTATTGTATTGCCTATGAGTGGTTGGACTGGCAACATAATCACCCTGAGATTGCGTACAGGCTCAACAATCGGTTCTGGTACTGCTCTAGGCGTTGCACAAGCAACTTTAGTTGGTGATGTGTACACGCAACAATTAGTTTCATTTGCATTCCCTGAAGCATTGTCATTGACCAATGCAACTGATTACAATTTCACGCTTGACGGTGAATTTTACCGACAAACAATGTCACAGTCATACCCTGCTGTACTTATGGTGGGTGCATCACTTGCGAATGCCAATGGTCGTTACTATGACGGCACTTGGAAAGACATTGGCGGTGATTTCGGTTTTAGTCTTTGGGAAGAGGGTGGTGAAACCCGTGTGAATGAGCTATCACAAGACCCGTCAAACATTCAGAAACACATACTTGATTACAACGTCAACAACGGTGGTCAGGTCACGTATGATGATAAGTCAATTGAAATGTCACACACCACTGTATCTGCACCATTCAACACGAACACGCTCAAAGAGGGTGGTGATTATGTGCTGAAACTTGCCCCTGCAGATTGGTACTATTACGTTGATGCCGGCACGCTTTTGTACAACCTCAAGTCACGACCAACCAAACCTGACCACATATTCACATTACGCAAAGACATTATCAGCCTAGTTATTGCGAAAAACATTGAAAGTATCGTCAATGAAGTGCTGTTTACTGGTGGTGGTGACCCTGCATTGTTCAAACGATACGTTGACCAAGCATCACGTCAAAGGTGGCGTAAAGGTCTTGCAAAATTGTCTGACAACCGTGTGACCGATGATACGACTGCACAAATTCTTATGGAATCTGAAACAGACCGTAATTCACAGCCAATATGGATTGGTACATTGCGTGTGTTGCGTTCAGAGTACCCACGCATACCAAAGCCAGGTGAGATGAACGGTTTTGCTGGATTCGGCAACTTGATTGACTTGCTACAAGTGCAAATGACCTCTGTTGAAACTCACCCTGATGAATTCGTAATACAGCTTGGTACACAGCCACCGAAGACCAACAAGCGTATTGAAGATATTAAACGTAACCTGCAACGGTTAGAGGTTGAAAACAACCCTGACAATCCATCGTAAAAATGATAAGCTAGAGAAAAGGAGCTATTAAAATGGCACGACCAATACCAGATTTAGAACTTATGGAAGCGAATGAAGCGGCACTTGATGACCGTGTGATTATTGATGACACGTCTGATGCTGAAACAAAAGCAATGGAAATTGAGCAATTGCTCAAACTCATTATTCCGACTGGTCTGATTACACCGTTTGGTGGTGCATCTGCACCTGACGGCTTTTTGCTATGTGACGGGGCGAATGTGAGCCGTACAACGTATGCTGATTTGTTTGCCGTGATTGGCACAAACTATGGCGTTGGTGACGGTTCCAGCACTTTTGGTTTGCCTAACTTAAAGGGTCGTGTACCAGTGGGATTAGACACTGGACAGACCGAATTCAACACTCTTGGGAAGAGTGGTGGCCATAAATTGCTACAAGCTCACACTCACACATACACCGATAACGGTAATTTATCGGGTCCACGTATCACGACTGCATCAGGTGCAAATAAGTGGGATAATACCGTTACAAAATCAACTGGTTCAACTGGTGGCGGTGACAGTCAAAACCTACAACCGTATCAGGTGACTGAATTCATGATTAAGTTTTAATTACAAATAGCGTAGTAAGATACGGTTGTAGGTTATTATGCGCCTGACCACCGCCAGAGTTTCGTATCATGTCACCGTCTGTACCTGAATATGAACGTGCGTTATTCACAGTGGCAAATGCGAACGCTGATGTGTTCGTTGAACCGCCACCTTGCAACCACATTGGGTGACGATGTGTAGGCATTTCGTTCACCGTTAATGTATGTGTTGATTCGCCACCACTCTTCCCAACAATGTTCTTACGACTTTATAACGTAGTTTGTGACCTGAAATGGTGGCATGTTTTCATGGGCACCGCCACCACCTTGTGAGCCTGTTGACGTTGAATTTTGAGTTGTCGCAATACCTGCACCAGATTGTGGTACAAAGTTTGTGTTTGCACCACCGATAGGTACTGAGTGTGTATGTGCCGGCATTTGTGCGATTGACAAAGTGACCGTTTTTAGTCCGCCACTCTTCCCAATTATGTCTTAACAACAAAATTTGTGGTCAAGTATGGCTGAATATTATTGTGAGCTTGACCCCCACCAGTTTGTGATGTTGTCATTAAATTCACGTTTGTAACGTTTGACACTGAACCACCAAATGCATAGCCACTGAATGAGCCTGCACCTGCAGATGGCACACCTTGTGAATGTTGATGCTGTGGCATTTCATTTGTGGTCAAAACATGGGTTTTACTGCCACCACTCTTCCCAATATCAATGTTTGATTACAAAATTGGTTGTTAAGTAAGGATTCATACTACCTGCATTACCAGTCATAGGTGCAACTTCAACACCATTTGTTTCAGCGGTTGTTGCATTGCCATTTCCTGAACCAGTAACATAAGTTGTCGGTACCCATGACGGTACTGTAATCATTTTCATCACAGTCAAACTGCCGTTTCTCAGTATGCGTGCAAATAAGCTTTTTGACCCGCCACTCTTCCCAAGAATCAAGTTTTAATGACAAATGAAGTCACTTGATATGGTTGCACGTTGTTATGTGGTTGGTTACTACCTTGATAATTAGTAAGTGCTGAATAGTTTGCAGGGGTTGCAGAACCACCATAAAATCTTGTTTCAATAAATGAACCACCAGAACCACCAGAACCAGGCAC
>Ga0265293_10001849_pt1 | contig 44704 bp, 37 predicted proteins | sample Munlanlewell138R_FD_192505 | JGI IMG/M metagenome (GOLD analysis project Ga0265293, IMG submission 192505) | Leachate microbial communities from a municipal landfill in Southern Ontario, Canada - Leachate well 138R | ecosystem: Engineered > Solid waste > Landfill > Unclassified | place: Canada... | reverse complement strand
AAAGCCATCGGTGAGGGATTGCTGCTTCATGTTTGGAAAACTCAGCTATGGTCGACGCGATGCCTTATTATCGCTGAAATCATTAATAAATCAGAGATGCCTTAGTTTTCAAAATTTTTTCCTGTGTGTGGCGATAGTATCCAGCGTTGGCAAGTGCATAACTTTCCCTGGTAACGTCAGTGAAATCTTGCTTTTCGTTTAGCAGGCCCTAGTGCGATGTTTTTAAGCTGCCAGGGGGTACAGATGCAAAGCAGTAAAACTCCAGCACTGGGGGCGCAGCTGTCAAAGAGTGTAACGCAACTGTAAACACAACCGGGATTCCATCAGCACACTGGATGGGGGCTGTCCAGGATGTTTGGGTAAAAGTACCTGTATCGGGGTAACAGCGCCTGCGTCGGGCTAGCCCGGAAATTGCGCCAGTTGCCTGAATTTTCGCGCCGAGATCGGCTGATTTGAGCGTACTCGTGAGCGTAAACGCTGCCATAGCAACGTCGAAGTGAGCACGTGCGCTCAAATCGGGGGAGATCAAGTGAAAAACAGGCAAACGTAACCGGTAGCATACTGTTACTGAACTGCAATTACCTTTAAGCCTGTTATAGCAGCACAAAACTCGGCATTCAGAGTGTACTGGTGCAATTTCCGGGCTAGAGCCAATCCCGATCGACAAACACCAACTCCTTGCCGAACAAACAGGTGGAGCGGGGCAGGTCGATAAAGACTTTTTCATCTTCGATTGCCCGCGCTGCGGCAGTGACGGCTTCGGCGCCGGTACGGGCAACGGAGCGGTCAAACCAGGCTTCGGCATGTCCCATATAGGGTTCGGCCTCACTGCCGTGCAGGGTTCTCAATTGGTCACTCAATGGGCTTTCAACACGATGAACCTGGGTGTAGGCCGCCATTCCCCGTGCTGGTGCCATGGAGCGGATCAGTGGGCCGTGTCGAGTGAGCCAGTAGCGCTGGCCTTCCGCCAGAGACATGGTGGGCACGTGATTGATGGCGAAGTGAATTTTGACAATGCCGGACTTGCTCGACGCAACAACCCGCTGGGGCTGGGTAGCCACCTGGGGATATTCATCGGCAAACCATAGGGGGGATGAACGCTGGTCGACGCCAAGCTGTTCGTGGGCAAGGATTTCCCCGTATGCCTTACTGCCCAGTATGCTCTCGATATCCTGTTCTGAATCCCACCAGGTTTCCGCCAGAGCATCGTAGGGCGGCTGAATATCGCCACGGGCTTCACTGGTTTGCTGTTCAAGAGGCAGTGTGGACTCATTGCGATGGGTTTGCACATAGCGAACAATCCGCAGCGTCGCCTGATGATAGGCCACTAAGGGGCCGTGCTCGTCCCGCAGCCAGCGATTGAATTCGTTCGCAGACATGTTGGGGTTGCGCTTCAGTAAATGCACCAGCCTGATCATGGTTGTTCCTGTTAGTGTTCACTATGGTTATTGTGGGCAAATCTTTCGATTGATGACAGATTTGGGGTGCCCACAGAATAGACATCCCCAGGGGGGGGCACAATAACTATAACGAATCTGGATAGCCTGTGAAGCTGTTGCACTTAGGGCTGTTCTACTGCGGAACCCCCGATTTGAGGGCTTTTCCCCGCTAAGAATGTCTAAGTCCGACAGCCTCTTAGCCCGTAAATTGCACCAGTAAAGGCTAAAATTCGGTTTGGGGTGCTTGTATAAAACGTGGCGGTAATTTTAATTCTGTAACAATTTGCGATCCGCTACGGTTGCTTGTTTTTAACTGTATTTTTCCGCGAAAACTCAGGCGGTGGGTGCAGTTATCACTTCCATGTTACCCACAATCAGCACAGTAAGTTGTCTAAGAGTTAAGTTCAGGTTAATCCCTTAGCCACACATAAATAGTTTCCAGGGTATTGATCTCCTCGTACCGTTGAGCAGCCTGTTTTGCTCTGGTGCCAGATGTGCAGAAAAAAACAATTCGGCCGATTTGTGGGGGAATTGAATCAAAAATGCCCAGTGGTAGTTGGGAGTTCCAGTGATGGCTCTGAGCTGGACGATACTGCCGACCCCGGTTGCGGCAACGCGCTAGGCTCGTAATTCGTCGATGCCGTCGATGCCGTCGATGGCCGTGAGGACATATCCTGGTTTTAACAGATTCACCCACTGCTGTAACTGTTCCATACCCTGGGGGGCGAAGCCCATTTCCTTGGTAGTATTGACGCTATTTGGGCAAGACTTGGCGGGCGTAGAAATTTCTCACGCCATCGATATAGGCGCACATCGTTTCGGCGCCGTTTAAAATGCGGGTGGAATGGCGCTGCAAAAGACTGGGGGGGATAAAGTAGAGGTGGTGATTGCGGGCGGCTCGCAGTGGCCACTCTCGCCAGGCGTCCAGCCAGTCCGGGCGCTCCTCTCCCATACCGCTGGCGATAATAAGCTGGGGATCGGCGTGGAGTACAGACTCCGTGCTGACCAACGGGTGGGTGGGAATGGCGTGAGCGAAGACATTTTTCCCGCCGCAAAGGGTGATGACATCAGCGATCAGGTTGTCGCCATTAATGGTCATCAATGGCGATGCCCATACCTGGTAAAACAGGCTGACGGGTGTTTTGTCTTCATATTCAAGGTGCAACGCCTGCAAGCCGTCCGCAAATTTTTGTGCCGCTAGGTAACCTGTTTTTATCATTCCGGTCAGCTCACTGAAATCACGCAAGGTGTTTGGAATATCATTGAGCCTGCGGGGATCAGTCACAAAAACGGTTAAACCCAGAGCCCGCAGATGGTCAATGGTTTCCGGCGAGTTGCCTTCCCGCCAGGCAATAACCAAATCTGGCTGTAATGCCACCACCGTTTCAGGATTGATGCGATTGTAGCCACCGATCACGGGGATTTTTAGCGCCTCCTGCGGGTAGTCGCTGTAACTCACAGTGCCGACAATGCGGTTACCGGCGCCGATGGCGAAGAGTGATTCGGTGATATGGGGAGCGAGACTTACGATGCGTTGCGCCGGGGTTTTCAGCAGTACGGTTGTACCGGTATTGTCTTTCATTCTGATCTCTGGCCAGGCACCCGGCGCCTGGCAGAGCGTACAAACAATGGCAATGATCTGCGCTAATGTCCTCATTTTTCAGCCTCGCTTTGAAGCCGGCGCACGGACGCCAGCAGAGCGTCTTCGGGACGGGTCTCTCCCCATTGGTTCAGCCATAGCAGGTTTTCCAGGGGCAGGCGATTGCGCCATCCTTTTATTTCCAGTTCTGGGCGGGCATGAAATTCACTGACGTGACCCAGGCAGAGGTAGGCGATGGGTTCCACCGCAGGGGGAAGTGCGAACAGATCTTTGAGCACCTTGGGGCGCAGTATGGAAACCCAGCCCAGCCCTAATCCCTCTATTCGCGCCGCCAGCCATAGATTCTGGATGGCGCAGACAGTGCTGTAGATATCAGTGTCTGGCTGTTGGGTTCTGCCGAGTACGGCGGGGCCTGCGCGGGAGCGATCACAGGTAACACAGATATTCACCGGGGCGGTGAGAATGCCCTCCAGCCTGAGTCGGTCATACTGATGACGGCGCTCTCCATCGAAATGAGCCGCTTCCCGCTGGCGGCAGGCTTCGAACTCCCTGTGAATTGCACGACGTATGGATTCCTCCCGCACCAGAATAAAATTCCACGGCTGGGAATAGCCGACAGAGGGCGCGTGGTGGGCGGCATTGAGGATGCGCGCCAGCACGTCTGTGTCCACCGGATCCGGCAGGTATTCGCCTCGAACGTCCCTGCGGTTAAAAACCAGATTATAGAAATCGTCGGCATTCATCTTGGTATTCCGGTGGCCAGTGGGAGACGAGAGAGGCTATCTATTGCTTGTTGCAAGCGTGCCAGGGTGATGTCCCATTGGCGTTCGGGCGGCAGGCCGAGGCGCACAATGGCCTGGTCTTGCGGCGAGCTGATCAGGCGTACCAGTACGCCACTTTGTGCCGCCGCAGAATAAAACCTGCTGCCCCACTCACTGGTGCATCTCAGACTGGCAAACAAGCCGGTTGCGAATAGTTGCTTACCCGGTAACAAAGCATTCAGGTTGTTAAGCCATTGGGCGGATGCCTGACTGAGCCGTTCGCGTTGTTGCTGCTGCCAGACCAGATCGGACAGCGCCTGTTCCCCCAGCCACAAAGCCGGGTGACTCACCGCCCAGGGATCCATATCCTGTGCAATTCTCGCCAACAATCCGGCGTCGGCAATCACAAATCCCAGGCGCAACCCGGCCAGGCCAAAGAATTTCCCCAGGGATCGCAGCACAATGGTATTGACCGGGCGCTGTGGGATGATGCTGTGCGCCGGGGAGACATCCATAAATGCCTCGTCCACCAGCAGCTGTCCCTGGCGACCGGCAAGGCTGTGCGCAATGTTCACCAGCGAATCGGGCGACATTAATTCCGCCGTCGGATTGCAGGGATTGATCACCACCGCGTACTGCACAGTCGGGTCATCGACAAGGTGGCGCAACTGCAGGGGGTGACTGTAGAACAGCACCTGATGCCCCGCCTGTTGCCATGCCTTTTGGTGTTCGCTGTAGCCCCATAAGGGCAAAACCGCTTTCCCCGGCGGGAACAGCCCTGGCAAGCGGCTGATGGCGTATTGGGAGCCGGGCACCGCCAGTGCCTGATTGCGCCGACAAACCTTGGCGCCGCAAGTCTTGGGATCATAATACTGTGCAGCCGTCGTATTCACCCTTTCAGTATCCTCAGGCAAGCGCTGCCAGACCCGATTGGGCACACGGGGAACCGGCCAGCTCCAGGGACTGATACCCGTGGAAAGGTCGATCCAGCTGTCCAGGGGTATGCCAAAATCCCTGGCAGCCTGGCACAGCTTGCCGCCGTGAGCCAGAGTCATGACGGAATCCCTCCTGCCAGCCATGACAGAGTTGCTATGATGACGACCCAGAGCACCAGGGCGCGATCGAGAAGCGCCAGTGTTCTTTCGATATCGACGGCAGTGACCTCAGCGCCACAACCGAGGAGAGGGCGTTGCTCCCGTTTGCCATGGTAGATGGCGGCTCCACCGAGCTTGATTTTAAGGGCGCCGGCGCCGGCGGCCATCACCGGGCCCGCATTGGGACTCGCTGCCAGCCGCGCCTGCGTTCGCCAGCAGCGCAGCGCCGGGGTCAGTGAACCCATGAGTCCGTAGCTGAGGGCGCAGAGGCGGGCGGGAACCCAGTTGAGCAGGTCATCGAGGCGAGCCGCGACCCTGCCGAAATAAAGGTAATCCCGGTTGCGATAGCCCCAGCGGGCATCAAGGGTGTTGGCAAGCCGGTAGAGCAGGGCGCCGGGCGCACTGGCCACCACAAACCAGAAGATCGGGGCAAGCACAGCATCGCTGCCGTTTTCCAGTACAGATTCCACCGTGGCTTTGGTGACACCGTTGCGGTCAAGATCCGCCGTTTGCCGACTCACGATCATGGCGACGCGCCGCCGCGCTGTGTCAAGGTTGCCGGCCAGCAGTGGGGCAGAGACGGCTCGGGCATGTTCGCCCAGGCTGCGACGGCCGATACAGACATAGAGCACCAACAGGTTCACAACAGACGCCAACCATCCCTCAATTCCCGACAACAGCCAGGCCAGCAGCAGTGCCGGCACTGCTGCCAAGATCAGCCAGCCCAACGCGCCCTGCAACTGTTGTCGTGCCGGGGAGTCAGCGCTGCGGCGCAATCGGCTTTCAAGGCCGGTGACCAGACCACCATAAAAAACCAGTGGGTGCCAGCGGCGGGGCTCACCCAGCAGTGCATCCAGAGCCAGGGCGCAAACCAAGGTCACTGTGATCATCAGGGTGCCTCCGCTACAGCCGCTGCCGCCACGACCAGTAAGGCGGTTTCCAGTATTTCCACCAGAGCGCCAGCGCCATCGCCGGTAAAACCACCCAGCCGCGCCATAATGGCGTGTCGCCACCCCAGCAATACCAGCAGTGTGGTCGACAACCACAGCAGGCCCAGACTCAGGGGTGTGAACATCAGCACAATGAGTATCGTCAGAACCGTGCTTGTATAAATGAACCCCGGTGAACAGGTAGCGGCCATTCGATCACCCATACCCCCAGGGCGCACGTAGGGCGTGGAAATAAAAACCAGGGGCAGCGCGGCTCGAGCCAGCATTGGCACCAGCCACCAGGGCGTAGCAACCGCAAATGACAGCAAGGTTGTCAGCGCCGCGAATTTCAGTAGCAACGCCAGCACTACGACAGCGACGCCCATCGGGCCGCACGCAGGGTCTTTCATGATTGCCAGCGTACGCATCCTGTCGCCCATGCCGCCTGTCCAGGCATCTGCGCAGTCCGCCAGCCCGTCCAGGTGCAGACCGCCGGTCAACCATGTCCAGGCTGCGACCACCAGGGCGGCGGCCAGGAACGGCAGTGCAGAGAACCCGTGCGCGAGGGCAAGCAGTACCAGGCCTATCAATAAGCCCACGGCAAAATACCAGTGCAAGGATATTCCCGGTGCCAGGTTGCCGGCGTTGGCCAGGGAGGGCGCCGGTATTCGTGTCAACAGGCCCACCCCCAGCCACAGTGCCTGCCATTGTTGTGTCAGGAAAGGTTTCACAGGGTGGGCTCCGGCTGGTGAAAGATCAGCTGAGGAAAGAGTCCCTCGGGAGTGTGGTAAACACTCAGGCGAATAAGGCTGGCCGGAGGAACCGCGAAAAAGCGGCTGCTTGCCATGGGCGCCTGAAGCAGGTTCGCCAACAACAGGCGCAAAGTACCGCCGTGGGCCACCATCAATAGATGCTCATCGCGATAGCGGGCGAGGAGCTGATTCCAGACCCCGCTAAAGCGGACACAGGCGGAGTCGAGAGATTCCCCGCCGGGTGGCGTGACCGTATTCGGATTGCGGTAATAAGCCTGCAACAGGTCGCTGTCGTCCTGCTGAATGTCGCCGGGGGTACGACCCTCCCAGGCGCCGAAGTCTATTTCCCGCAAATCATCCACTACCTGCAGCGGCAGTTTATGCTCGCTGGCAAAACTGCCGGCGAAGGCGCGACAGCGCAGCTTTGGCGAGGATATCACCCGCTGCCAGCCGCTGTGTCTCGCCAATGCGGCAGACATCTGTTGCCAGCCCTCGTCAGTCAGTGGTGAGTCAGTGGCGCCGCGAAAAATATCGCCCCCCTGACATCTGCCGTGGCGCAATAGATCGACTGTGGTAACCGGATATCGCCTTTCAGTCATCAACGCTCTCTTTTTCGCTGACACCGGCTTCGCCAAAGGTCGCCATGCTGCGGTGTAGAGCAAGAGCAGATTGCAACAGCGGTATTGCCACAGCCGCGCCGCTACCCTCGCCAAGACGCATTTGCAAATCCAGCAGCGGTTCGGCGGCCAAGGCAGTGAGCAGATGGCGATGGCCAGGTTCCGCTGACCGGTGACCGAATAGCAGCCAGTCCCTGACCCCCGGATTTATCTGGCAGGCCAGCAGGGCGGCGGTGGTGCAGATATAACCGTCGACCAGGCTGGGAATGCCCCGCTGGGCGGCACTGATATAAGCCCCGGTGAGGGCGGCAATTTCCAGGCCGCCAAGTCTGCGCAGCGCATCCAGGGGCGAGGCGCATTTCGAGCCGTGCAGCGCCAGGGCGCGATTGACCGCTTCCCGCTTGTGGGCGAGCCGGATATCGTCGACCCCCGTGCCTCTGCCGACGGTTTCCTCCGCGGGCAGCTTGAGCAGCAGGCTGACCAGGGCGGCGCTGACGGCGGTGTTGCCGATGCCCATTTCGCCGCCGATAAAAAGTTTTGTCCGGTCATTGTGGTTGATCTCGCTGGCGCCCGCCTGCAGGGCTTTGGCAAGAACTATCCTGTCCATCGCGCTCTGCGCGCAGATGTTGCCGGTACCCGCCATCAACGGGCGGTTGCGGATCTGTGGATGAACGGCGATTTCTGCGGGCAGTGGCGTCGCGGTGCCCATATTCACCACTTGAAAATCGGCGCCGTATTGTTGCGCCAGCACCGAAATGGCGGCGCCACCGCGGGCGAAGTTGGCGATCATCTCGCCGGTGACTGCCTGGGGAAATGCCGAAACCCCGACCCGGGCAATACCGTGATCGCCGGCAAATACCCTGATTTGAATAGTGTCCAGAGAGGGCAGTGGCGTCCCCTGCCAACCGGCAAAATCCACCGCCAGGGATTCCAGCCTGCCCAGGGAACCAGGTGGCTTGGTAAGCTGGTTTTGCCGTTCCAGGGCGGCAGTGCGCGCCGCCTGATCGATGGTGGCTACGGGGGTTTGCAGCCAGGATAAGTCGGGGTCGTTATGCAGTTTCAGTACGGTAATGTCCATTGCTGTTTAATTCCGATAGATTGCATTTGGCTTGATTTCGCGAGCACAGCCCAGGCTGCCCTCTGTTGACGCACCGCCGCTGTTCACCCTGGTGCTCGCCGCTACAGGGGCGCCACCAAAACGGTAGGAGCCGGCCTTGCAGGCGATAAAATCTGTTTTAGTCATAAGCACCGTGGTTGTTCTTCAATTCCAGTGGCAATCCTGCGATCACCAGTGTGACCGCCCGGCACACCTGTGCCAGCTGCTGGTGGAGAAAACCGCTGGCGTCGACAAACTCGCGGCTGAGTTCCCCCAGGGGCACCACCCCGGAACCCACTTCATTGCTGACCAGAATCACCCGGCCCTTTAGAGACGTTACCGCTTTTAACAGGGCGTCCCTCTGTGTCGGCCAGCACCGGTGGTGGAGACAATTGCTGATCCACAGGGTCAGGCAGTCCACCACCAGGCAGCGGTCGTCGGCGCTTTCCCGTAGCAGACAATCCGCCAGCCGCACCGGCGTTTCCACCAGGTGCCACTCGGGGCCGCGCCTGGCCTGGTGGTGTTGTATCCTCGCCAGCATTTCGTCGTCGCCGGGGCTGCCGGTGGCGATATAAACCAGCTTGCGTGTGGAGGCCAGGGCGCGCTGTTCCGCCAGTCGGCTTTTGCCGGAGCGGACGCCGCCGAGAATCAACTCGAGTCCGGCATCCTTGTGCCAGTCGGTCATCGGTTGTCCTCCAAGGGTTCCACCCTGTTGCCCTTGCGGCCAATGGAATCCCCCAGGGCTGTCATGGTTAGCTGCGCCAGCCGTTCCCCGAAGACGGTGTGCTTGCCGGCGAAAGCCACCTGCCGCCCACGACCACTGAAGATGGCCTGGGCATCGGTGCCTGTACCAGTTGCGATGCCGGGGCTGGCGGTGCTGATAATGTTGAAGTCCTGGAGTACAGCCGCCTTGGCCTCGGTGGCGATCATCAGGGCTTCCACCATGACACCGGTGGTCATGGTCGCACTGGTGACTATAGCCATATTGATGGTGCCGACTTCTGCCGGCACGGCTTGCAATTGACGGTATTCCGCCGGATCACCGGCGCGGCGGGCATTGGCGAGTCCGGTGGTGACCGCCACCAGCACAGATTCATTGTCGATGACGGCAAAGCGGATTCGCAGGGAATTGACGGACGCCGCCGTCATCATGGCCACTGTATCCTGCGGCTGCCAGCCCTGACGTCGGCACCGCAGGGCGACGGTGTCGTTCGGGTGTTCGCCATTGTGGCCATCGTCGTCGACAATCAGGTTGAGCCAGCGGTTCGCCAGCCCCAGCCCGCCATTGACCACGGCACAACTCAGGCAGGGGCGGAGCTGGTCGAATGCCAGGCTGATCCAGTGGCGATCAGTTTCCAGACTCACGCCTTCCACTTGCAGCGGTTCAAGTCGAATGCAAATCGGTTCAACTGCACTCATGACGGTGTTCCCCTAAAAAGAGCTGCCGCCGCCGACGGATTGGACGGCAGGTACCAGTGCACATAGGAGGCGGTGAGGCTGCCGTTACGGTATACGCCTTCCCCGTTACCACCCCTGGGGTGGCGAAGAGCGCGCAGGGCGAAAGCTGGCTCGGATTCAAAACGGGAGTAATGAAAGGTATGTCCCCGCAGCTCGCCGGCAGCAAAGGTTGCCCCCTGGGCGCCCAACCCCCCCAGTTTTTTTTGCATGGCGGCGGCAGCGGGAATGACGCCGGCGAGATGACGACGATTGCCGGCGCTGTCGGCCAGGCTCTCCAGTAGATAAAGCATACCGCCACATTCGGCGACAATGGCTTTGCCTGCCTGATGATGGGCGCGGATGGCGCTCAGCATTGGTTCGTTATTCGCCAGGGTATCCAGATGCAGTTCCGGGTATCCACCGGGCAGGTAGAGGCAGTCGGCCTCGGGCAGGGTGGGATCTGTCAGGGGGGAGAAAAATAACAGATCCGCCCCCATGGCGCGCAGCACCTCCAGGTTGGCCGGGTAGACAAAACTGAAGGCGTTGTCTCGAGCCACGGCGATACGAATACCCCTGAGTAACGGTGGCGGAGCAGCCACCTGGCCGGGATGGAATGCCACCGGCGCTGGCAGCTCAGCCAGGGGGGTATCGGCAATCAGCGCGGCGGCGGCATTCAGTCGGTCATCGAGGTCGGCGATGGTATCCGGTTGATGCAGGCCGAGGTGGCGCTCCGGCAGCGTAATGGCCGCGTCCCGGGGCAGGTGTCCGAGCCAGGCCACATGGTCGGGGAGGCTTTCCTTGAGCATGTGGCAGTGGCCTTCGCTTGCGACCCGGTTGGCGAACACGCCGGCAAAATCCAGTTGCCGCCGATACGTCGCCAGACCCTGGGCGACCGCGCCAAAGGTCTGTGCCATGGCGCCGGCGTCAATCAGTGCCGCCACCGGCAGGTCGAAAAATTCCGCCAGGTCGGCGCTGCTGGGATCGCCGTCGAACAGCCCCATTACCCCTTCCACAAGAATCAGGTCGGCTTCCACCGCCGCCTCATACAACATCTGTTTGCACTGTTGTTTGCCCACCATCCATAAATCGAGCTGGTGCACCGGTGCGCCACTGGCCTGTTCATGTATTTTGGGGTCGAGAAAATCCGGCCCGGTTTTAAAGACGCGAACGTTTTTGCCCCGGTTGCGGTGATACCGCGCCAGCGCCGCCACCAGGGTGGTTTTGCCCTGACCGGAGGCGGGAGCGCTGATCAACAGAGCGGGACAATGGGCTATATCAGCCATTGGCGATACCCGATGCTGTGCGAGAGGTGACCCTTGAGCCGAAGGCCAGCGTCGCTACCGTCAGCAAAACGGTAAGGTAACCGGCTGTCACCACAAAATAGCGAGGAAAATACAGAGCCGTGCGGCGGCTGAACTCCGCCAGGCTGTGTTCGGTAAAGTAGGGAGCGAGCAGGTAAAAGCTGCCGCTGGAGATCAGATGTGCAGCGGTAATCGACAGTGTGGCCATACCCGCCAGCCCCAGCCATTGACTGAATCGGTAAAGATCCAGTCGGCTCGCACGGGCGCCAGTCCACCACATCACGAAGTAAGTAGGCAGCAAAAAGCCGTAAGCGGGGGTGACACAAAATGCGCTCACGCCGTTGTACTGGATCATCCAGTAGTCAATGGCCGCAGCCTGAACACAAAGAGCGGGGAAGATCCAGCGGGAGCGCAATAGAAAACCTGCCATGAAAAAAACCGCAAGAGAGGCGTCGGGCAGGTTTACCGCTGAACCGAAGTGGTCGGCTCGCGTTGCCTGCATCAGTAATACCAGTAAAAAGCAAGTTATACCTGTTTTGAGGGATGAATCAGTCATGGTTTGGTTCCTTGGTTAAATAGTCTGGGAACAGTGTGGAAAGCCTCATATGCGTTTCCAGACAATCCGCCAGGCGGTCGATGTGTTGTTGGTGAAGTTGCCGGTAATCGATGGCCCTGGCCACTTTCATGCCGGCCCAGTGGAGCAGGGTTTCCGCCGTTTCCGGGTGGTCGAAAACGCCGTGAATATAGGTGCCAATGATTTGTCCGTCGTCGCTTATGGCGCCGTCGGTTCCTGCCTCAAGTCGGGCGAAAGGCCTTTGCAGGGCAGAGCCGGAACTGACGCCGCAATGGATTTCATAGCCTTCCACGGTGGCGTCGTTTTGGCCGGTGGCATCCCTCTGACAGATTGTGCCCTTGACCCGGCGCAGCTGCTTTTGCGGTTTCAGCTCAGTGGTCATTTCCAGCAGATCCAGCCCGGCGCTGTTGCCGGCAGTGCCTTCAATGCCTTCGGGGTCAGCGACCACTGTGCCCAGCATCTGGAAGCCACCGCAGATGCCCAAGACCTTGCCGCCGTAGCGCAGGTGCTTGAAAATTGCCTTGTCCCAGCCCCGCCGGCGCAGCTCGTAGAGATCACCGCGCACGTTTTTGCTGCCGGGCAGCACGATCAGGTCTGCGGGCGGCAGGGCATCGCCGGACCCGACAAAACGCAGGTTTACCGAGGGGTTCAGTCGCAGGGCATCGAAGTCGGTGTGATTGCTGGTGCGGGGCAGAACCGGCACCACTATGTTCACGGCCTCTGATGCGTCGTCCAGCAGCTGATCGGGATTGATGGCATCTTCCGCTTCCAGGTGAAAGCCCTGCAGATAGGGCAGCACACCCAGTACCGGTTTGCCGGTGCGCTGCTCCAGCCACTCCAGTCCCGGTTGCAGCAGGGCAATGTCACCGCGAAAGCGGTTGATGACAAAGCCGACTATCCGGTTGCGTTCGGACGCCGACAACAGTTCCAGCGTGCCCACCAGATGGGCAAAGACACCACCCCGGTCAATATCAGCAATCAGGATCACCGGGCAATCCACCGCTTCGGCAAAACCCATATTGGCGATGTCGTTTTCCCTCAGGTTGATCTCTGCCGGGCTGCCGGCGCCCTCCACCACGATGGCGTCGAAACGCCGGCACAGGGACTGGTAGGCATCGTGCACCGCATGGCGGGCAATGGCTTTGTAGCGGTGATAGTCCTGCGCCTCCATGTTGGAAAGCGCCGTGCCGCGAATAATGACCTGGGCGCCGGTATCACTGGAGGGCTTGAGCAAAACCGGGTTCATATCCCGTTCCGGCTCCAGATAACAGGCCATGGCCTGTACCGCCTGGGCGCGGCCGATCTCGCCGCCGTCCACGGTCACTGCGCTGTTGAGAGCCATATTCTGGGGCTTGAAGGGCGCGACCCTGACGCCGCGCCGCGCCAGTACCCGGCAGAGACCGGTCACCAGCACGCTCTTGCCAGCGTCGGAGGTGGTGCCCTGTATCATCAGCGTCCATGTCATATTAAAAGTCGATACCTTTGCGGGCTTTGATGCCTGATTTAAAAGCGTGCTTGACGTCTTTCAGTTCGGTCACGGTGTCTGCCAGTTCCTGCAGAGCGCTGCCGCCACCGCGACCGGTGACCACCACGCTCTGTTCCGGGGGTCTGTTGGCCAGAGCGTCGAGCACGGCTTGTTCGTCCAGGTATTTGTAGGCGATCATGTAGGTCAGCTCATCCAGCACCACCAGGTGGTAGCTGTCGTCCGCCAGCATGCGGGCGGCCTCCCGCCAGGTGGCATCGGCGGCGGCGATGTCGCTTTCCCTGTCCTGGGTATTCCAGGTAAAGCCGGTGCCCATCTGGTGCAAGTCCACCTCCGGGCATTTTTGCCGCACGTACATTTCTTCACCGGAGAGCTGGGCGCCCTTGATAAACTGGACGATCCCCACCCTGTAGCCGTAGCCCAGGCTGCGCACCACCATGCCGAAGGCGGAGCTGCTCTTGCCCTTGCCGTTGCCGGTGAGCAGGATCATCACCCCGCGCTCGGTGTCGGCCTCGGCGATGCGCTTGTCCACTTTGGCTTTCTGTTTCGCCATGGCATTGCGGTGGCGGGCGTTCTTGTCTGTCAGTTCAGTCATTACAGGCTCCGTCAGAGTGAGTAGGTCAGACCCAGTTGCCAGGCGCGGCCGTCCTGGTTATAGCCCCTGTTCAGCTGGTAATCCTTGTCGAAGGCGTTATCGACCTTGAGGGAGGTTTTCAGATTGCGGCTGATGTCGTAACCCAGGCGCAGGCCGAGTGTGCCGTACCCCCCCAGGCTGTCGCTGTTGGCGGTGTCGGTATAGCGTTCATCCTGAGCCTTGATGCTGAAACCCAGGCTGAAATCGCCGTAGCTGCGGCTGGCATTGAGGGTTAGGTTACTGCGACTGCGTTTGATCAGCAGTTTGTCGGTTTCCGCATCCCGGGGTTCGACATAGCTGTAGGCGGCGTCCAGGCTCCAGCCGTACAGATCCGTCGCCACCATTAACTCGCCGCCCTCGATTTCAGCGTCGCTGACGTTATAGGGACGCCAGACAAAATCCGACCCCGGCGCCCAGTCGATCAGGTTGTTGACGTCATTTTGAAAATAGGCGACAGACCAGCGCCAGCTGTCGTAGTCGCCCCGCAGGCTCAGTTCGCTGTTTTCGGACTCCTCTGGCGACAGATTGGGATTGCCGGCACTGTAGGGACCGGCGGGCCAGTAAAGGTCGTTGAAGGTGGGGGCTTTAAAACCCTCTGACCATGAGGCCACCACCTTGTAGTGGTCGCCGAGTTTTACCCCGACCGCCACATTGCCGGTGGTGTGCTCGCCGAATTCCTGGTTGTCGTCCTCCCGCAGCCCGAGCACGACGTCCACTATGGACCAGGTGCCCTGATACTGGCCGAAGAGCGCCCTGTTGTCGCGGGTGTTCACCGGATTGCCATGGCTATCGACATAGCTGTTGGAGCTGCTGGTGACCTCGTCTTCGTAGTAATCGTAACCCAGAGTAAAGATCTGGCCTTCCGCCAGGGTGAAGTCATTTTGCCAATAGAGCTGTTCCCGCCGGGTGCGGAAGTTGCCATCGCTCGCGTCAGTGATGCCGTCGTAGTTGTCACTGTCGTCAGTGGCGGTGCCCAGGGAAATCTCGGTGGTCCATACGTCCGTGACCGGTAGGCGGCCGCGAAGGTTGATGTTCTGCACCACGCTGTCGCTGTAGGGCTGTTCGGCGGGGTTGAAGGCGCTGTCATGTTCGTTGCGGTTGTTGCTTTCCAGGTAGCGCAGGGTCAAATCTGCGCCGTTGTCGAAGCGATATCCGCCACTGGCGTTCACCGATTTGTTGCGGTAGCCATCCCGGTCGGCGTTGAAGCCGGTGTCCACCTCCAGGTTGTCGATACCGTCGGTTTCCAGGTACGAGGCATGGATGCCGTAGCGCCAGTTGCCGCTGTTGCCACTGGAGCCTACGGCTACTTTCGCCAGGTCATTGCTGCCGGCGGCGGTGGTGACGTAACTGCCCTCGCTGGCGGAACCGTCGCGGGTGAATATCTGGATCACTCCGCCAATGGCCTCACTGCCGTACAGGCTGGAGTGAGAGCCCCTCACCACCTCGATACGTTCGATCTGATCCGGGTTTAAAAACTGGAAATTGGCGCTGCCGAGGGTGGCGCTGCTGACCCGCTGGCCATCTACCAGAATCAGGGTGTGGCCGCTGGCGGTGCCTCGGGTAAACAGGCTGGTGGCCGAACCCCGTCCGCCGCTGCTGCTAATGTCCAGGCTCGGCACCTGGCGGAATACGTCTACCAGGTCAACCGGTTGTTGGGCGTCGATATCGGTGCGGCTGATGGTGGACACGGAGGCCAGGCTGTCAACCAGCGCCACCGGGGTGCGGGTGGCAGTGACCACCACTTCGTCGTAATTGTCGTTGGCCGTTGCACAACTGATTGGCAATACACAACAGGAACTGGCAATAGCATTGCGCAGCAGGTGAGATGTTTTCATTGTCTGTCCTCAATCGGTAAAAAAACACAAGGATTGAGGGAGGGATAGGAGTGGCAGGCGCCAGACAGAAAGGCAGGCAGTTCACCACCGACAAAGCCCTCCGCTTCATCGTTGCAGCACTGCACACCGTGATAACGCTAACATCGTTATCACCAGGCCGGTTTCGGGCTTGAAAGGCTCTGTAAAAGAGGCTTTTTTACCGTTGCGGGGGCAGCGGTGGTTTTGTTAGCGGCGGCCAATAAATGACTAGAAACTTTGCCGTAACGCACCACACTTCCCGTTTACCCTGTTCCAGACTTTCCCGGCGAAGGAGAGTCGAGCAGGCACCTGATGCAGGGGGCGGATTGTAGGGGTGTTGCCAACGCAGAGTCAATGCTACCCACTGTAAAGATCAAAACATGGTGACTAGTAGTGGGTAGCCCCGAACCGTTCTTGCCGCCATTTTTTAGGGGAGTAGCCAGTCCAGGATTTAAAGTGACGGCTGAACTCCGATACTTCCGCATAGCCGAGATTGAGCGCCAGATCAGTAATAGACACTGATCCCTGGCTTAGATACTGCTCTGCTATCACCAGTCGGGTTTCCCGCAACAATTCCCTGTAATTGCTGTTCTCGTTCTGTAACTTTCGTTGCAGGGTTTTTTGATGGAGGCCTAAATTGCTAGCCACCTTATCCATTGAGCAGTCACCGGACGGCAGCAGCTGGCCGATAATTTCCTTGGCCTGATTTTTAATATTGTTTGGATAGCGTGCTTTGAGATGTTGCAGGTGTTCTATGAAGTGTTTCTGTAATGTTTCTTCATCCAGCTTCGGCCTGCGATTCAGATCCTTCGTGGTTAAGCGAATGCCATCAAATGTACTGCCAAAGTGAATTTGGGGATAGAAACCGCTTTTATTGGTGCTTTCTGCAACGGGGCTGGGCTGACGAAGATGGAGCTTAAAGCTGTACCTGTCCACAGCCATTAGCTTTGATAAAACCGTGGCGGTTTGCCCCACCGCTTTTTGGGCGAGCTGATCGATACCCAAGGGCGTGTTGAAATCAAACTTCAGCTCAAGCCTAGCCTCATCGCCGCTGGTGGTGATAGTCAAATGTACGCCACTGGCGTGCAAATAGAGGTGGCGATCAAATTTTGCAAGCGCTTCCGCCACTGTAGGATCTTGAGAGATGCTCACTAATAAGTCACTCAATACCCAGTATTTATTGCGTTCCGCCAGAAGAAGACCTAAGAAAGGCGTGCGATATGCGTGGGAGCATATCTCTAGAACTTCTGCCATCTTGCTATAAGAAATAAAGGAATTTGGGTCACGCAGTTGCGACAGGGATATGCCCACCTGACGAAACTGTTCAACAGGGTTGCCCCCCAATGATCGAATCAGGGATTCAAAACCTTCGAGAGCGCCACATCTGATCAAGTGCATATGAAGATACCATTATTGTTTTGTGCCTAAAGTATCAACTTGGTGTCTTAAAAATACAAGTTTTAAAACGGCCTCATCACTATTCTAACCATGCATAAAAAAGCATTAAAAACACGGTTGCTTCACAAACGATAGGTGCCGCCACGGCGGCAATATATTAATAAACCAGAGGATTAGAGTATGGTTAGAATTTTCAAGAAGAGACCCTTAGTTGCTGCATCATTACTTATGCCCGGTTTGCTGTTGAGCGCTACAGCTGCGCAAGCTCAGTTGCAGGAAATTGTTGTCACCGCGAACAAGCGGGCGGAAAGCGCCAACGATATTGGTTTGTCGATCAGCGCTATTTCTGGCGACAAGCTGGCCGAGCAGAAATTGACGACTCTGGAAGAAATTACGTCATCTGTTCCTGGTTTGGTGTTTGCCACCAGCGACCAGAACACGCCGATTCTCACCCTGCGGGGCGTGGGGTTTAACGAAAGCTCCATCGGGGTTTACCCGGCCACCAGCTTGTATGTGGACGAGATTCCCCTGCCGTTTCCGGTGATGGCGGCGCACAGCGCCTACGACCTGGAGCGGGTTGAGGTGCTCAAAGGCCCCCAGGGCGTACTTTTTGGTCAGAACTCCACCGGTGGTGCGGTCAACTTTATTGCCGCGAAACCGACACAGGAGCTGAGTTATGGCGGCGACCTGAGCTATGGCCGTTTTAACAAGGTGGAAGCCAATGGTTTTGTCAGCGGTGGTTTGACAGACAGGCTTGCTGGCCGTCTCGCGGTGCAGAGCACCAAAGCCGATGAGTGGCAGCGCAGCATGACCAGCGATCGCGAAAACGGTGAAGAGGATTACACGGCGGCGCGACTGTCGCTGCGTTTTGAACCCAGCGACAACGCCGAAATCAATCTCAACATTAACGGCTGGCGGGACAAGTCCGATCCCCAGGCGTTTCAGTTGGCAGCGGTGGTGCCCAGAGCCTATGCAGCGGCGCCAGAGAATGCGGCAGCCCAGTTTGCCCATCCCCTCACCGATAACGACAACCGTTCGGCGGAGTGGACAGGTGACCTGTCCGGCGACAAGGAGTTTATTCAGTACTCATTGCGCGGTGATGTCGACCTCAATGATAGCATGACCTTGACCGGCCTGGTTGCCCACAGCGAATACGAGCAGAACCAGGTACAGGACGGCGACGGCATGTACCTGGTGCTGTCTGACTGGCGCACCGTTGGCGACATCGACTCCACCTTTGCCGAGCTGCGTCTGGCGGGTGACTATGATGCCTTCCGCTGGGTGGTGGGCGTCAACTATGAAGACAGCAGCACCTACGAATCCCAGTACCAGAAGTTTGAAGGCAACACCAGCAGCCGTGCCGGTACCCTGTTTATTCACCGTCTGGATTCGAACCTTGAGCAGGACATCAAATCCTATGCGGCCTTCGCCAACGTGGATTTCGACGTCACCGACAGCCTGACCCTGAAACTGGGTACCCGCTACACCGATTATGAAATCGATGCCTACAGCTGTAACGGCGCCTCCGCCAACATTCCCGGCCTGGTACCCGACACCTCCGGGGCGACGCCGACGGAGGTGGATGCGGGCAGCAACCTGGCGGCACTCTTTAACATTCTCGGTGCGGGATCCGGTGTGCCCTTTGACCCCATTGGTATTGGCGGCTGTATTTCCCTGAATGAGCAGGGTATTCCGGGTTTACCATTCGTCAACACCCTGTCGGAAGACAACGTCTCCTGGCGCGCAGGTGCTGACTACCGCCTCAACGAGGACGTTTTGCTCTATGCCAATATTTCCAAAGGCTACAAAGCGGGTAGTTATCCCACGTTGTCGGCCAGTGATGCCATTCAGCTGATCCCGGTGCGCCAGGAATCTGTGCTTGCCTATGAAGCGGGCTTCAAAGTCACCGCGCTGGAAAGTTCCGTGCAGTGGAACGGTGCCCTGTTCTACTACGAATACGACAACAAGCAGGAAAAGGGCAAGATAGCCAACGCCATTTTTGGTCCCCTGAGCCGCCTGGTGAACGTACCTGAAGCCAGCATTTCTGGGATAGAGACCGATGTCACTGCCCGGGTGACGGACAACCTGACCCTGACCGCTGCGGTGACCTACCTGGAGTCCGAAATTGACGAATACACCGGCTATGACGTGTTTGGCGAGATCGTCAATTTTGCTGGCGAAGACCTGCCCTACACCCCGGAGTTTACCTACAGCCTGGATGTGGACTACCGCATGCCCTTGAGCCAGGGCGGTGTCGTGTTCATGGGTATGAATGTCATCGGCCAGTCCAACTCTGAATCGGTATTCAATGGCGATGATCTGCGCTTGAGTCCAGTGGCTGTACAGGACGGCGCCCATAAAGCGGTAACGGACGACTTCCTGATGGTGGACAGCTACGCCACCCTGGGGGCGCGTCTGGGCTATGAGTCTGAAGATACCCGCTGGCGGTACATGCTGTGGGGTAAGAACCTGACCGATGAGTACTACTGGAACAACGTGGCGCCTGCGGCAGAATCCATTGCCAGGATTGCGGCGCGGCCACGCACCTACGGTATCAGTGTCGGTTATACCTTCTAACCCTCAAAGGCAACTCTGATGGATTCTATTTTCTGCACGCCCGTCTGAGCGGGCGTGCAGAAAAATCCAGGGATTATGGATTCCTACCGACGCGGGAATGACATTGATCAGAGTTTCTCTCAGTAAACACCTGGGGAGCTGCGCGGCACCGGTGCCGTGCAGCTCGCTATCGGCACTAGCCATTATCGCCATAGGTGCCTGGTGGTAAAGCGCCACCGATTTTGCACCCATGGCATCAATACTATAAAAACCTGAATAGGCAAACTGATGGTCGAGAAAATCATCAAGACAGAATCCCCTCGGGGTTTTTGGCGCAAGCGCTATACAGTGCTCGCACTTTGCGCATTGGCGACGTTTATCTGTTATGTGGATCGCGTCAATATCTCCATTGCTATTATTCCCATGGCAAAAGACCACGGGTGGGACACGCAAACACAGGGGCTGATTTTATCGTCATTTTTTATCGGCTACATGATGATGCAAATTGTTGGCGGCTGGTTGGCGGATCGCTTTGGTGGAAAAATTGTTCTCGGTGTAGGTGTTTTGTGGTGGTCACTGTTTACCCTGTTGACCCCTCCTGCAGCGGCTCTGGGTCTTGCCGCATTGCTGTTGTCGCGTATCTTGATGGGTGCCGGGGAGGCCGTCGCCATTCCATCTGTATATAGCCTGGTCGGGCGCTGGATGCCTCATCAAGAGCGCTCCCGCGCTATTGCACTCAACTCCAGTTTTTACTCATTGGGGACCGTATTTGCGATTTTGGTGACGCCGATTATTGTTCAATATTATGGTTGGGAGTGGTCCTTTTATCTTTTCAGCGGTGTTGGCTTTGTCTGGTGGCTATTCTGGCAAAAGCTGATTACTTCTGACCCGAAAAAGCACCCGACAATTTCCCCAAAAGAAATAGAAGAAATTAATTCTGGCTTGCCGCCAGTAGTTATAACCGCGAATAACTCGCCCCGTATTCTGGATTTGTTAAAACAGCGCCCTGTGTGGGCGATTATTGTTGCGCATTTTTGCTTTAACTGGTCGTTCTACGTTTTGCTGTCTTGGCTACCAACGTTTGTTAATAAGGGCTTGGGTGTCGATTTTGCATCAATTGGTATTTTTACCATGTTGCCGCATATTTGTTTATTTGTGGGGATGAATTTTGCGGGGCGAATAGCCGACAAATTAATCATCAAAGGAATGAACGTAACCCGTGTGCGCAAAATTATGCAATTCATAGGATTCAGTGGTCCGGTTATCGCATTTATGATTGTCGGTGAGGTTGAAACCCTTGCAGCTGCAATTTCTATTATGTGCATTGGTGTCAGTTTTGGTGCATTCGCTGCAGGTGGATTTCTTGTCAATCATATGGATATTGCTCCCCGCCATGCGGGAAAACTGATGGGTATTACCAATACGGCGGGAACCATTCCAGGCATAGTTGGCGTTTACATCAGCGGCCTTATTCTACAGACCACAGGTTCCTGGGCCATGGTTTTTCAGGTCACTGCGGGTATTACATTTTTTGGCCTGATTTTTTATCTGTTATTCGCTTCCGGCGAAAAAATTTACGATTAATCCACTTAAAAAGGAGAAGTTATTTTGATTATTGCCAGTGATTTGGAATACCACCACGAAGGTTCCACGGATTATTCCTGGGCGGAAACCTACTATCTGCCAATTTCCATACCGGAAGAGCGTCTCTTTGCCCATGTCTATGTGGTTACCAGGCCGGTGCTAGGCTCCATGGCCAATGATATTCGTGTTCACGGTTGCGTCAGTAATACGGAATTTGAGTTGCTTCACTTGGACACTCAATTTCATTTGCCCGCGCCGGAACGATTTTCCCACATCAAGGGGCCTAACGGTCTTGAAGTGGTTGCTGTAAATCCCCCCCGGGATTATCGTGTTGATTATGTGGGCGCCAACGGTACTGAAATTCATGTCGATATGATTGGCATTATGGATCCCTTTGATATTCACGATTCCAACCAAAATCCCCTGGCAGGAAAAACCGAGGAAGAACAGTTGGCGCGAAGCGCCATGGGCAGCTGTTACAAAGGCCACTTTGATATGCATTGCCATACCAAGGGTTCATTAATTCTTCGTGGCAAGGAGTATAAAGTCGATGTGATTGATCGTATGAACCACAGTTGGGGGCCGCGTCCGGATACAGCGATTCCGCCGATGAATTCCACCTGGGCGTCATTTGGTAAAGACCTGTGTTTCCGTTTTCATGGCCACCTCGATCCCACCAAACTTGCTGGAGAAGATCAAACCTTTGCCCATGGCTATTTGCTGGATAAAGGCAATGTGCATGCCCTTGCCGATGTAAAAATGACCACAATTCGGTTGGGTATTGTGCCAATACAAATTCAGGCACTTGTCACCGATGTGCGTGGGAATCATTACCGCCTTCGCGGTGTGCCCATTTCCGGCGGGCCGTGGAGAGTTTTCGCCCCGGCCATTTGCTGGGTAGGCCTTGTTGAATGGGAGCTTCAAGGCCAGATTGGTCACGGTGTATTCCAGGACAATCATTCACTTCCCCTTGAAGCAGAACTGCGCGGTCGCCGCTGGAATGACCCCATCCCTGCATTAACAGGCTGAGTGGTAACCAATTCGAGCACTAAACACCAAGAGCGATTTATAAAATGACTGATGTTAAATTTAAGCAGTCCTCTGTATTGCCCTCACCGGATATTTTTTATCCGGCAGAGGCAGAAGGGGCAAAGCAATGGCGTGATGCTCCAGCGGATGCCGATGTGCAGGCAATACGCAATATCTATCCGGTGGAAGACGAATTCGACCTTATGCTGACGCGGAAAATGCAGCGCCGTGCCTTGGGTTCCTACAAAATGCCGACCCTGGAAGAAATGTCGGGGTATGTACACGCTTTTCTCAATGCCCATGTAAAGGGTGAATTCAGTGTCAAAGATGAATGCTGGTTAACCGGGGGCGCATCGAAAATTCAGTTCGGTTTTACCCTGGACTGGATTGACCCAGAGCGCGGCCGCTCAACGGATCAGCTTGTTGTGCGCATGGAGCCTGCGGAATCCCTTAATGCCACCAGCAGGCGCAGAGAGTTTGAGATTATTCGCGCTATAGCCGATGTTGTTCCCGTGCCAAGAAGCTACTGGATGGATCCTGAAGGGCAGTGGTTTCCAGAACCTGCAATTGTTTATGGCTTTATTACCGGTAGAGCAAAGCCCTCCATGGATCGCTCTCGAGTAAGCGGCATAGGCACTCAATTCAGTCCGCAATTGCGGGCTGAATTAGGGCCTCAGTTTACGCGCCATCTTGCAGCCATTCACACTTACGACTGGCGTAATGCGGATCTGGGTTCTTTTAATAAGCCCAAAGAGGGCACTACCCAAGCTTCCCTGTGGCAACTCAACCGTGCACGGCGAGTCTGGGAAGAGGATCGCGGTGAAGATATGCCTCTGGTGGAGTCTGTGGCTAATTGGCTGGAAGACAATATGCCAGTCTTGGATCACGCCAGTATTTTGCATGGTGATTATCGCGCCGGGAATTTTCTCTTTAATGAAGATGAAGGAAAGATTACTGGCTGGCTCGATTGGGAGCGCTGTTACATAGGCGACAGACATCGCGACCTCGCCTGGGCAACATCCCGGCTATTTGGCAGCCTGGCAGAAGATGGCAAAACATTTCTTGTCAGCGGGCTGGTTCCAGAGCAGCAATTCTTTGACGATTACCAACGCTTTTCCGGTCTCGATATTGATCCGAAACGGCTGCATTATTTCCGTGTTCTCAATACGTACCAGTCGATGGTTGGTCCCATTGCCTCCACCTATCGGGTGGTGCGTCTTGGCAAGTCTCATCAGGACATTGTTCTCGTCCTCGTCGAGGGTGCTGCATATCCCAATGCCCATGATTTACTGAACATACTTGAGGAGAGATATTGATGAGCGATCGCATAATCAACGGCCTTGGCGCCTGTATCAACTCGATCAATCAGGTGATTGGCCCCGCAGTTGAAAAAACCGGTGATTCTCTGGCGTGCGAACAGGTTGCGCTGCTGGCGAAGTATCTGGAGTTTCTCACTCAGCGTATTAATTTCTCTAGAGATCGCACCCGTTATGAACTCCAGCAGTATACTTTTATGGGTGCTGAAATTCTGTCACTGCTTTCTGCAAACAATATTGAGGCTGACATACTGTCAACCGCCACCGCAGATGCTCAGTTGTGTTTGGATAACCCCAACGCCACCAATCAAGAGTTGGACGAAATCAGCGTTTTATTGAAAGCGGAGATCAGTCGCATAACCCGGAGCCTAAGAAAAGCAGAACCTGGATTGCGGAAATTAATTGAGCAGGTGGTACACAGGCATTCGCGGGCTATTGTCGATATTCGTCGCGCCTGGTGTAAGCCCCAGAATTGGGAATCAGATAAGGACGCTGTCCCTGAGCTGGAAGCTATTTTAAAAACAGCGAGTACTCTTTCAGTTTGATTTTGTTTTATGGAAGCGCCATCGCCAGCAGAGCTGCTACCAACCAATAAATGATTTTTCGGTAGGAGCCAGCCCTGCTGGCGATGCTTTAAGATTTTACAGGGCGGGCAATATCCCGGCTTTCTGGTGCCCAAGCTCCCGCGTGGGCACGGAGGAGTGTGCGTAGGTGTGCATTTCCACGCCGAAGCCTGGCAACGAGAAGCAGCAGGTTCCGCCTCAGGTATTTAAATTCCCCGGCAATTCTGTCCAGCGTCTGCCCCGCAGGCGCGCCATCATGTCGAAGGGGTAGTTTTCCATATTGAGGCCATAGCCGATTTCCCCTTTGTCGGTGATCCAGCGGGTCATGGCGACATAGAGCATGATCTGGGTGTAACAGGACCAGGGCGCGCCCACCAATGGCGTGCCGTACATGACGTGCTTTTTGCCACGGACATCGGTGGCTTCAAGGTCGAGGGCGACACTGATGGTGCCGAGGCGGTTGGATTTGAGTTCAAGGTCGGTGAGGCCATAAAGCTCGCCGCTCTCAAAAACATAGCCGTGGGCAAGCTTGTGTTGCTGGTCGGCGGGCTTGGTGAAATCCAGGGACGTGATCCAGTGCAGGCCGTAATTTTCGCTGAAATTGGCGTTCATCCAGGTCATGGCGCGGAGCCCGGCTTCGCAGCGTTCGCCCCAGCTGTGATCCATAGTGGTGATGCAGTCAACTTTGTAGGTTTTGCCGCGAATTTTCAGGGTGCCCTGGGCTCTGCAGGTGAGGTCGAAATGGTTGCCGTAGGCTTTGCCGAGGCCGGAGCCTTCCTCCCGCGCTTTGTCGTCATCGGGGGTGGCTTTGGGACTGAGTCTGGGGTCGTGAATGTCGAAAGGCTCGTGAAGGCCGACAAAGGAGAGGTGGGCTTCGGTATCGTCAAAACCCACATAATCCAACTCATATTCCCGAGCGTTTTTTGCTGTTACTTTCATGCCGTTGGGGGTTTCGAAGCGGGAGAGTTTTTCCGGTGCGGGCAATTGCTGCTGAGAATCCAGATAGAGCATTTCGGCGCGGTTATCGCTGAGGCAGCCGTAGATGGCAACGTCGACAAGGCAGACACCAACGCTTTTGCGGGTCACCGTGTAAAAGGTGGCGAGAATGCGCTCCTCGGGAATCACGGCGATAAAATAATTGGTTTCTGCGAACTTGTAGTTGATGTCCGGGGGGATGTGATATTCGGTATCCTGATCTGTAATCATGGCAACTGTACCTGTGTATGTTTTAGGTGAGCGGTGACGATTTAATTTCGTCATCCCCGCGCAGGCGGGGAACCAGCGGCTCCGTAATTTTGAGAACACTGGATTCCCGCCTGCGCGGGAATGACGGAAATCGTAGTTTTGGCATTAACTCAGTTTCATTTAACGCTAGATAACTTTTTAAAATCTGTATTCGATAGCGAATTTTTTCGGCAGCGCGCCGTTCAACCGCCATTACCTTTAAACGGAAAGCGATAGCCGCATTCGCCGAGGCCGTAGCCGACAGTGGTTTCGCCATTTTCACCGATAAGCTGGTATTCCATAATCTGTTCGGTCATACAAAAGGTATCCAGGGGAATAAACCAACGGAAAATATTTTTCGCGGTAAATTGCCACTCGCGATCTTTTTCATCCATCACTTTCCAGTGCATGGCCTTGATGCCCATATTGTCATCGTAGTACTGATTTTTTGGCGTCATGGACTTAACGCCCAGCCATTCGCTGCCGTCGTGCATCATTTTCAAATAGGCGGACTGACCGTGAACAGACTGGCCGTGAACGGTGGCAAAGGTGATATTTTTCGCCGGAAAATACGGCCAGGCGAGGCGGTAGGTGTGCATGATGTCCCAGTTGCGGGGGCCGTAACTGAGGTCGCGGTAGCCGGTGCCGTTGATCTTGACTTCACCTTCTTCGCGAATGGTTACCGAACCGGTGATGCGGTAGGGGCCTTCGAGGTGAACATTCATCATTTCCTTGGCGAATGTGCCGTCCTGATCCTTGCTCATTTCCACGCAGTCGAGCATCGGCGGGTTGTAAATGCCCTCCCAGGTGAGATCAAAGGAAAAGTCCTTGCTGGAAAACTGAATGCGCGAGCTTTGCAGCGGCTCAGGCGCACTGAAATGAACACCGGCAATTTCAAAGCCGTCGGCAAGCCTTTCCTTGAAGTAGGGCAGGTTCATATTGATGCGGGTAAACAGGGGCTGGCCGTCGCGAAAGAAAATCACAAAACCGTTGGTTTCTTTCTGGTTTTCGAGAATGCCGACGCGAATCATGCAGCCGATGCGGGTTTCCGGATCGTAACAGCCGTAGAAATAGCTCTGATTCCATTTTTCGTTATCGGTGGCGGGCACGTAGCCTTCGGGATCCCATGCTGTATTGGTATTCATTGTTGACCTCGTTGTTGGTTCAAGTTTTTCTGTTGTAGGGCTGAGCCCTGCCCCGCGAAAATTTGCAGCCTTTGAAATTTATCGCCGTCTTACCGTAGTGATGTGGCTAGTTGTTGTAGGAGCTTGCCCTGCAAGCGATAGATTGTTAGCCATGTCATCGCCAGCAAGGCTGGCTCCTACGATATAAAACATTAACCGCCGTTGCCCTCCCAGGGCAGCCTGTAACCGCTTTCCGCCAGACCATAGCCTACAGTGCCGTCGCTGAGACGGTATTCCATAAACTGTTCGGTGAGGACAAAGGTGTCGAGGGGAAAAATCCAGTTGAAAATGTACTTGGCGGTAAATTGCCAGGTGCGGTCTTTTTCGTCGACGATGGTCCAGTCCATGGTTTTTATGGTCATATCGTCTTCGCCGTAGGTGTTTTTGGCGTCGACGCTTTTAATGCCGATCCAGTCGTCACCGTCGTGCATCATTTTCAGATAGGCGCTGTGGCCTTCGGTGGAGACGCCGTGTACGGTGGCGAAGGTGATGTTTTTTTCGGGAAAATACGGCCAGGCGAGGCGGTAGTGTTGCATGGCGTCCCAGTTGCGGGGGCCGTAGGAAACGTCCCGGTAGCCGGTGCCGTTAATGTTGAGTGTTTCTTTGCCGCGAATAGTGACGGTGCCGGTAATGCGGTAGGGGCCTTCGAGGTGAACATTCATCAGTTCGCGGGCAAAGGAGCCGTCCTGGTCCTGGCTCATGGCGACGCAGTCTTTCATGGCTGGGTTGTAAATGCCAGTCCACACCAGATCGCAGGCAAAATCCGCCTCATCAAAGCGCACGCGTACTTTATTTAAAGGCTCCAGCACCGTGATTTCCATGCCGGCGATTTTCATGCCGGGGTTCATGCGCTCTTCGGTGTAGGGCAGATTCATATTGGCGCGGGTAAACAGAGGTTTGCCGTCCTTGAAAAAAATAAACCAGGTGTTGGATTCTTTGAGATTTTCCTGAATGCCAACGCGAATAAAGCAGCCCACTTTGGTGTCCGGGTCGTAGCAGTGGCACACCAGACTCTGGTTCCATTTGGGGTGGTCGGTGGCGGGTACATAGCCTTCGGGGTCGATAGTTGTCGTCATTTTCATACCTTTATTTATTTAACAGGGTCGAGCAATTGCTCAACGGGCGTTAGTGCTGCGGGATCTGGCTCAAAACCCATGGGAATCAGCCAGGATCTTTCCCGTGTCAATTGCTCGCGGGCAGACGCCATAATTTCTTTTTCGAGATGTTTTCGGCTGGTTTCATCGCCGTCTTCCAGGGCGGCCGCCACCAGGTCGCCCACTTTAGCGCGTAGGTTCAACAACGCTTGTTCCAATTCGCTGGGTTCGGCGCGGGCGCGGTCGAGAGTGTCCCGCCCCGGCGCCATCAGTTTTTTGAGGTCAGCCAGGGCTTCTGTGGTTTTGGCGCCGCCACAAACCTGTGTCTCCAGGCGCTCGGCGAGGGCGACATACTGGTTGAGTTCGTGGCGATCGTAGCGGTATTGCATGGGCAGTTTGTCCGCCAGCACCTGCAAAACGTGAACCGCCAGCTGCGCCTGCTCCACCGCCATTTTATGGTTGGGATCAACCGCGGGAATGACATTGTCCTTTAATGCCTTGATAACACTTTTTAACTGAAAATCAGCGCGAATTTCCATCTTAGGCCACCTCTTCCAGGGTTTGACGAAGATCGTCCATAAACAGATAGCTGGCGCCCATGACGCAGCCGAGCACGATGTCCTGGTGGGTTTTGCCGCCAGCCACCGCTCTGTAAGCTGTGGCCAGGGCAATGCTGTTGAGTTTGTAGGCGTTGAGAATGCGGTAGAAATTGAGGCGCTTTTTATCGACACTTAAACCTGAGGCTTTTTCATAGGCGTCGTAGAACTCCGGCTCAGACATCATGCCGCATACCAGAAAGGTTTTGCCGTCTTCCGCCAGATGCCCCCAGGGTTTGCAGATGGTGTAGGCAATGTCTTCGTGGCGGTCGCCGAGGTGGCCGGTTTCCCAGTCGAGCCAGGCGCTGATTTGTGCATTGTCTTCGGTGAAGAGGAAATTGCCGCTGCGGTAATCGCCGTGCAACAGAGAGACATGGTCGATGGTTGGCATATTGGCGCGCATCCATTTGGCGGCAAAACGCATCAGTGGTACTTCTTCGTTGGCGTCTTCCGTCCACACCCGTTCCCACCAGTTGATTTGCCACTCCACACCTTGGGTGGACTGTTGGGCGGGCACGTTAAAGCTGCTGAGCTGCGCTCTGCGCCAGTCGAAGGTGTGAATGGTGGCGAGCTGATCGACAAATTGACTGCCGAGGATTTTGCGCAATTCGGCACCAAAATTAATGCCGGTGCCAGACACGCCACTGGCAGCGGTGGAGGGCTTGGTGACGCCGTTGGCAAAACCGTAAATCAGCGCGGGGTAGGGGAGGTATTTGCCTTCCCGGTCGACCCAGTACACTGGCGGCACCGGTACCACCCCTTCAAACGCTCTGATCAGTTCAAATTCCCTAAGCCTGCTGGTTTCAACAATGGAGGCGGCAGGCTCCATGCGCAACACCAGGGGCGTGGTGGTTCTGCCGCTGCCGGGTTGATGCCAGTCCAGCTCAAAGGCCATTTGCAGTTTGGAGGCGCCACCGGAGAGCCAGCGGGGATTTTTGACTTCAAAGGCGTCATGCAATTCTGCATTGAGCAGGTCGGTGACGGCGTCGCAGAGCTGATCGAGTTTTACCGGTCTGTAGGCAGGATTGGCGCGATTTTGCAGTTTGCGGGTCAGTACCCAATCGACTTCCGCTTCGCAGGGAAAGCGCTGGCGAAGCTCTTCAATCCAGGCTGCACTGGGGTGGTTTTTATCTATCATTGCGGTTGGCTCTGCTAATAAAGGAGTTGATCGAGTGACGGAATTTGCGATGGATCTGGCTCAAACCCCATCGCCAGTGTCCAGGCGCGACGGCACAAGTCCATGGCTTCCTGAGTGTTGAGCACCAATGTCATTACCTCCGCTTGCGCTGCGGTTCCCCGTGCGGCATTGACGACGCTGACCGCCATATCCTTGAGGGTTCTCACCTGTTGCTCCATCTCTGTAGCGCCCATGGCGGGATCGTTCAACAGGTCGCGGCTGCTGCCGATGGTTTCTGTCAGGCCGTTAATGGCAATGTTGGCTTTGTGGGTAATGGTGGCCAATGCGGTCACCAGATCGAGATTTAACATGAGCTCGTGGCGCTGGTAGCGGTGAAGTTGGGGAAGTCGGTTTTTGATCAGGCCAAGGGTGGCCAGGCAGAGGCGAATCTGCTCCCCAGCCAGGGGGTTGCTGGCATCGACGGCGGGCAGCACATTGTCGCTCAGGGATTTAATAACTGCGGCGAGCTGGGTATCAATTTCGGGAATCATTGGCTGGCCTCCATCAGGTTGTGGCGCAACTGTTCCATCAGCAGGCCGCCGATGCCGTTAAGCCAGGTGAGGACAATATCCTGGTGAGACTTGCCGCCTTTTGCCACCCGGTAGCCCGTGGCCACACAGACAATGTACGACACCCAGGCGTTGTAGACGCGAAAGTATTTAATGCGCTGGGGGTCGACATTGAGCCCCGTGGCTTTTTCGTAGGCGGCATAAAATTCGTCGAGGGGCAGCATGCCATTCACCAGCAGGGTTTTGCCGTCTTCCGCCAAATGACTGTAGGCCAGGGAGGTGGCCCAGGTGAGATCCTGGTGGCGGTCGCCCAGCACCGCCAGCTCCCAGTCGAGCCAGGCGGTAATATGGCCGTCATCTTCCGATATCAGATAATTGCCGCTGCGGCAGTCGCCGTGAACAATAGAGACATGGTCGAGAGCCGGGGCGTTGTCTTCCAGCCAGTTACCCGCCAGTTGCACCAGGGGTTCGTCTTCGCCGCGATCCTCCTCCCAGATGCGCCGCCACATATTGACCTGCTTGAGAATGCCTTCATTAGTGCCCACTTTGGGGATTTCAAAGGCGTCCAGCGCCATGGTGGAAATATCGGCATTGTGAAAGGCGGCGACGCCGCGCATAAACTCATCGCTGACCCTGGCGCGCAATGTGGCGCCGTAATTAATGCCGAGGCCGGTCACTTGCTGTGATGTATCTGAAGCGGGTTTGGCGACGCCGGCAACAAAACCGAACACCATTGCAGGGTAGGGAAAGAATTCCATGTCCTCGTCTTCCCAGTAGCAGTCGGGCACGGGAATTTGTGTGGACAAAGCTTTAATAACCTGAAATTCCCGGCGGCGGGAGGTTTCAACAATGGATTCGGAAGGACTCATCCGCAACACCATGGGGGTGATGTGGCGGGGTTGCAAACCGTCCAGCCCCTGCCATTCCAGCTCAAAACTGATTTGCAGCTTTGAGGAGCCGCCGGTCATCCAGCGGGCATTGATAATGCGAAAGCCGTGGTTGAGCTTTTTGTGAAGCATGGCCTCCAGGCATTGACTGATTTGTTCAAAGGTGACCGGCACAAATACGCCTTTGCCGCGATGGTTCATTTTTCGCGTCAGCACCCGGTCGATTTCCGCCTCGGTGGGGTAGCGGCGGCGCAGCTCGGCGATAAAGTCCGCCGTTGGCGTCTGGCGAATATCCAGGGAATCGCCGCTGGGTTGTTGGCTTGCCATGGCAGTGTTTCCTTTAGAATTATGTTTCCCGACCGAGCTTGTTAGTGCATCAACAGCTTCAGTTCTCTGCAAAGTTTCTTGTTTTGCGGTGAACAAAAACAGCCCAGACAGGCACATGTTTATCAGACAGATTTGCAGTCTATAGAGCAGGTAGAGGGGTGTCTATGGCGGAAATCCGCTAGAGTTGCTTCAATTTGAGATTGTTTGCCATGAAGAATCTTCAGGCATCGCCAGCAGGCTGGCTCGTACAAATAAATGATTTTTTTAGTAGGAGCCAGCCTGCTGGCGATAAGTTCAAGCGCCGTATCCATCGGCTGCAGGCAGACTCCTACAAAAACTCGGCGCTAGGCGCTTGCCCCTTGCAACCCGCACCCCCTCCAACCGTAGTCAGCCTGCTGGCGAAAAGGCGGAGGCGACAGCTGCAAGTCAACCTCAAAAACCGCCAGCGGAAATGCTGCCAATCTTGGCAATCAATGCGGTGCGGCTGCGAACTCCGAATTTTTTGTAAATATTTTTCAGGTGGTTTTCAACGGTGTGCTCGGCAACGCCCAGTCGGCGGCTGATCTGCTTGTTGCTGCTGCCGCGAAACAATTCGCCAATCACCTGCCATTCCCGGTTGGTGACTTCGCCGTATTCGCCCCCAGGCTCTGCTGGCAGCTCATGGTTGCGCTGGGCAAAGAAACCCTGCCTGACCGACGCATCAATAATATATTCGTGGCTGGCCTCCAGCCAGTTGTCTACGGCGACTATGGCATGGTCGACACAAAGGTGGGCGCCTTTTCTGCAATGGGACTCCTGCAACAGCAAACCCACCACCAGATAGATATCCCTGGACACCGCCTTGAGGCTGGTGGCAGTTTCCTTAAAACCGGCGCGCCCGAGGGCGTTCCAGTAGCGGTGGTTGTGTTCCTGATAGAGTTCGAGGCCGGATTCAAGGCGTTGGCAATAATTGGTGCCGGTAAACCTCTTGGTATCCTGCTCTGGCGATGTTGAATACTGCAACAGGGGGTCGTATCGGTAGATGCTATTGGTATACAAATCCGTGATTTTTGCCGGAATTCCTGTTTCGTACAAAAAATTAACCGGGCGGGTCTGTTTCTTGTCGTAGAGAAAAATAGCGGCAGCGCTGGCTTTTGACTGGTTGATAACATCCCTGGCAAACGCCCTGTTCTGGTGAAGCATGCGAAAACTGTGGGAGAGATTGTGTGAGTCGATCATGCCGGATTTCCGTGTTTTTCTACGAGTATCGGTTGTCGTTGGTAAGGAAGTGTAGCATTTTTGCCAAATGTACCCCAACAGGAAATGATGCTTTGATCTACCCAGCTGCTTTCAGGCTATTGCATGGACGAACTTGCATGATTTGTTGGTCAAATTTGATAGCGCTGGACTTTAGGGATGAATAGCATGGTTACATATATAGACGCAGAATTCGCTTATGTGCTCTGGTTCAGTCGAGATTTTCGCCGTACAAAGCCTGACTTCGCACCGACCGTTTATTTTCATAGCGCGAAGCCTGCAAATAATGGATTCTGATGGGAGTAATAAAATATGAAAGCTGTTTCCATCCATCTTCCTGCCCAGCTTTCGGCGCTAAAAATTCAAGATATCGCAAAGCCAATCGTGCGACCCGGCACGGTGAAGGTGCGCTGGCGAGCCGCAGCCCTTAACTACCATGACTACGCGGTATGCTCCGGGCTTCTTCCTACGGAAGATGGCCGTATTATCTGTTCGGATGCGGCGGGAGAAATTGTAGAGGTCGGTGAGGGTGTGGTGGGCTGGCAGCCCGGTGATCGAGCCATTAGCACGTTTTTTCCAGACTGGCATGGAGGAAAACCACAATCAACCAATACTTCACGGATTAGCGGCGACAGTTGCGATGGCTACGCCATTGAGTTCAGTGTGGTGAGGCCTGAAGAAATCACCCGCATGCCGCGGGGCTATTCGTTCGCCGAGGCCGCCACACTGCCTTGCGCCGCATTAACAGCCTGGCGAGCCCTGTTTGAAATCGGCAGGATACAGCCAGGGGACAAGGTATTGGTTCAGGGCACGGGCGGCGTCTCCATTTTTGCGCTTCAGTTGGCCAAGGCTGCTGGCGCCACTGTTTATGGAACATCCTCTTCAAACGAAAAAATGGCCAGCTTGCGGGATTTGGGCGCGGATCACGTGATTAATTATCGCACCGATGCACAGTGGGGCGAGACCATTTATAGCCTTTCGAAAGGGGGTGTCGATCATATATTGGAGGTCGGCGGTGGCTTGACGCATTCAATTCATGCGGGCAAGATCGGTTCGAACCTTTACATCATTGGTTTTTTGGGCGGGATGGACTGCAGCATTAATCTGGCGCAATTGATGCTGAAACAACAGCACCTTTACCCCATCGCAGTGGGTAATCGGGATATGCAGATCCGCATGGTGGAGTTTCTTGAGGAGAACCCGATTAAGCCCTTGATTGACCGAAGATTTCCAATGAGTGATATCGCCGAGGCTTTTGCCTACCAGTTATCAGGAAAGCATGTTGGCAAAGTTGTTCTTGATATTTGAGTGCGCACAAAGTTTTTAGAATTACCCCTAAATCCTATGGGCAAAATATTAGGGAAACTCTGATTAATTCTGTTTTCGTCACTCCCGCGTAAGCGGGAGTCCAGAAAAATCAATCGATTATAGATTCCCGCCTGCGCGGGAGTGAGATTAATCAGAGTTTTCTTAGATTTACAGTTCTATTTGCGGGGTAAAGCGCCAGTGGTTGCCGTCAGCGCAAGGATAGGTATTCCTGGCGGCAGTGTGCAGTTTGAGCACATTAATGACATTGTTATTGTTTAGATGTTGTTACTCGGCCACCTTTTTGTGTTGATAGACGCTGGGGGAACAACCGGTATAGGTGCGAAACGTTGTCGATAGATGAGACTGCCCGCTGAACCCCACCTCGTACGCAATATCCGTTACGTTCATTCGGCCTTCGTTGAGAAGGGTTTTGGCGCGCTCGACCCTGCGCTGAATGATGTATTTGTGGGGTGAGCAGCCAAAGCGTTTTGTAAATTGTTCCGCGAATGCAGTTCTGCTCACCCCCGCTGTATCAGCCAGGTCATTGAGGGTCAGTTTTTCTGCCAGTTGTGCTTCGATTTGTTGAAGAACCTTGTCAAATGAAGGGCTTCGCTCAGTCTGGTCTGGCTCAACGATTGGCGCGCCTGGAGTTCCATCGGACTCCTCAACAATGTGCGCAATATGGTGCGCCAGGGCGTGAAATAGCGCCGCGACGTATGCCTCGTTGCCATTTTTTTGTGTTTGCGCAATCTGCATCAGGGTGCGGACGCTCGACGCGATATAGTGATCGGGAACTGCAAAAAGACATGCCTGAACCCGTGCTAGAGCGCCAAGGGAGATGTCGTTCAGTTTATTGGAAAAGAAGTGCAGGGTTGCAAATTCAACCTCTCCTTCGGTTCGGTAGCTGACATATTTGCCGCGCGGTATCAGGGTTACATCGCCGGGCTTTGAAAACGACCGGCTCAATCCTTCCTCTGTGAAAATGCGAACACGCCTAGCCCCTCCTAAATGAATCGACATGACAAGTTCTTCTGCCTTGGCGATGTGGATTTCCCTGGTTGGCCCTGTGTGCCAGCCACAGAGGCCGATACTTAGCTGTGAAGGATTATCTTGAACCAATGAGGGTTGGCGGCGACAGGCTTGGCGATAAGCTTCTACGCCAGGGATAGTCGTTATTAACATGAATTCATCCTCCTGTTTGCGCTATTGCTGCGAATAAAGCATGGGAGCTTATGGTTATTGATTCAATATTTAACTGGCTTAAATTGGATTACGTTGTCGATCATACCATAGCCAGTAGTTTCCGCTACGGGGTGGACGAATTTGCATGACTTGTCGGCCAAATTTGATAGTGACGGCTTTTGGCGATGAATAATATGGTTCCACCTGCCGACTTCCACTTCGTCGGTTTTGTTTGGAGGAATTGTGACACTTGCAGCACCAAAAACCAGCGAACTCGAGTGAATATCCTCTGTGAATCTGCAAGTTGAGAACATGCTCGTCTGGCCAGCCCTAAACTATGCCGCTTTCCTGGTTGGACAGCGAACCAATACCTCTTCAGACCTATTCGATTTCGTCATCATGCGCTGGCAAGGAGAAGGTCTGGAAAATGAAATTGGTTTCTATATGGAATGCTTTTCCCTCAACAAGTTAAGGCGATAGGTGTATTTCCACGCAACACAGCAACGGGTTATCGGCAGGCTACTGGCGATATGGATTCAAATTTTGGGGCAGCGCTTGATGGTAAAAAAGGAGAAATAAAAGAGGAGGTTAAATTTGTATTGTTCAGAAATAAACGGGATCACAATTTTCTAGACTCAAAAGCTATCAACATAAAGTGGGGATATAACATATGAAAAATTCAAAAGTTAAAATCATCATTACATCTATGGCTGCCGGCATTGCTGGTTTTCACGGGGCTCAGGTATTGGCACAGAGCGCACCAGGGCGAGCCCTGGAAGAGATTGTAGTAACAGCTCAAAAACGCTCGCAAAATATCAATGAAGTTGGTATGGCGATCACTGCGCAGACAGGTGATCAACTTGTGGAAAGAGGTGTTACAGCCGTCCAAGACCTGGTGAAAATTGAGCCGAGTTTACAGGCATCCAAAAGCAAGAATGGTACACCCGTATTTTCAATGCGCGGGGTAGGTTATTTTGAGCAATCGTTGGCGGCAACACCAACCGTGAGCCTCTATCAAGATCAGGTTCCATTTACATTACCAGTAATGGCTCAGGGTGTCTTTTTGGATGTGGAGCGTGTCGAAATTCTAAAAGGACCACAGGGAACGCTTTTTGGACAGAATGCTACAGGCGGTGCTGTTAACTTTATCGCGGCACAACCCACCGACGCCTTTGAGGCTGGGCTCGACACAAGTGTTACCCGTTTTGATGAGGTCAGTACCAGTGCCTTTGTGAGTGGTTCCCTGAGCCCCACTTTTACAGCCAGACTGGCAGTAGCAGTAGAAAAAGGCGGAGCCTGGCAAGAAAGTATCACCCATGATGGCGAGTTGGGCGATAAGGACAAAATGGCAGGTCGACTTATTCTTAATTGGGAGCCTACTGATACATTCAAAGCCAATCTAAATGTTAATGGCTGGAGTGATAAGTCTGATACACAAGCAGGACAGTTGGTTGGTTTCCGATTCCAGCAACCGCAAAATGTGCTATCTGGAGACCCTTCAAATAATGCGTTTTATCTGCCGCCGGCCCCTGGTTCCGCAGAATTCTCGTCTCTCCCCTCTGTGTTGCAAGAGGTACTTAGACAGCCAGTGACACCTAATGAAGCTCGGGATGCCGATTGGGACAGCTCATTGCAGCCTGAAAATGACATGAACTACCATCAGGTCAGTATGCGGCTTGAATATGCTCTTACAGATGGTATTGATTTAACATCTATCACCAGTTACGCAGAATTTGAAGAGAATAACCTCTTGGATGTTTCAGGCAACAAAACCTCTAGTCATAATCTAAGAGTCGATGGTAGTGCCCACAGTTTCTCCCAAGAATTTCGGTTAAGTGGCATCCTTGATGAGGGTGATGCTAACTGGATGCTCGGAGTTAATTACGCGCATGATGCGAATGGCGAGGTTGACTCAGTCAATGAATTAGGTTCTGTATCCTATTCGCCAACCGCTTTCGGGCTCGACCCATTTTTCGGATTTGGAGCTATTAATAGTGTCGAGTCTGATACCTATTCGGTTTTTGCTAATGGGGATTATCAAGTCGCTGAGGATTTAAAGTTAAACCTGGGTATCCGTTACACAAAATCAGAGCAAGAGTTTAACGGTTGTTCAACCAGTGAATTCGATTCTGTAAACTTTTTGCAGCAGTTCGTGAGCTCTTTATCCGCATCTGCTTTTGGAAATCCTGGCGATACGGTTGTCACCGGTGAATGTGTGACCCTGGGGCCTCCTCCCGAGTTTCTTTTAGGCAATGTTAGAAACGAGCTCAATGAAAACAACGTGCCTTGGCGTGTGGGGCTTGATTGGACGCCAACGGATGATAGTCTCGTTTATTTGACTGTCAGTAAAGGGTTTAAAGCTGGTACGTCACCGGCGTTAGGCGCCGCCAAATATAATCAGTTAGATCCAGTGACCCAAGAAGAACTGCTGGCGTATGAAGTTGGTACAAAAGCTATGTTTCTTGACGGAAGCATGCAGGTAAAAGGGGCAGTATTTAAATACGACTACACGGATAAGCAACAGCTTGGGACGATCCAGGATCCCGTGTTTGGTGCGGTACAGGCACTGTTGAATATCCCCGAATCAGAAGTGACCGGCGCTGAGATGTCAGTTGAGTGGATGCCTCTGTCCAGTTTGTCATTGCATGCCAGCGCCACCTATTTGGACTCAGAGGTGACTTCGGATTTTTTCAACGGAGGGCCATTTCCGATTGGTAGTAATCAAATCAACTTTAAAGGTGAAGATATTCCGCTTACCCCAGAGTGGTCGTTACAGTACGGTGCCAGATATGAAGGGCAAATCAACGACAATCTTATCAGTTTTGTCAGTATCGATGGTTCTCATCAAACGTCGACGAACGCGGTTTTTGGGGCTGGCCAGTCGCAAATCACAGGCGCACCTTCCATGGCCATTGATAGTTACACACTATTGAATTTAGCCGTAGGCTTAGGGGCTCTAGATGATAGCTGGCGCGTAGAGATTTTTGGCCAGAATATTACCGATGAGTATTACTGGAAAGCCGTTAACTATAACGCAGATTCTGTTTATCGATTTTCAGGTGAACCTACAAACTATGGCGTACGCTTAAAATTGAGGTATTGATAAGAATAGCTATAAACAGTGATAAAGCAGCAAGAAATTTTCATCATCGAAAGTTTCTTGCTGCAAATTTTCCTGTATGACAAAGCGAATATCGGAGTATTGCCCAATTTTTGGAGCTATTAATACAAATCACCCGCAAAATTTGTTGTCCCTGACATGGCCACAAGAGCATTCTCCTGGATAGGCTTTGGTAATAATCTGCCTGAAAATTTTTGGCCGCTCTATATCGGTGTTTTACTGTCTTTGAATTCTCAGTCTTGAGCTGTCAACTTCATGGTCAATAAAAAGTACGACTACATTGAATAAAACAGGGAGTGTGCTCATAAACACCTATGGACGAATTTGCATAACCTGCCGGTCAAATTTGATAGTGACGGGCATTGGCGATGAATAAGATGGATTCATCTGCCGACGTCGAATTAGTCGGCTTCTTTTGGAGAAAACATGACAATTGCTGCACCAAAAACCAACGAATTACCCAGAAATGTGGATGGCCTGCTCGCTGCAGCCCAATCTGTTGCTGGGCTGGATGATTTTGGCGACCGTTACTTTTTAAAAGGGCTGAATGTTTTGGTCAACGGGCTTGAGAAAGAAGCTCAGCTGAACGATATGGGCGTTCAGATAAATTTTGGTGGAATTATCAATTTGCTGGTGAACCGGTTACGTTACGTTCGGGACGTCAAGCAACATCCTGAAATTTTGGCAGAAAAAATCGTTCAGCCGATTGTCATTTTGGGTTTGCCGCGCACCGGAACCACCAAGCTCCAGCGGATACTCTCTGCAGATCCGCAGATTCAGAGTATGCTTTACTGGCGAACCATCAATCCCGCTCCTTTTCCCGGTGAACAACCTGGCAATCCGGTTGCTCGCATTGAGGCAGCTCTCGCGGTTGAAAAAATGCTGGCGGAACAGTTTCCCGGTTGGATGGCGCGTCATCCCACTGAAGCGCTGGAGCCTGATGAAGAGCTTCATCTGATGCAGGGCTCATTCGAGTGCCTCATTTCATGGCTTTTTGCGCGTATGCCCAGTTATTACAACTACATCAGCCAGTGCGATCAGCGCCCCATGTATCGGCATTTGCACGCGCAAATGCAGTACCTGCAGTGGCAGGATGGCGGTGGTCGCGGACGCCCCTGGGTTATGAAAACCCCGGTGCACACGGGCAGCCTCGATGTGCTCCTGGAAACTTTTCCGGATGCAGTGTTGGTTCACTGTCATCGGGATGTCCAGAAGATTCTGCCGTCGATCGCATCATTGATCGAGCAGGCTCGACGCATCAGCAGCGATCACGTCGATACCAAAGTGCTTGGTGATGAAATGCTCGATTACTGGGGCGCATCTGTGGATCGCTACCTGGAAGTGCGTGCACAACTTCCCAAAGATCGAATCATGGATGTTCAGTTCGAGGAAGTTGTCGGCGACGTGGTGGATGTTATTCGGCGAATTTACGCCCGTGCAGGCCGAGAGCTCTCCGAAGAGGTCGTTGAAAAATTCAAAGTCAAGGAACGGAGCCAGCCCGAGCATCATTGGGGCAAGTATAGCTATTCCGCTGCAGACTACGGCTACACTCCCGAAAAAATTGACCAAAGATTTGCCAAGTACCGAAGCCAGTTTATTACTGTGGATGGGGTTGCTCCATCCACTGACTAAGCAATTAAACAACTGAAATAACCTAAATAACCCAAGGAGTACACTAATGCCGTCGGTAACCGATTTGCAGGAATTTGGTTTTCAAACCCCCAAGATCTGGCATGAAGTCGTGAAGACGATCGCCGAATTGGAAGATGTAGTCTGGAAAGACCCTCTGATAACAGATGATTTGACGCGCGCCGAAGGTGTGCGCCATTTCACCCGTCAGATAAACGCAGCTTTGATTAACATGGAGTTGGCGGATCCAAATTATCCAGAACTATTAAATTTGCTGAGTCCACGGATGCAGTGGGGGCTGACTGCTGCGGACTGCCACTACCAGTGGGCATCCGTCCATGGTGACAATGTCTATCGCATCAGTGGCGATCGCGGCACCGCCCGTGTGTTCGATATTGAGACCCGCCAGGGCCGCTTGGCGTATTATCCGGATTGGACATTGCACGATCGTCTGACAAAAGTTGAGGTTGGCCCAGGCAATCACGTCGATATCACCCTGAGCCGGGAGCGCCCCCCCGGCGCGGTCAATTGGATTCAGTTGCCCCCAGGGCAGGGAGAAATCATTTTCCGCCAGTATTATTACGACTGGGATAACGAACAGCCTGCCAAAGTGTTTATCGTCAACGAAAATGCCAAATATCCGGCACCGGGAATGACAACCGCTTCCGTGGCTGAAGGTTTGGAGTTGTTCTGTGACTGGTTAAAACATGTGCCCCAGCATTCCCAGGATATGGTGAAATCCTACTATTCTGTTCCCGACAACTCGATTGAGTTTGATAACTTCAGAATCGGTTGGCAAGCGCTAAGGTACGGCAAAGGCATCTACCAGTGCGCTCAGGACGAAGCTATTATTCTCGAAGTGAAGCTGCCACAGGCATATTATTGGAGTATCCAGCTCTACAATCATTTTTGGGATGGGCTGGACTATAATCGTCGCCAAAGCTCTCTCAATGGCCATCAGGCCTATGTTGACCAGGAAGGGATTTTTCGCGCGGTAATTTCTCACCAGGATCCCGGTGTTGCCAATTGGCTCGATGCTGCTGGCCGTGAAAAAGGGCTTATATCGCTCCGTTATTACGAGCCTGATTCCGTGCCGATTCCAACCATGAAGAAGGTTAAATTGTCGGAGGTGGGCAACATCCTGTCTGGTAAAACCCTGGCAATGACTGCGGAAGATAGACAAAAAACGCTGCGCAATCGCGCCTGGTCATTCGCTCGGTTGCGCCGGGAATAACAGTAACCACAAGCTAGCTATAAAGGAACAATGATGTCTAAAATCGAAAAGCTTTTTTCCATGGCGGGAAAAACCGTCATGGTAACTGGCGCCGCGTCCGGCATGGGTGAGCGCTTTGCGCACACCCTTGCCGACGCCGGTGCAACGGTCATTTGTGCGGCGCGACGAGTCGACCGTATTGAGAAGGTCGCTGCAAGTATCATTAAGGATGGCGGCAAAGCCATTGCCATAGCGATGGATGTTGGCAGTACGGATAATGTCGAGTCAGCATTTGATGAGGCAGAAAAGCGTGTCGGGCGCGTGAACGTGCTGGTTAATGCCGCAGCCCAGTTGGATTTCGGTTTGTTTCCGGATGTGAAGGATGGCAATTGGGATAATCTCATCAACGTTAACCTTTCGGGTGTCATGCGGACATCGCGCACATTCTCACGCCGCCTCATTGAGGTCAAAGAGTCTGGCGCCATCGTCAACATCACCTCTATTATTGGTACGCAGGTTATGCTGGGTGTGCCCACTTATGGAACCCTCAAGGCCGCCGCAAATCACCTCACCAAGTCAATGGCGAGGGATATGTTTGGTACTGGAATTCGTTGCAATGCCATTGCACCAGGTTTTTTCCTTACAGAAATGGTGGCTGAATACTTTGAGACTGATGCTGGCAAGGCGGATATTGAACGTCATCCACTCAAGCGTCCTGGACGAGTGGAAGAACTCGATGGGGCTTTACTGCTTCTGGCCAGTGATGCCTCGAGCTTTATCAATGGTGCCGTGCTCAGCGTCGATGCTGGCCAGGTAATACAGTTGCACTGAATAATACTTAATCAGAGGATTTTGAAATGGATCTTGATAAAAACAAGAAATTGGTTGCAGAATTTTTCGCCTGCTTTGGTCGCAAAGACATCGCTGGTGCCATGGCCATGATGACGGACGATGGTACCTGGTGGGTTGGTGGTAAGCCGCACCTGTTTTCCATTGCGGGACTGAAATCGAAACAGGAGATGCGCGGGCTACTGGAACAGCTTGTTCCCGGAACCAAAGATGGCTTGAAAATTATCCCCAAAATCATGACTGCTGAGGATGATCGCGTAGCCGTGGAAGCCGTATCCCACGGTGAATTTCCCAGTGGCTTCGTCTATGAGAACGAGTATCATTTTCTTGTAACCGTACGGGGCAATAAAATCGCCTCCGTCAAGGAATACCTGGATACCATGCATACTGCGGAATTGTTGGTTGCTGAGTCCTGATCGTTGGTTGTGGGTCATAGCAAATTGGTTAGTGGTATTTCGATGTGATTTTGTAGGATTATTTGTAGGTGGCCGATAAACGAAGTCCAACAGTTCGGGTGAGGCAGTGCCTTGCTGGTGTTGGGCTTCGTTCCCCAGTATTGAACCACGCCAGTCCAGCCAGCTCGACATCAGAATTTTAAAACAGCAGGGCTCTGGTGGGCTGCCAGTAATCCGATAATTTCCTTTTAATTTTAAATAGTTATATTTTATTATTATCTTTTTAGCATAAGGCTCTGAACAGCCTTGTGGTCTCCCTTTTCTCAATATTCAAGCTTTTGGGCATAAAAAATGTGCAGGTCGTTGGCTATATGCAGCGAGCCATTCATGAGAAGTCCGTACCAAGGCATTTGTTTGAAAAATTTTTTCAGTGACAGTAGCGGGTTTTAGGGTTTCATCTGTCTTTACCTGTTATGAGGTAGCAATACGTTTGGTGTGTTTGCCCGCATTGATGCTAGTACTCTTTCAATTTGATTTTTTCTTATGGAGGAGTTATCGCCAGCAGGGCTGGCCATGCCTGAAGATTCTGTAAGACTGACAATATCAAATTGAAGCAATACAAGCGCAGTTCAATGAAAAGCTCCGCCAAATCAACAGCACTCACCAAAAAAGGATAACAGAATGTTGTGCATGGGAAAGATGATGGCCACTCTGTGTGCAGTGGCGACAATACAGGTTGCCAGCCAGGTTTGGGCTGAAGAGCCTGTGCTTTTGTGGGGCGATACCCACGTCCACACTTCCTATTCGTTTGACGCCTATATGTTTGGCAATGCAACGGGGGATCCGGATGCTGCCTACCGTTTTGCCAAGGGCTTACCCGTCATTAACCCTGGCACCGGGGCTTGGGTTCGACTGGAGTTACCCCTGGACTTTCTGGTGGTGGCCGACCATGCCGAAATGCTGGGTGTGTCGCGAATGGTTGGTCAGGGCGAACCGGCTTTCCTTGACCACCCAATAGGTCAGAAGGCTTACAAGTACCTGAAGGAAGGCAATACCAAGGAAGCTTACAAGGCGATGTCGGAGGCCATGTTTACATCGGATCCTGACATCAAGGCCGTGTTTGACAGCAAGGCGGTAAAGCAGCGCAATTGGAATGATATTGTTGATGCCGCTGACAAATACAATGAGCCAGGCCAGTTTTCGGCCATTGTCGGCTGGGAATATACGTCCCACAGTAATAACAGCAATCTTCATCGAGTGGTATTTACTGCCGCTGGTGGTGAAACCGCAAAAAGTTTTTTGCCTTTCAGCGCCATGCAAAGTGCTAAGCCGGAAGACCTTTGGGCTTATCTCGACAGCACCGTACAACAAACTGGCGTGGACTTTGTTGCTATTCCCCATAATTCCAATGTTTCCAAAGGCAAAATGTTTAATACGGTGGACAGCAACGGCAAGCCTATCGACAAGGCTTACGCTGAAATTCGCGCCCGTTGGGAGCCGGTGGTGGAAATCACTCAGGCCAAAGGCAATTCCGAAACCCATGGCAACCTTTCCCCCAATGACGAGTTTGCCACCTATGAGTTTTATCCATCCCTGCTTGCCTGGCCTGAAGAGCCGACCGTAACCGCCGCCGACTATGTGCGCCCGGCATTATTGCGCGGGCTTGAAATTGAGAAAAAAGTAGGCGTCAACCCCTATAAATTTGGCGTTATAGGCTCGACGGACTCCCACACCAGCCTCAGTTCATCGGAGGAGGATGCTTTCTATGGCAAGGTGGTGGCGGATGCCAAGCCTGAAACCCGCGGCGGTGGCCTGGCCAATTCCGGCGCCACAGGCTGGGATGCCGCCGCTGCAGGGCGAGCCGCCGTTTGGGCAAAAAATAACAGCAGGGAGGAAATTCTTGCCGCCTTCAAGCGCCGGGAAGTGTATGGCACCACGGGGCCACGCATTGCTTTGCGTGTCTTTGGAGGGTTTAATTTTGCCGACCGCGATGCCAAAACAAAAAATATCGCCGCTGTTGGTTACAAAAAAGGCGTACCCATGGGTGGGGATCTAACTCAGGCGCCCCAAGGCCGTGCGCCGTCCCTGTTGATTCATGCGGTTAAAGATCCCAACGAAGCAAACCTGGATCGAATTCAAGTGGTCAAGGGTTGGTTGGGCGACGACGACAAAAGCCACGAAAAGGTCTACGAGGTCGCCTGGGCTGGTGATCGCAAATTGGATGCCCATGGCAAATTGCCCTCTGTTGGCAGCACTGTGGATGCAAAAACCGGTCGCTATAGCAATACTATTGGCGCTGCGCAGTTGGCAACGGTATGGACAGACCCCGACTTCGATCCCAAGCAACGTGCCTTTTACTACGTCAGGATTCTGCAGATTCCAACGCCAAGAAATACCCTCTTTGACACCCTGGCTCTGGAAGTGGATCCAGTGGCGACCACCGGGCACCCGGCTATGATTGAAGAACGCGCCTATTCTTCATCCATTTGGTACAACCCCTGATGATAGTTTTTAAACAATTGCTTCAGTGTCCCCAGCGATGGATGAGAGGAAAGTCAAGCTAAGTGTTGATTTTTTTGATAGCAGTCTCTCCACGCTTTTGTGCCAGCAAGGTTTTGCCGCGCTGGCTCTTTTTTTCAACAGAACAGGGAAGATTAACCTCACTTTTCCCGCTCCTATTATGGTGGTAAAGTGATTTCCGCGACATAAATACATAAAACGGTGTGCTATGGATTATTCCAATCTCAATAAGACTGA
>Ga0265293_10001848_pt1 | contig 44705 bp, 41 predicted proteins | sample Munlanlewell138R_FD_192505 | JGI IMG/M metagenome (GOLD analysis project Ga0265293, IMG submission 192505) | Leachate microbial communities from a municipal landfill in Southern Ontario, Canada - Leachate well 138R | ecosystem: Engineered > Solid waste > Landfill > Unclassified | place: Canada... | reverse complement strand
TTCCTTGTACTTCCAAAGATAAGTAAAATATTTGAATTTGAGTATAAAATCTCTATTTTTTCTCTTTTATTAGAAGTGAAATAAATTTATTCGATGCTATGAAATACAAATTATTCTCCGCAAAAAGAAAATAATCTCCGCAAAATATGCGGTGAATAGGGATTGGATATATTTATTGACTTAGTTTTATTATGCTTTATTTGATTTTAAAATGGGTAAGATTTAAATATTTATATTATTTTTGCTTGACTAAGTAGTTAGAATAAATATTACTATATAGAACTATAAATTATGAATAGAAAAGCTTTACTAATTATTAGCATGTTTGTCTTTATTGGCTTTAGCCTAACAACCAATGCTCAACATCAATTAAAGTCTGATGCAGTATATAGAGGATATAAGGGAAAGGTTAAGAATGTTAAAGAGATTCATATTGAAAAGAAAAAGATAATGGGATTATTTTCTACTGATAGAGTTCTCGCTAGCTTTGATTATTCTTTTAATACAGATGGGAATTTATTAATGTTTAATCGTGTTGTTGATGGTAAAATCATTGATAAAACAATCTATGAATATGATAATATAAACAATAAAAGATATATTTATTTCTATCCAGAAAATGGGAGTAATGACACTATTATAAGTATTTTAGATGAGAATGGTGTCCTATTAGAGAGAAAAATGAATATCCCTATAATAGGAAAATGTACATATAAATACATATATAATGATTCTGAAAGAACATATAGTAAAATCCATATCACATCTAATGATAATGGTGAAGATAGTACATTTTTGGTTGAAACCTTCTTTTTTGATAGTAATTGGAATATTTATGAGTCATATAAATTCAATGGAGAAAATAAACTCTTAGAAAAGATGACTTATGAATTTGATAACAAAGGAAATATTATAAAATATGAAACATATAATGAAGCTCAATTACTAATCAAAGCAACGAAATATAATTATAATGATAGAGGTGATATAATTGAAGATAAGTTTATAATATATCAAGATGATTATGAAGGCATAGATTCACATACATTTAAATATAAATACGACTCAAAAGGAAATTGGATAAAGAAAACAAGATATAATATGGACGGAAGTTTTTCTGATATCACCAAACGTAAAATAGAGTATTATGATGAATAGAGATTAGTATATTTCTTTTATTGGTTTAACCAGTTTGAGATTATTTGTTTTCCGCAGTTGGTTATTATGCTTTCGGGATGGAATTGGAGGGAGTGGATATTGTGGGTTTTGTGGTATACGCTCATTATATTATTATCTTCATCTACTGAGCTTACTATTAATTCTTCATTAACATTATCTGCAACCCATGAATGATATCTTCCAATAATAGGATTTGGAGGTAGATTATTTAAAAGAATATCTTTATTATCAATGATTTTTAATTTGCTTGCATGACCATGCTTAGCTAAAGGCATATTTTTAATACTTCCTCCAAAAAATTCAACGATTGCTTGATGACCAAGACAGATTCCAAGGATTTGATGAGTGGAATATGTTTTTTCGATTAGCTTTAGCATATCCCCAGCCTCAGAAGGGATGCCTGGACCTGGAGAAAGAATGATTTTGGAGTATTTATTAATAGAAGAAAGGTCTAATTGGTTATTCTTTTTTACTTCAAACTCAAATTGAGGGAAGCATTTAAGCAAGCCAACTATATTATAAACAAAGCTATCCTTATTATCTACAAGTAAAATCATAGTATAAAAACATTTAATTTCCGTCAGCAAAGATAGGGATTAAAATTAAAGACTTATTTTTGCAATCCTTATATATTTACTTTTTTATGATTTCTGTTGAAGATTTAAAACAAAATATAAATACTCTCTCATCCAATAATAAACCCTTTGCTTTTATTTTAGACTATGAAATGAAAAGGGCAAGGCTTATTGAATCTCCTTTTGAGGATAAAGATTTCTTGTTTCAAACCATAGGATATTCTAATTTTAATGCTAAGGAATTAGAAAAGGAAAGAGATTTCTATTTAAAACTCTATCCAATTTCTCTTGAGACTTATAAAGAGAAATTCTATATTATTCAAAATGCCTTAAAAAGAGGGGATAGCTTCCTTGCAAATCTAACCATTAGAACAAAGATTGAGACAAATCTTTCAATGATTGAAGTCTTTCTAAGGAGTAAATCGAAGTATAAGATTTACCTAAAGGATGTTTTTACTTGCTTTTCTCCAGAGAGTTTTATTAGAATAATTGATAATAGGATAATGACCTACCCTATGAAGGGAACAATATCTGCCGATATTCCTTTTGCAGATAAGATAATACTTGAGGATTATAAGGAGAAATGTGAGCATTATACTATTGTGGATTTGATGAGGAATGATTTAAACTCTGTTTCCAATAATGTTAGAGTGGTTAGAAATAGGTATTTGGATAAGATAGAAACAAATAAGGGAAGTATTTACCAGGTTAGCTCTGAGATAGAAGGAGAATTGGAAAAGGATTGGAGAAATAGGCTTGGAGATATAATTATTAATCTATTACCTGCTGGCTCTATATCTGGAGCTCCAAAACCTTCTACCCTAAAGGCTATTGAGAAAGCAGAAGGAATAGAAAGAGGATTCTATACTGGAGTGTTTGGATATTTCGATGGAAAGGATTTTGATTCTTGCGTTATGATTCGCTTTATTGAAAAGGATAATAATAAATTGTATTTCCGCTCAGGAGGTGGGATAACCATAAATAGCGATGCAAAGGATGAGTATGAAGAGGTATTGAAAAAGATTTATTTCCCTTTTTAATTAAAGAATTATGGATAGATTTATTGAAACAATAAGGATTAGAAATTCTGTGGCTGAGAATTTGTCTTTTCATATTCAAAGGATGAGAGATACTTCAAACTATTATGGATTTAATCTTGATATGACTTTAGTTAATAATGTTTTTAATAATTCATTTGATAAGGGAATAGAATATAAGCTAAGGATAATTTATGGAAAGGACTATTTTCATTATTCTTTTGAAAAGTATAATAGAAGGGAGATTAGGAGTTTGAAAATTATCGAGGCAAAGGATCTATTCTATGGATTTAAGTTCGAAAATAGGGAAGAGATAAATAGATTATTTGGTGAGAGAGGAAACTGTGATGATATTATAATTACTCAAAATGGATATTTTACCGATACAAGTTTTTCCAACCTTGTTTTCCTTTCAAAGGATAATAAACTATTTGCTCCTTCGACCTATTTACTAAATGGAATAATGAGAAAAAGCCTTATTCAATCCTCTATAATTCAAGAGAAAGAAATAAGGCTTTTGTCCGATTATAAGGGCGTTTATCTAATCAATGCAATGAATTCTATTGAAGATAACCAATTCATTTCAATAAATTCAATATTTTAGATCAGTATAACTTAAAACTAAGACAAAAGAAAAGAAGCATAAGAACCACAGACTCTTCACATAACTACAAAAGTGTAAACCTAAATCAGGAAATGACAATAATGGCATTATATTAAAACAGAATCAAATTTCATTAGATGGGAATAAGACTTTAGGATTTCTAATTCAAATTTCACTATATTTGCATTGGAAAACATAATAAAGAAATATCAATAATGAAAAAGGCTTTGGTTTCTCTTAGCAATGATTTGCTTACTGATAATAGGGTTGATAAGACTTGCAGGACTCTTATCAAGGCTGGCTATGAGGTAGTGCTTATTGGGAGAAAGAGAAAAAAAAGCCTAAAGATGAATGAAAGACCTTACAAGACTATTAGGATGAGGCTTTGTTCCGAAAAGGGTTTTCTTTTCTATGCAGAATTGAATATGCGGCTATTCCTTAAGCTTCTTTTCTCTAAAGCAGATTTGCTTTGGGCTAATGACTTGGATACTCTTTGGGCAAACTTTCTTGTTAGTAAGATAAAAAACAAGGATTTAATCTTCGATTCACATGAGCATTTTACAGAGGTTCCAGAATTAAAGTATAATAAGTTTGCTAAGAGGTTTTGGAAATTTACAGAGAGGTTTATACTTAAAAGGATTGATAATATAATTACTGTTTGCTCACCTATTGCGGAGTATTTCAAGGAAAATTATAATAAAGAGGCAATAGTTGTTAGAAACTCCCCTATTAAGGATTTTGCTATTAAGACTAAAACCAAAGAAGAGCTGAATATGCCTACGGATAAGCCTATCTTGATATGGCAGGGGGGTGGATGTAATATTGAAAGAGGCATGGAGGAATTGGTAGAGGGTATGCAATGGGTCGATGCCTATCTTTATATTATAGGGTTTGGGGATGTTTACGAGGACTTGAAGACCTTAAGCAAGGAATTCTCCCTTGAGAATAAAATTATCTTTATTCCAAGACTTCCTTATCAAGAAATGATGCAATATACTTTCAATGCTGATATTGGTCTTTCTTTGGATAAGGACACAAACATGAATTACTCTATAAGTCTGCATAATAAATTATTTGAATATATTCATGCGGGGATTCCAATCCTTATTACTCCTTTAAGCGAAATAAAACCTATTATAGAAACGTTTAATATTGGCTCTTTCTTCCTTTCTCATAATAGTAGAGATATTGCTAAAACAATTCATTCTCTTATAGACGATATTGGGAAAAGAGAATTATTTAAAGAAAACACTAAAAAGGCTAAGGAAATTCTCTGTTGGGAAGAGGAAGAAAAGAAGATATTTAATATACTAAACAGATTTGAGTAAATAATGCTTTCAATACTTATACCTATATATAATTTCAATTCCTCCGAATTGGTAAAGGAGTTAAACTCACAAGCCCTTGAACTTGGAATTGAGTTTGAAATACTTTGCTATGACGATAATTCCACAATAGTTTATCAAGAAAACAAGGAATTGAGTACTCTAAAAAACACCAAATTTAAGTACTTAGAGATGAATCATGGCCGCTCAGCAATAAGAAACCTTTTAGCCAATGATGCTCAGTATCCTTATCTTTTATTTTTAGATTGTGATGGAAAAATTCCTTCAGTGAATTTTCTTTCTCATTATATTAGAAATAAGGATGAAGCAGATATTATATGTGGAGGCAGGATCTATCCTTCGAGAAAAGAAGTGAAACCTAAGGAATATCTTCATTGGATATACGGCATTAAGAGAGAATCCAAGTGCAATCAAGAAGATGCAAGGAGTTTTATGACTAATAATTTCCTTATCTCAAAGCAAGCCTTCCTCACTACGCAATTAGATACAAGTATGAGTGGTTATGGTCATGAGGATACAATATTTGGAATTGAGATGAAGAAAAAGGGATATCGATTTAAGATAATTAAAAACCCTGTAATTCATCTTGGCTTATATGATAACGATTGCTTTTTGAAAAACACAAGAAATTCAATAGATAATCTAAATAAAATAATTGGTTCAAATTATAAGGAAGAGGATTTTTTCGATATAAAGCTTGTAAAGACATATTCATTATCCAAAAAGCTAAAACTAACATCCTTACTTGGATATTTATATTCTAAAACCAATAAGTCTTTGGAGAGAAATCTAAAAAGCAAAAACCCTAATTTATTTCTTTTAGACTTTTATAAATTAGGGTATTACTCTTATATTAATTTAATCAATTAGCTTGCCATCCTCACAGCAAATAACCCGAGAACGAAACTTCTCAATCACAATAAAGTCGTGGGTTGCCATAAGTATTGTAGTGTTATTCTCCTTATTGATTTTCATTAGCAATTGAACAATTTCCTCAGAAGTAATTGGGTCAAGGTTTCCAGTAGGTTCGTCAGCTATTATCAGTTCTGGATTATTTATTATTGCTCTTGCAATACCTATTCTTTGCATCTCGCCTTCAGAAAGATTATAAACATTATCCTCAATCTTATCGCTTAACCCTACATCCATAAGTGCCTTGCTAACCCTTGTATATATTTCATTCTTATCCTTAACTCCTGTTGATTTAAGTACAAATGCTATATTGTCAAATACATTTCTATCTTGGAATAATTGGAAATCCTGAAATATAATACCTAATTTCCTTCTTAAATGAGGGATTTTATTTCTCTTAATTGAGTTTAATTCATAACCACATACATTAGCACTACCCTCTTTCAAAGGTAAATCAGCATAAATTGTTTTCAAAAGGGAGCTTTTCCCTGTACCTGTTTTCCCAATTAAATAAATAAATTCGCCCTTGTCTACCTTTAGATTAACATCACTCAAAACCATCTTGCCTTGAGAAATATTAGCATTACTAAAATTGATAATATTATTAGTTTCCGATGCTTCCATAATTCTTTTTTGTATATTTTCTATTAGTACACTTAATTCGTTTCTTAGTATAACTTCTTAAAACTATTACATAAACAAAATACATTACTATCATAAACGGAATAAAATAGTCATCTCTTATATGAAAGGATAAAATTATACCCATAGTAGAGAAAAATACTGAAAAGATTAAGGTTGTTATTGTACTTTCTTGATGAGTACCACATGTTCTTAATATAAAATGGTGTATATGCGATTTATCAGGAAAAAATGGAGACTTACCTTTCAATACTCTTGCAGTAAAAACTCTTAGAGTATCTACCAAAGGAATATAGAAAAGCATAATTATTACCCCATAATTTGATTTAATCGAATATCCAAAGACCTTTACCTCATCACCAAAATTACCATTATATTGAATTGCAATGATAAGCAAACAAGCAATAATTGTCCCTATCAACAAACTCCCAGTATCACCCATAAATACCTTAGAAGGATACCAATTATAATAGAGATAAGCTGAAAGAGCCCCAATTAAACTAATTGTAACAATAGACCAAAACACATGATTACCAAAAACACACTTATTATAAATTTCTGGGACTAAAAAACAAAACAAAAGAAATAATGGGATAAGGGTAATAATAGCTTGTGTTGCACTTTGACCATCAACTCCATCAATTAAATTATAAGCATTTGTTATAACTATCACAAAGAATATTGTCATAATATAACTAACCCAAACAGGTAATTCATTTATGCCGTATAAGCCATATAAACTTTCAAATCTAATCCCCATTTTGCAGAAAAAAATACCAATAATTACTTCAACAAGTAATTTAGTAAGAGGACTAAGAGAGTTCATATCATCCCTTACACCAACAATAACGATAATTGATAAAAGAAGAATAAATGAGAGAATTAAATCCATAGTTTCAATTTTCAGAAAAACTGGAATAGATATTAGATAAGCACAAAGGAAACCAAAGAAGATTACAAGTCCTCCCATATTGACCTTTTCCCCATTATGAATCTTCCTTCCCCCTGATTTGTCTAATACTTTATATTTTAGCATTAGCTTGATAAACGTCGGCATAGCAATAAAAACAAATCCCATTGCTATAAAAAAAGAATAAATATATACCATAAAATCAATATTAATTCAATTTGCAAAGATAATTAAAAATTACTCTTAATAATTTGATTAGACTAAAATTATTTTTCTCCCTTCCTTGCCTTCATTGAAAAGCAAATCAAGGCATGAGAGATTATTAATAAACCCAAGTTTTTCAGAAAAACATTGATAGTATTCTTTAGTTGGGAAATTCCGGTATTGACTTGTATTAAAACCATTTCTAAAATCAATCTGATAATTCTTTTTAAATCCTTCAGTTGACTTTAATTCAGTATTGATTTCCCATTTCTTTAGAAAATATTTAAGCACATCATAGTTTAAATCAACTAATCTCTTATACTCATTAAAGAAAAAGGGTTTTATTTCATCAGCGAAATACTCAAAATAACAACTCTTACCGTATGCGGACTCAATAGCTCTATATGCTTTTTTATTCCAATTATCAGAATAAAGAATCTCTGCATTTGAGATAGAATTATTTATTATACTTTGTTTTACAATAGGAACACTTATTCCTAATGCCCCTGATGCAGAATAAATGTAAAACCTATTCCTAAAACTTTGCTTTATAAAACTCTCCCTCTCTTCTATAAATACTTTTGAGTATCTTGACAAAACCGATAAATATTCAATATTTGGGAATAAGAAAAGAGGGAGAACAGGAGAATTATCTTCCATAAGTTATAGAAACTAATTCATCGTCTTGGAAAAAAAAATCTATACTATAATCTTCGAAAGAAATTCTTTTCTCTCCCCATGTCTCATCTTCCATATTTTGATTATAAATTTCATTCTTCACCATTAATGCTACAACCTCCTTAGAATTCTTCCCAATTAGTTTTTCCCCAAAAAGTTTTGCCTCTGGGTTGTCAATATCTATACAAACTAATTTTGAATTATCATTATTTTCAAAAAACAAGGATACATTCAAATCATCATAATGAAGAATTGTTGTTGGATACTCTATATCCTCTCCTATCTCCTCAACTTCTGAGGGTTTCCCAAGCAATTTAAGGGAGTCTTCAATAGAAGAATTAAAGAGCAAATCGCCCAAACCCTTCTTTAAATTTAAAATTAAATTGTCTTTTTTCATACTATTAGTTTTAATAAATACCTTTTGCAATAATAATGAATTTTCGAGCCGTATGCAAGCTTTTTTGTAAAAATAATATTACTAATAAAAAAAATCAAATTTATATCCCTGATTTTAGGTTATTTGGAAAGTCAATAAAAATAAAACCTTGCATTTTATTTGGTAGTTTGAAAAAAAGCAGTAATTTTGCACCGTCGTTTGAGTTAGATACAATCTACATTCAATGATTGACTGAGTAGCTCAGTCGGTAGAGCACATCCCTTTTAAGGATGGGGTCCTGGGTTCGAATCCCAGCTCAGTCACACCGAAATAATTACTTAAAAAAGCCGAATTAATTTATTAGTTCGGCTTTTATTTTTTTCTCGTATTATTCTTATTTCTTCAATTAATTCTGGATTTTTACTACCTTTGTACTCAAATAACAAATATAGTATTGTTTATGAAAACATCATTATCATTTAAAAGTATAATTATTGGAGCAATATCCTTATTCTTCACTTCTATTATTTATTCTCAGAATGTAGATTCAATTAATGTGGTAAACTATAATATTAGTTTAGATGTAAATAACATTAGAAAAAATGGACATATAGGATATTGTAATATTAAGGCAAGAGTAATTAATCCTAATTTCAAATGGGCAAAGCTTAGTCTTTTAAATCATAGCGTAGATTCTATTTGGGTCGATAACCAACCAATGAATTTTATTTATAATTCTCCTAATCTTATTTTTGAACTTCCCTTTGGAGTATTAAATAATGATACAGTTGATATTCGTGTTAAATACACAGGGGCTCAAGTAGTAGAGGCCTATGGTTGGGGAGGGATTCATTATGATAATAATATTATCTACACTCTTAATGTTGCAATTATGGACACTCCTCATTCTTTCGGCAGGAGCTGGTTCCCTTGTCAAGATAAGTTTAATGATAAAGCAAGCTTTAACTATAATATTACAACAAATAGCTCAAGGCAGGTGTACTGCGGAGGAATTCTGGATAGTATTTCCCTTATTAGTGATTCAAGCTCAACCTATCACTATACACTTCCACAACCAATACCTCCTTATTTAGCTTCAATGACAATTGCTAACTACGTACTTGTTGGAGATACTGTAAATGGAATTAATGGAACATATCCTGTAGAAGTATGGTGTTTTCCAAATGATTCAACTACCATTCGCTCTAAGATTGATATGATAAAGAAAGCATTTCATGGGATGGAAAGCAATTTTGGTCCTTTTGCATTTAATAAGATTCGATATTGCGTAACACCAAATGGTTCGATGGAGCATGTTGATAATATCGCGCTTGCTCATAGTGCTGCTGTTGGAGCTGGAAATGGTAATAATAGTAATATTATACATGAATTGGCTCATTTCTGGTTTGGATGCTATATGGGAGGAGAAACAGAGGAAAATATGTGGATAAAGGAAGGTTGGACTTCAATGACAGAAACCCTGAGTATGTGGGCAGCATTTGGAGAAAAGCATGCTAAGGATTTCTTTAGAGATGAACAAGAATGGGTTTTAAATATTCTACCAAAAAACGAAGGATATCGAGCATTATACCCTGTAAGCGGTCAAAATGTTTATGCGAGAACAACATATAGGAAAGGTGCTGCAGTTGTACATACCCTTAAAGGATATTTAGGAGATAGTTTATTTTATGCAGCGAGCAAAGATATGCTTAGTCAATATGGGTATCATTATATTAATACCTATCAAATGAGGGATTATTTATCTCAAAGAACAGGAATTGACTTGAATGATTTCTGGAACTTCCATATCCTTGACTCTGGATATAATCACTACCAATTAACAAAAAAGAAATTTAATAGCAAGCAAGCGATAATTGGAATTAAACAAATGATGGTTGCTAATAATATTGGTCTTCTTAGCAATAGAGTGCCTATTACTTTTTTCGATTCGCTGTGGAATCCTTATAAAAGAATAATTAGTTTTAGTGGATATAATACAATTGATACTATTGAGCTTGGGTTTACTCCAATAAATTGTTTTTTAGATTTGGATGAAGAGATTGCCGATGCAACTCTTGATAATTATGCTATTCTTAAAGAAACTGGAGAATATACATTCCCTAATACTTTTTCCTATATTGACGTAAAGTCCATTCAAGACTCTGTATTTATCAGAACAACTCTTAATTGGGTTGGAGAAGAGCGAAATGCAGCTTTACCAAATGGAGTAAAAAGAATTTCTCATAAACATTTTTGGACAATAGAAGGGATTGGTCTTGAAAAATGTGAAATACATTCTAATTTCTTTTTTAAAGCTGCCTCTGGTGCATATAATTTCGATGACGAGCTGGTAAGAACTTTCTCAGGCTTGGATTCTCTAATATTAATGTATAGACCAAATGCTCAAAGCCCATGGATTGCTCTTAACACAACTAAGACATATAATACGGAAGGATACGTAAACCTAAACTCCCTTTGGGAAGGTGATTATATTATGGCAATAGGTGATATCTCTATTGTGAGTTTACAGGATATTTCAAATAATAATAAAGAAATTGAATTAAACATCTACCCTAATCCAGCTAAAAAGGAAATAAATTTAAGTCTTAATGAAAACAAAAAAGGTTTTGATATATATATTTATGGACTTCGAGGAGAAATAGTATATAAGTCAAATCTAACTAAAGATGAATTGAATAAAGAGATAGATTTAAACCTTGAAAATGGTGTTTATCCTATAGTTTTAATATCAAAAGACAATAAAATAAGGTTTGATAATAAAATTATAATATCAAAATAGATAAAAAAACAATCTTATTGACTTACTTTTTTAACCTATACAATGTTTTATACTTGTAGTTTGGGAATATGGAAGAAACAGAAAAGCTTTACTCACTTATTGAACTATGTAAGAAAAAGGATAGACTTGCTCAGCAAAAACTATTTGATATGTATAAGAATCTAATGTTTACAATATGTTTACGATATTCAAATTCTAATACAGAGGCAGAGGATATGATGATGGAAGGCTGGATGAGAATATTTCAATACATAGACTCTTATGAAAATACTGGGTCATTTGAGGCTTGGATGAAAAGAGTAATGATTAATCATTCTATCAATACCTATAAGGCAAACCTCAAACATAATAGAGTAAGTAGAAATATAATTGAAAAAGCGAGTAATGATATTTTTCCTACAGATTATCTTTTTACCGAAGAAGAGCTTATTGGATGCGTTCAGAAACTACCAAATGCTTATCGTTTGCTTTTTAATCTTTCAGCAATAGACGAATATAGTAATAAAGAAATTGCAGAATTATTAAATCAAACTCCCAACAGCATTAAGTCTAATCTCTACAAAGCAAAGAGAGCTTTGAGAGAAGAATTAAATAGATTGAAAGAAAATGGATAGTATAGAAAAACTTTTTAGGGATAAACTTGGAAACTTTGAAACAAAGGCTCCAAATAACACATGGGAGAAAATAAATGAAAGGCTTGATAAAGGAGAATTTACTCAAGATAATTCATCCATGGAATCTCTTAGTGCATCTAAATCAAGTGTAGGAAGTATAGCAATTAAAACTGCATCTATAATTACAGGAATTGGAGGGTTAGCAATAGGTGGTTATCTCTATTTTTCAAATCCCCAGCAGGAAACTCATACAATAACCAATAAAACTACTGAAATCATTCCTATTGTGAAAGAAGATTATAAGGTTGTAGAGAAAAATAAAATAGAAATTAACACAAAACAGATTAAGGAAAGCTCTAACACCAAAGAGAACTATAAAAATGAAAATTTCGAAATAACTTTTGAGGAAAAAGAAGGAGAAATCAAACAACCAAAAACAATAGAAGCAAAAGAATTTGAAGCTAAACAAGCTGAGATTCTCAAACCTGAGATTAATGAAATTATTCAGAAAGAAGAGAAGTCTGAAAGCCCTAACAAACCATCTCCTAAACTACTTATTCCTAATGTAATCACTCCTAATGGTGATGGGATTAATGACTATTTCTACATTAAAAATTTAGAGAATTACCCAGATAATACCTTATTAATTTTATCCAGCAAAGGAGAGGTATTATATAAATTCAAGGGATACGATCATAAATTCGACGGAATGGGTCTTCCTATCGGAACTTACTTTTATAAATTATCGTATATCGATAATAATCAGACCAAGGAAATCATCGGAAGTTTGACAATAATCAGATAATTCCATATTTAATTTATTCTGATTTACAATTGGATATATTTCATTTTTGATTTTTTAGCAATTTTTTAAGCAAAAAAATTCTCTTAGTATACTCAATATTGCTAATATTGCAAAAAAATTAGCTTAGTAGAAAATGCAATTACAGACTAAAAAACGTTCAATTATTTCATATCAAAATCTAAGTGAAGAGGCATTAGTCCTTTTTCATGAAACTTATCCTGAAGGATATACACATGCGATTCAAAAAATCGTTAAACCTTCTGGGGATTCTATTTTTGTAGTTCCATTTGAGACCTCAGAAGCCTATTTAATGGTGAAGGTTGATGTTAAAGTAGATACAAAACTCAGCGAAGAGGAATTTGACAAAGAAATCCTTGCAGCAACAAAAAACACCAAGGAACCAGAGTTTGAAGAAGAGGAAGAAGAATCTACAAACGAAAGTAAGGATAAATTCACTCTCATCCATGGAGATTATTCTGATAAGAATATAGACTCAGAGGAGGAGGAAGAAGAAGAGGAAGAAGAGGAAGATATATAACTAAGTTATACAGGATTTGACTCTAAGACATAATAATAATCTTTGAGTTATTTAGACAAATAGTAAGTCTTTTGAGTTTTATTTCCTACTCTATCAATTAAGTGTATTTCAATGGTATTTTCTAATTGGTTTAAATGATTTGAATCAATGGTATAGTATAATCTATGATTCTTACCATCATATTCAAATAACACCCAATTCCCATTAATAAATCCATTATATGAGCTTATCCCTGATAAATCGTCAATTATTTTAAAATCTATGGTTTTAGCATTTGGTTTTAATTTATTGTTCTTATCAATTGAGAGTGAATATACACTTGGAGCAATTGTATCTAAAGCAAGTATCATATTGCCATAGGTCTTTGTATTCGTATATATATAAGTCTTGGTTTTAGAATTACCTATATATGTCAAACTCTTATTATTCTTTTTAGCAATAATAAGTTTAGAAATTAGTTTATCTGAGATTTCTGGTAAAGGGAAACTTATTTTCATGCTATTATGCAAAGGAGAATTTATATAGATATAGTATGAGGAATCAACATTCACATTAAAATACAGCTTAGAATCTTCGTAAAGAGAGTTTTTTGGAACATTTACACTTATTCCATTATAACTATAATTATTATCTCTATCATAATGTAATTCTTTTGCATAACTCCTCCCCTCTTCTTGGAATGTCTTACCTGAATTCTTTGCATAGAAAACAAAATTAGTGGTATTTCCTAATGCATCTTTAAGTTCATATCTTAATTTATAAATTTCATTATGCTTAAACTTTACTATCCCATTATTGGAATATGTCTTAAAATAAGGGAAACGATTATTAGGTTTTTTCTTTGTGATTAAAAATCTCACGCCATTTTCTGAATAATAATTATAATCAATACAAGCATTAATATATCTTGAAATATCAAAAGAAAATTTATCTATTTTAAGTTCCCAAAACAATTCCTCATCAAGATATAGCTTATAATCATAAACTCCGTTTCTAAGTGTAGAGGCTTTGCTTCTATCATAAGCATAAATACCTAAATAAAAATCTCCGTCAATTGTAATTGTATCATTATTTCTTATCCCATTGGATTTATTCGATGAATTTACAATATAATTCTTCCCTTGTGGTAGAACCCTTATTTGATTTATTATAGGAGGATTATTATCAATATGATTTAATCCGAAGAAAAGAGGATTTATAATTTCTTGAGTTCTGGTATCTCTTATTTCATAATGAAGATGGGGACCTCCTGAGGAGCCTGAATTACCAGCAAACGCAATTAAATCTCCTCTTTTTATCTTTATGTCTTCTCTTTGTAAACTAATATCAAATTCGTAGACCTTATTCTTATATTGATATTCCTTAACGTATTTATCTATCGCAGGAGAATAAGAATCTAAATGCATATAAACAGTAGTATAGCCATTATTATGTGTAATATATAAATTCTTGCCCCCTCCAAAAGCTTGAACTTTAATTCTCGACACATAACCATCATTAGGGCTATAAACTCTTTGACCTATCTTCCCTCCAATTCTTATATCAATTCCTGAATGGAAATGATTTGTTCGTGGCTCCGCAAAACTACCTGAAAGTGTTATTGGTATTTTTACAGGATTATCCAATACAACTTTAGAGTAATCTTGGGAAAATGTATTTGAGAAAAAAACTAGTATAAGAACAATAAGATTAAAAAGAGGTCTATGCATTATTATTGTTTAATTAGAAATTTTATAACAGCTTGAAACAAATGAGTGTAGCCTGTCTTTAACAATCATATCAGCTTCAATATGTGCCATATGACCTACATTATCTAAGAGTAGTATTTCTGAATGGAAAGGAAGTGTAGCTTGAGCAAATATACTTTCTAAAATGATTCTCGGATCTTTTTTACCAATAATAAATAGTATTGGATAGCTTGCACTAATCAATACATTTAATCTTGAGGGGCGATCCATCATTCCTTTTTGTGCAGCTACTATTCCTTCTGTTTTCATACATATTGCACTATCTTGAATATCCTTGATCTCTGAGCTCAAAGCCTTAAGACTTTCTTTAGCAAATAAATCTGGAATAAAATTCACTATAAAACTTGCTCTATTTTCTCTAACAATATCACATGTTTTTAATCTATTCTTTTTTGCTGTTTGGTCATCCTCCATTGCATGTGAATTAACCAATGATAACCCCTTAACATATTGAGGGTAAATATCACAAAAAGCAAGTGCAACATATCCTCCCATTGAATGTCCTGCTATTACACAAGAATTAATATTTAAAAAATCTAACAATTCTTTAACCATTTCAGCCTGTGTTTCCATAGTATGAGTCTCAGCTAATATTCCTGTTTCTCCATGCCCTAAAAGGTCGACAGTAACAACTCTAACCTTTTTCATATACATAAAAACATAGGTTGCCCATACGTCTAATGTATTCATAAAACCATGAAGCAATACAATGGTTTCTTCCCCACAGCCCTCAACTTGATAATTTACTATTGTGTCTTTAAAAAGAAAAGATTTATGTTTCATATTATATTCATTTATTAGTAAAGCGTAGCACAAAGATATATAAAATAAATGAATTAATTTGAAGTAAATTAGATTTTAATTAACTATCGATTGTTGATTTTTCTGATATAATAAGATTTATAGGATTAATATTTGTAATTTTGAAACCTCGAACAGGTTATTTTTTATACTTATGATTCACTTTAATTACAATATTTCTAATAAAAACACTTTCGGATTAAACTGTGTTTCTAAAGCATTTATAGAAGTTAAAAATGAAGAAGACTTGGATATTCTTCATACTATTCCTATTAATGAAAGAAAACAAATTCTTGGTGGGGGAAGCAATAGTGTATTTATTAGAGATTTTTTTGATGGGTATATTATTTGGATAAAAAACAAGGGTAAGAAAATAGTTTTTGAGGATAAGGATAGTGTAATTATTGAGGTTTGCTCTGGTGAGGATTGGGGCGAATTTGTAGAATATTGTGTTGAGAATAATTATTCGGGGGTTGAAAACCTTGCAGCAATACCTGGAGATGTAGGAGCTTCGCCAGTTCAAAACATAGGAGCTTATGGAGGAGAGATAAAAGATGTTTTTTATTCTTGCGATACTTATAGTCCTTACACAAAAGAATGGAAAACATATTATAAAGAAGATTTAAAATTCGATTATAGATATTCAATATTTAAGTATCAAAATGAATTTGAGATAATCTGGAAAGTTAGACTTAAGCTCTCTAAACATTTCTCAGCTAATTTAAACTATTATGCAATAGAGAATGAGATTAAGAAAAACAATCTAACTATTAAAACACCAAAAGATATTTCAGATTTGGTAACCAATCTAAGAAACTCTAAACTCCCTAATCCTAAATTTCTTGGCAATTGTGGTTCTTTTTTCAAAAACCCAATAGTAAGTCAGGAGAAATTCTCAGAACTAATTAATTTATATCCAGAGATGCCAAATTATCCTTCAGCACACGGAGTAAAATTAGCAGCAGGTTGGTTAATTGAAGTATCTGGCTGGAAAGGTAAGAGAGTTGGAAGTCTTGGAATGCATGAAAAACAAGCTTTAGTAATGGTTAATTACTCCGATGCCAAAGGAGTAGAAATACTTGAATTATCTAAATTGATAATTGAATCTATAAAGGATAAATTTGGAATAGAATTAGAAATAGAAGCACATTTAATTGAATAGATATGGAAAATAAAGAATTACAAAGATTTTGGGATTGGTTTAATTCCAAAGCAGAATTATTAATGGATATTGATAATATTGATGCATTTGAGGCAGATGACCTATTAGTAGACTTTGATAAGAGATTAAAAGAATACTCAGAAGGAATAAGTTTTGAATTAAGTGATTTAAGCGAAAAAGGAAGAGAAATTGTGTTTTCAGCCGAAGGGGATGAGGATTATTTTGATGATGTAATCGAGCTATGTGAAAACGCTCCTGATTTGGATTTTTGGGAGTTTATCCCTTTTAAACAAGCAAAAGGGGGCAATGTTAAGATTAAATTTGAAAACTATTCTTACCACAGCAAAAAACTTTGGTTTCTCCCACTTGAAAACGAAGAATTCACCGATAGTATTGGGATAATGGTAGGAGTAAACGACTTTAAAGAAGGAGATGAAGACCAAGAAATAGCAGTTTACACACTTATTGAATCAATGGTTGGGGAATATTATTGCACAACACTTATACAGTATTTCGAAGTTTGCCAATTGCCAGAGAATCCAGAAGAAGAAGGATTTGTAAATTTAGAATCCCTTCCAGATTTTGTTGAATGGTTTATTAATAACTCAGAGAAAGAAGACCAAGACAAAATTGAATAGTTTACATCTTGACTTTAAATCATACAAAAAAGAGTAGAAACCTAAGCCTCTACTCTTTTTTTATTAGAATATTAAAAGAATTATTCTTCTATTTGCATTTCATTTTTTATTGGTAGGGATTCATCAATTACTTCTAATAATTCAACTTCAAAATCCAAAAGACTTCCTGCAGGGAGCTCCTCAGAATCAGAATCACCATAAGCAATATCAGGATGCATCCAAAATCTAAAAACAGAACCTTGAGGCATTAGCATTAAGGCTTCCTGCATTCCAATAATAAGGTTAGGAATACCCATTACCACAGGAGAATCTCTTTCAAATGAATCTTCAATCACATTACCATCAATTAATCTAAGTCTGTAATTCATTTTAATCCTATCTTCGCTCTTAGGCATTTTGCCTTCACCTCTTTTGATAACCTTAAATTGAAGACCAGTAGTTGTAGTAAAAACTCCTTCTTTGAGTTTATTTTCATTTAAAAATTTCTCAGCCTTTTCTCTATTAGCCTTAGATTTTTCGCTAAGAGCTTTATCTTGCTTTTCTTTCATTACTTCTTGAAAACGTATCATGACAGATTGAATATCATTATTATTCAAAAGCATTGAATCTCCTTTAAAGGATTGAATAAAAGCTCTTGTTAGAATATCAATATTAATATCAAGATTCTCTTGTTTAAGACTTTGACCAAGATTTATCCCAAAAACATAAGAAACTGAATCATTCAATGTCTTTAATTCTTTTGGTTTAACTGGCTTTACTTTTTGTGAATATGCAAAGTTTGAACCAAGTACTAAAATTGCAATTATTATTAAAATTCTTTTCATATCTTGTTATTTAATCTCTTATTTCTTAGTTAACTCTTCAATTTTCACTTCAAATACGATTACCTTACCATCAGATGGACCATTTGGTGATAAAATATCTGGAGAAACCCAAAATCTATAATGAGAGCCAACACTCATATTTTTAATTTCATCTGCAAAGAAAGGGAAATTCATACCTAACTGCTCAACATTTGTAGGAACTGGTCCTGATTCAAAAGTATTTTGAAATACCTCTCCATCAAGATCAGAATATTTTAAATTCACTTTTACCTCATCATTTGGATTTACAAGCTTTGCTCCCTTGCCTTGAGCAATAACTTCAAATTGAAGACCTGTTGAAGTTGTTACTACGCCTGATTTGGTTTTATTTTCAGCTAAGAACTTTTCACTTTTTGGACGATTAACTTTTTCTTGGTCAACAAGTTTTTTGTTTTCTTCTTCTTGTTTTTTAGCCATTTGTTCTTGTTGATATTTCATCATGATTTCTTGAAGCTGAGTAGGATTCAAAGCACCAATAGTATCATTATTAAACCCTTGCTTAAGAGCTTTAATCATTATATCCATATCCAACTCCATACCATCAGCCTTAATAGACTGACCAATATTTAGACCAATAGCATATGAAACAGAATCCTTCATTGATTTTAATTCATTTGTTTCAACTCTATCCTTTGAACAAGACATAGTAGCAAGGGCTATTGCAGTAATAGTCAAGCTGTTTAAAAGTAATTTTTTCATTTTTTGTTTATTTAATTTGTTTTCTTGTTTAATATCCTTCTATTTGAAAGAACGAGCAAAATTAATGAAAAATCTCCAATTCTTAGAAAAAAACTAAGTTTTATAAGTTTTTTATTTCCAACCTATTTATATTTGTTTTATATTTGCAATCTAATTCAGACGGATTAGGTATTTTTATTCCAAGTAAACAACTTAGTTTAGAGAAATGAAAAATAAGTATTTAGATTTAGTAGATCAAACTTTCGAGTTCCCACAAGAGGAGTTTAAAGTTGAAGATGGAGAACTTTATTTCCACGATATACCTTTAATGAATATAATCAAACAATACGGAACTCCATTAAAGATAACCTATTTGCCGAAGATATCAACTCAAATACAAAAGGCAAAACGCTTATTCAATGTTGCAATTGCAAAGGTAGACTATAAGGGGACTTATAATTATTGTTATTGCACTAAGAGCTCTCATTTTTCATTTGTAATGGAAGAAGTACTTTCTAATGATGTTAATATTGAGACCTCATCTGCCTTTGATATTAATCTAATCAATGAATTATACGCACAGGAGAAGATAAACAAGGATAATTATATAATTTGCAATGGGTTTAAAAGACCTCAGTATATTGAGAATATTGGAGAATTAGTAAGAGAAGGCTTTACAAATGTTATTCCTATTATTGACAACAAGGAAGAGTTTGACTTAATTGAACAACATGTGGATGGATGTCAATTAGGTATTAGGATTGCTTCGGAAGAAGAACCAATGTTCGATTTCTATACCTCAAGACTTGGTATTCGTTTTAATGATATATTGGATTTCTACAAACAAAAGATAGAAAAAAATCCAAAGTTCAAATTGAAAATGCTTCATTTCTTTATTAATACAGGGATTAAGGATTCGGCTTATTATTGGAACGAATTGCGTAAGTGTGTAAATATGTATTGTGAGCTAAAGAAAGTATGCCCAGAACTTGATTCACTAAATATTGGAGGAGGCTTTCCTATCAAGAACTCATTAGCCTTTACTTATGATTATGAGTATATGGCAGAGGAAATACTTGCTCAAATCAAGGATATGTGTAATAAGCAAGAGATCGAAGAACCAAATATCTTTACTGAGTTTGGGTCCTTTACCGTTGGAGAGGCTGGTTGTATTTTATATTCAATTATAGACCAAAAACAACAAAACGATAGAGAGCTTTGGTATATGATTGACTCCAGCTTTATCACTACATTACCAGACACATGGGGCATTGGTCAAAGATTTATTCTTTTACCAATCAATCGTTGGGAGAATGAATACCAAAGAGTATTTCTCGGAGGGCTTACCTGTGATAGCCAAGATTATTACTCCGCTGAAGCACATTCTAATGCTGTCTTTTTGCCAAAGTATAATAACGAAGATGAGGAGCCATTATATATTGGATTCTTCCATACTGGAGCTTATCAAGAGTCATTGGGAGGATATGGGGGAATACAACATTGTTTAATTCCTCAACCAAAACACATTATTATTAGTAGAGATGAAGAAGGTGAATGGTATACAAAACTATTTGCAAAAGAACAAAGCCATAAATCCATGTTAAAGATTTTAGGTTACTAATAATCTTTGTTAATTGTTTTTTTATTCAAGTTATTATGCATAAATTTGTATATTGAAATATTAATAATCAAAATTAATCAGAATGAAAACCATAAATTATTCAGGCAAAACAAGACAAGAGACCGATCTCTTAGGCACATTGGAGGTTCCTGTTGAAGCTCTTTACGGAGTTCAAACCCTTAGAGGAACCAGAAATTTCCAAATCTCAGGACATTTCCAATACGAATTTCCTAACTTTATCAAGGGTTTTGCTATTACAAAGAAAGCAGCTTCTATTGCAAACTTCAAACAAGGATTGCTAACTGCAGAACAAAACGATGCGATTTGCAAAGCATGTGATGAGATTTTAGAAGGTCAACATCACGAACACTTCCTTACTGATATGATTCAAGGTGGAGCAGGAACTACTATGAATATGAATGCAAATGAAGTGATTGCAAATAGAGCATTAGAGATTATGGGGAAAAGCAAAGGACAATACGAATTTTGTTCTCCTAACGACCATGTTAATGCTTCTCAATCTACCAATGATGCTTATCCTACTGCATTCCATTTCGGACTTTATATCGAAAGCAAAAAACTTATCAAGGCTTTAGACAGCATTATAGCATCTTTAAACGCCAAAGCGGAAGAGTTTAAGGACGTATTAAAGATGGGAAGAACACAATTGCAAGATGCAGTTCCAATGACTCTTGGACAAACATTCAAAGCATTTGCGGACACTCTTCAAATTGAAAGAAGAAGATTAGTTCATGTTGAAGAAGAATTATTAACTGTAAATATGGGCGCTACTGCAATTGGCACAGGAATTTGTTCTCAACCTGGATTTAGCCAATTATGCATAGAAGCATTAAGAGATATTACTGGATGGGACGTAAAGCTTGCAGACAATCTTGTTGAAGCTACTTCCGATACATCTATCCTTGTTGGATACTCTTCTCAATTAAGAAGAATAGCTATTAAAACCACTAAGATTTGTAATGACCTTAGACTTATGGGTTCTGGTCCTCGTTCTGGTATTCATGAAATTCATTTACCAGAAATGCAACCAGGAAGCTCAATTATGCCAGGTAAGGTTAACCCTGTAATTCCAGAGGTTATGAACCAAATTTGCTTTATGGTTATTGGTAATGATACAGCTATCATGCTTGGAAGTTCAAATGCTCAATTGGAATTAAACGTAATGGAACCTGTTATGGTTTACGCACTATTCCGTTCAATCAATCTTCTTATCAATGGCTTCGACACACTTAGAACTAAGTGTATAGATGATATTAAAGCAGATATTGAATGTTGTACTGCTCAAGTTAGAAATTCAATTGGTATAGTAACTGCTCTTAATCCATATATAGGTTATAAGAATTCTACTAAAATTGCTAAGGAAGCTTTAGAAACAGGAAAAGGAGTTTATGAATTAGTTCTTCAACACGATATTCTTTCTAAGGAAGATTTAGATACAATTCTATTACCAGAGAATATGACTAAACCAGTAAAATTAGATATTAAACCAAAGAAATTTATTTAAACTCCGGTTTAAATATTATTTTCCAAATAAAACAGGAGGCTGTCTCAAAATTACCGAGACAGCCTCTTTTTTCTTTTCAGCAACTCTGAAACTTAAGAAAACAGAAACCCCCTATAAAAATTCACGCCGTAATTTAGGATTTTAATCAAATCCCCATGCCCCGATAATCAGATCTTCACACCCTGGGGATTTGACCTCCAGATGTTAAACATCAAATCCCCAGCCGTAGAGATCAAATAAAAATCTCCACAGATCAAATCCTCAAAAATAGGCCCCAAATTAAATGATAATACCCCCTATTTTCTTCCCCAGAACAAAGTACCTTTAGCAATAATTTATGGAATCAAATTCTACGGAATTAGAATCAAATTACAAAAAAATAGAATCAAATTACATTTTGGTAGAATCAAAAGACAGAAAAGAAGAGATTAATTAAATAAAAGTACTAACTTTGAAGCGTGAAAATAAAGAGTATAGCATATAATGAATTGAATAATCTATGTTGGGAAGAAGATAATCTCCAGCAAGGGTTTTCAGATATAGGCAATGGAGGACTAATAGACATTACCAATCACGTAGAAGAGTTAGGACACCCATTTGAAGAGCTGAAAACAATGCAAGAAGAAGGCATTAGCGAAACCTTCTATCAATGCATAGGCTTAGGAGTAACAAAACAACTACCCGACCTATATAATACAGTAGAACTTTTCAGCAACACTCAGGTAAACCCAGACGAACCATCCTTTTACTACACAACAGATCATTTAGGCTCCAGCTCTTATATAACCAACGATTTAGGACAAACCACCCAAATCATAGCCTATATGCCATACGGAGAAGATTGGGTTAACCGCAACTTCACTCAAAACTTCAGAAGTAACTACAAATACAACGGCAAAGAAAAAGACCCAGAAAGCGGCTACTACAACTACGGCGCCCGCTACTACTACGACTGGGCAAGCATCTGGCTCTCCGTCGACCCAATGAGCGACAAATACCCACATCTAACCTCTTATAACTATTGTGCAAACAATCCTATAATGCTTGTTGATCCGGATGGACGGGAGATTTACATTACTGGAAATGATGCCCAACGAGATCACGTTAAAAATGAGATTAATAAAAGATTTGAAGGTAGATTTAAGGTAGATATTGATTCTCGAGGAAAACTCACATACAAAACAGAAGAAGGAGCAAAAAACTTTACACAATTAGAACAAGCATTTATGACCGCAGCCGATGATACTAAAGTTATTTCGCAATTAAATGTAACTGAAGAAAATTCTTATGATGGTTTTGGATTTGTAGGAGGTGGTTGTTTAGGTAGTGAGAAAATGGGGGATCAAATTTTGTCTCAACAAGCCTATAACCCTACTCATGCAAAAATAATTGAAGAACATGGAGGGCCTAAAGTAAATAGTATTATTGTCCATGAAATTTTAGAAGGTTTCTTTATGGGAGAAGATAGTCCAGGAAAACGTCCTAGCTCAAATGAAACACAACATAATGAATATATCAATGCTTATGATTATAATCATGGAAGAGCAGTGACTATTGATCCGAAGTTAATATTGGAGTATAATGGAATGAAACCAGGTCAATTAAAAGGAACAGCAATAATTAATGGAGAAACAATAAATGTATATGAAAAGGCAAAAAATAGGAACAGGAAACAGTAGTGTAATAACAATATTATTATTACTAATAATAATCTTTAGCTCTTGTGCTACAAGATTTAATCCAAGTGGTAAATATGTCAAATATAAAATACTTGAAATAGATAAAGATATATTTGATTATTATGATTTGTTACAAGTATCTCATAAGAAAGATACGTTTAATGTTATTGCTTTGAAAAAAATAAAAGTTGATACATTAAATCTAAGGAAAATAGAAGTTGGTCAAGAGTACAAGCTGAAATTATACCGTACGTCCCCTATAATTGATTATGACACAATAAAACAAGACACAATAATATATTATCAGAGACTTCCAAGAAAAAGAATTCCACAGGAAGAAGTTCCAAAGTATTTAGAGATGTACCCTCAGTATGGTGTTGATACAGTTTATGAAAAGAAGGGGGATGTTAAACCTGTCTTTTATTTAATAGGTGATTGGCCTTATGGTTTTTATAAAAATGGAGAGTATAGAGTTTTAAACGAAATGTTGGATAGAAAAGACAAATTGTATTATAAAAGAAAATTATATGAAACTAAGTATGTAGAAGGATTATTTTATAAAGAGTAATGTGTTGGGGTGCATTTTTGAATAAGGTTTTCAATAGTAGTGAGAAGCATAAAATAACACTTCGTTTTAATTTCATAGAATCAAATTCTACGGAATTAGAATCAAATTACAAAAAAATAGAATCAAATTACATTTTAGCAGAATCAAAAGACATAAAAGAAGAGATTAATTAAATAAAAGTACTAACTTTGAAGCGTGAAAGTAAAGAGTATAACATATAATGAATTGAATAATCTATGTTGGGAAGAAGGTAACCTCCAGCAAGGTTTTTCAGATATAGGCAATGGAGGACTAATAGAGATAACCAATCACGTAGAAGAGTTAGGACACCCATTTGAAGAGCTGAGAACAATGCAAGAAGAAGGCATTGGCGAAACCTTCTATCAATGCATAGGCTTAGGAGTAACAAAACAACTACCCGACCTATATAATACAGTAGAACTCTTCAGCAACACTCAAGTAAACCCAGACGAACCATCCTTTTACTACACAACAGACCATTTAGGCTCCAGCTCCTACCTAACCAACGATTTAGGACAAACCACCCAGATTATAGCCTATATGCCATACGGAGAAGATTGGGTTAACCGCAACTTCACTCAAAACTTCAGAAGTAACTACAAATACAACGGCAAAGAAAAAGACCCAGAAAGCGGCTACTACAACTATGGCGCCCGCTACTACGGCGGCAACCTCCCAATCTGGCTCTCTGTCGACCCCCTAAGCGACAAATACCCACACCTAACCCCATACGCATACTGCGCCGGAAACCCTATAATGCTTGTAGATCCGGATGGGAGGGAGGTAGTTAATGTTTATGAAGGACAAGTGAAAGAAGCGAAAGAGGCAATGCTAAAAGCCGAAAATGAGCTTAATAATTTTAGTGGAGATAAAAAATCAGATGAATACAAGAAATTAAAATCAGGACATAATGATGCGAAACGTGATTTCAAAAATAAAGAAATGAAGAAGGAAAAAATGAATAGTGTAATAGAACAGGTGAAGAAAGAATCTCCAAAATATTTTGAAAAAATGAATACTCTAAAAAATAACAAAGGAGAAGAAATAAACATCTATCTTGAATTTGAAAGTTTAGGAAAAAATGGAGATTTTGGGTATGCAACGACAGGAAATAATTATTCTACAAATAAGTACGGTGCTAATTCAGCAAAAATCACTATCAACTTCGACAAGTACCTTAAGGATCAAACGTTAGTTCATGAGTTTGGACATGTAGAGTATAATTATTCATTATCTCCTAAAGGATATGTTGATTATAGAAATATGTGGGGAGGAGATGGACATAATAAGATTAATGGGGTCTTAGATCCAAGTGGGAAAAATGCAGAAGATAGGCAAAGAGATTACAGAACTGGAAAATTAAATTAAGATGAGAACAATAATATTGATACTAGCGATAATATTATCAGTTAATTCTTTCTCGCAAAGATTTGATAATGTCGAAATAAAAGACACATTTGATATAATGTTAATGAAAAGGTGTCGCAAATTGATGCATGAGGAAATTTATAAAACCCAAGAAATATGGAAAAACGAAAAAATCATTTTAGATACACTTGGCGTGGATTCATTATTTATAAGGTCGTATAATAATGGTGTTATAGGGAATGTTGCTCCATATAAAAATGGAGTACTTCATGGTTATTGTGAAGTTTATTATTCAAATGGACAATTAGAGACAAGAAATAAGTATATAAATGGTATCCTAGGTGGGTATTCTATTAGATATGATCCTTGTGGAAATGTTGACAAAGAAGGATATTATAAGAATAATAAACGTGAGGGTTATTGGTATGCTTATTTTTATGGTGAATATTCTGAAAAAACATATTACAGAAACGATAAGCAAGTTGACGATCGTTCCTATTTTTGGGATAATAAAAGAAAAAAATGGATCCGTATTGAAGATTGGGATGATAGAAAAAGATAATTTGGTAATGGATCAGATTAGAACTTTATTAAGTGAAAAATAAGAAGAGTTGCTTCATGTTACAATTTCATTACTACGGCTTAAGCAAACCATATATAGCAAGTATTAGCTACGACGAATACGAGCAACGCATCCAACAAGAATACGGCAACGGAGTTATAAGCACCTATAATTATGACAATATGCGTCGATTAATCCTTGTTAGCACAAGCAGCATCAATGTAGGCAACCATTTGCAAGAGATCACGTACAATTATGACCAAGTAGGTAATATTGCATCAATCATTAACGACGCTATGGACCCCTTCACACATGAATATAGCTACGATTCAGACAATCGCTTACTAAGCGCGTTATCCTCAGGCACGTTTGATGGAGATTACATTACAAACGACTACAAAGTAACCTATAGCCCATCAGGCAAAATCACAAACAAGACATACACAGGAGAAACCCTTGAAGATTTCGGAGTAAGCACATTCCAGGTAAACTACGATTATCACTATCAAGGCAGCAGAACACAACAGATGTCAGAAGCATTAGAAAACATATCAGGCAATAAAGAAAACTTTGGATGGGACGACAAAGGCAATATGAACTACCAAAGCAATAACTATATAGGAGAAAGAAGACTATGTTGGACAGAAGACAATAGACTTCAAGGCTTTTCAGACAGACGAAATGGAGCCTATTATGGATATGACGCCACAGGCGAGCGAGCACTCAAGCTCACTGGTCCAACCATACATGTCAATCAAAATGGGATGGACTATTACTCACCAATATTACAAAGCACCACTCTTTACGCATCCCCACTTATCACCCTAAGAGATGGTGACTATACCAAACACTACTTTGAAGAAGGTAAGCGCATCTGCAGTGTCATAGGCAATGGCGGACTAATAGACATTACCAATCACGTAGAAGAGTTTGTACACCCATTTGAAGAGCTGAGAATAATGCAAGAAGAAGGCATTGGCGAAACCTTCTATCAATGCATAGGCTTAGGAGTAACAAAACAACTACCCGACCTATATAATACAGTAGAACTCTTCAGCAATACTCAAGTAAACCCAGACGAACCATCCTTTTACTACACAACAGATCATTTAGGCTCCAGCTCCTATCTAACCAACGATTTAGGACAAACCACCCAGATTATAGCCTATATGCCATACGGAGAAGATTGGGTTAACCGCAACTTCACTCAAAACTTCAGAAGTAGCTACAAATACAACGGTAAAGAAAAAGACCCAGAAAGCGGCTACTACAACTATGGCGCCCGCTACTACGGCGGCAACCTCCCAATCTGGCTCTCGGTCGACCCCCTAAGCGACAAATACCCACACCTAACTCCATATAACTATTGTGCAAACAATCCTATAATGCTTGTTGATCCGGATGGGAGAGAGATAGATGTAACAGAAAGTATAAATAAAGATGGGAAAAGAGAAATAAATATCAAGTTTACTGCTAATCTAATAAATAATACTAGCAAGGGTTATTCTGACAAAGAGATGGAGAATATAGCAGGAAAGATGAGTAAATCAATAGAAGATTTCTATAAAGGACAATATGGTGATGATGTATCAGTCAATGTAAATGCAGATATAAAGCCTACTTTAAATTCATTCACTGCAGAAAATTCTCGTCATATTATTTCTATTGTTGATAATGATGCGATTCCAAGTGGGGCGCCAGCAAATGCTGAGAATGGAGGTCGATTAATGAAAGTAACCGAACGTGTTTTGAACTTTGGTAGAGCCGAAAATGTAAATTCATGGAGAAATACAGGATTAACGTTTAATGGAAGTCAATCTTTTGACAGAACTATTGCTCATGAGTTTGGGCATTTATGTTATTTACCAGATAATAATAATATGCCAAGTCTGATGATGCAGTCGGGTAATAGAGAAATGTATAATCCAAATAAGGGAGCAAATTACAGAAGAATCAATATAGATCAATTAAATTCAATAATAAAAAGTTCAAATGAAGGGCAATTATACAAAGGTAGGTATTAGGATATTAATTATCGTAATATACATTATTACATTATCATCTTGTGCATTTATAAGAGATTGTAAATACTATACATATGATTTTTTTAAAACGAGATGTGATAAAACTCCTTATGTATCAATGGCAATGAGGGAAAGAGGAATGAAAAGTCCTTTAAAATTTTCAATTAATGACTATAAAGTTCCAGATAGTGTTTTTACAAATTATACATTTTTACATATAGAAATCAATAAGAATAAAGAAAATTATCTAATTAAAATCAGTAAGTATATTTTTGATGAAATAAAATACTCGGAAGCACCGGCAAGTAGTCTTAATTTTCAGCTTATAGATACTATTTATTTTGATAAAAGAAATATATTAAATATAAGAATAGAGAGAGAAAATGATACATGTGATTATAAAATTAATTTGAATAAAGGGAGGTGTATAAATTTTGATTCTTGTGCTTATTGGCAAAGGGTAGAAATAAATCATCAAATATGAAATTTTTGGTAGAGTGTCAAAATGTGAGTTATAAGATAAATAACTGATATTTAGGAATGATTAAAAGACTTGAAATGTGGTAATTTATTTAAATGTTTTTAGGTTTTTAAGTGCTGAAAAATGGAGAAATTTGGAAGAAAAAGCAAAATCATTTGATGTTTACCCCTCATTTATTTGATGTTTGACCCCTAAACATCAGATAATCGACCCCCAAACATCAAAAGAATTTACTCAAACATCAAATGATTTTACTCCAAAAGCCAAATATTCTTTTGTGAATGTTAAATTCATTAAGAATAGGATAAGCCTTTTTACAAGAAATAAAACAGTAAAATGAATTGAAATAAAAATACTAAGTTTGAAGAGTGCAGGAAGTTAAAAGCATAAAATAACACTTCGTTTTAATTATATAGAATCAAATTCTACGGAATTAGAATCAAAAGATAGAAAAATAGAATTAAATTACATTTTCGTAGAATCAAAAGAGAAGTGTGTGTAAAGGGTTTTGTTATTGGTGCAGATTTAAACTTCTTCTTTTTACTTTTAGACTTCTTGTTTTTAAAATTAGACTTCTTGTTTATGGTCAAAAAATCGGATTTTTTAGGGTGAAAAATCGGATTTTTTGGGTCGAAAAATCGGATTTTTTGGGTCGAAAAGTCGGATTTTCTGGGGTGAAAAATCGGATTTTTTGGGTGAAATATCTTCTTCTAAATTCAAAATAAAGGCCTCTAAATTTAAAATTAAGAAGTGTGAGGAATGAATATGCAAGTTCTCTTATTGTGGATTTGAAAATAGTTTAAATGATAAGGTTGAAGAGTTCTGCACTAAACAAACTAGTCTTAGTGCAACAAACATAAAACCCATTAAGGATTAAATAGACTTAGGCTTTCTTGACACTTGTGCAACAAGAATCCCACACGACAGAAAAAATAGAATCAAATTACAGAATGAAGTGATATATTAAATAAAAGTACTAATTTTGAGGCATGAAAATAAGAAATTCAAATAATATAAAAGAGAGGGATTACTTATCGTCTTGCTGCTTGCAAACAGGTTATCGACTTTGTCGCTTTGCAAGGCTAAGAAATCTTCACATCGAGGAGGCATGAAATGATAAAGAAAAAGAAATGGAGAATATTAATAATACTTGCTGTATTTATTTCTGTCGGAATATATTGTCTGTATTATTATTACCCAAGAAGAATTGATTTTGAGTTTGTGAAAGAAATAAATAAACCAGATCCTGATTTTGAACAATATCAATCTGTATCTTTTAATTATATAGAGAATAAGGAAAGATTAACATTCTGGTTAATAGAAAAGTATAAATATCCGTATTCGTGGTCTAATTATATTTGTTATGATTCATTGTTTGTTCAAAACCTCTCTAATGAGCTTAATTTTGATAAATATGACTATATTATTACATATCATAAACAATTAAAGGAATTACGGCATTCACCTTATCTTACCAAAAAAAGAGATGGTTTGTATTTTGAAAAACAAATTCCTCTTATTCCTAATTTTGATACTTTAATAACGGATAAACTATATATTTATAGGATAAAGAAAAATAATAAATATAGAGCTCCTGGTCCATAAATTTCTTATATAACAATCTTCAATAGAAATTAAATTACATTCATAAATTACCCTGTTAAAGAATAATTTGTATATTTGCCAGAGGATTATAAATATAGTTCAGCAATAGATAATTCAGGAGGAAAAAGGATATTGAAAGTAATAAAATAATATATGAATAAGTGTCGGATTATAAATCCTAATAATAATATTGTGTGGGATTCGGAAATCCCGCACAACGGAAAATTTTTATATCTTATCCAAACATCAAGGTTTAACTCAATATTATCCAAGGAGAAAACAGAATGAGTTATTTTGGTCTAGACCAGATAAAATGACTCCTTCATCTCTTCAAAACATATGAAGAATTAATTAAAATATGAGGTTATGAGGGAATTATTAATATTACTAACTATTGTATCTATGTATAGTTGTGTGCAAAACCATCGTGTAAAAGAGGAACAAATATTAGAAAGTATTGCTATTCAGTATAATGATAGGTTTAAAGAAAATATTGAAAGGTCAGAATCTTATATGAGAGAAAATTCTTCTTGTAAAGCTTCAATAATAACAAGCATTTCTCAAATGGAAGATTATAAAGGATTTAAAACTTTTTTTATTGGGACAGAATTTAATATTAATATTGATGATCTGCCAACTTGCTTAATAAAAAAAGGGGATAGGTATATTGCTATGTATTTAAAAGAGAGGAAAATTCTACAAAAAATAGATATCCCTAATATTCTTTTAAAGAAATGTAATATAAATTTTTTGTCCGATGATGGTTGCTACGTTTTTATGTGTAAAGAATGCAATAAGTCTATAGCAATATACATGGTTGAGGAACCTCCCTATGATATGGTAACACAGATAGAAAATTTTACACATAAATGCGATCATAAATGGAATGGAAAAGTAGAAATAGAAAATGCTATAATAGATACTACAAAAGTATTTGAAATACCTCCTGCGACAGAAGAATAGAGGATATTATTCCAAATAATTAGTTAATTTAATAATAGATAACCAGGATTTGTTAGAAACATAAAAACTTTTCGTTTTAATTCCGTAGAATCAAATTCTACGGAATTATAATCAAAATAAAAAAATAGAATCAAATTTTCTGTCTTGCGGGATTTCCGAATCCCGCACTATATTACTATAAGGATTTGCAATCCGTAAGATGAAACAATCTTAAAGCAAATAAGAACATAAAAATAGGATAGTAAAAAATAAATCTGTAATTTTGCGGAAATGAATAAAGAGTTAATAATGTAAGAGTATCGGATTACAAATCCTAATAATATAGAAGTGCGGGATAACATATCCCGCACGACGGAGCCCTCAATTAATAAAAGTAGAAGAGTAAGTATGAAAAAAATAATCTTATTAATGATATTGTTTGTAGTATCTTTTCAAATAAAAGCACAAACTAGATATGAGTTTAAAATAGATACAATGTATCATATTGCTATTGACTATTCAAATCTTCCTAACTTACCCCCACAATGGGGTGGCGTTTTTGTGAAAGATTTATCAAATTACAAAATTTGTCTTGATGGTTATGATACAATGGTTAATAGTTTTTATAATAATGCATTCTTCATGATTGGGTTATATTTTGAATCTATGAAATCATTCTCAAAAGTATATATTGACTCTTCTAATACTGTCAAAACAGAAATACGTAATAAAAATTTTATCAAAATTATTGAATGCAATAAATGTATGATAGAAACAGATAAAATTTATATAGATGATTCAACATATGTTTATATTTCCATGAATAAGATTATTGCAAAGTTTTATAAAGAATCTATTGAAAATAAATCTTTCAGCACTATGGACCTAAAATATGATTTTAAGAATTACAAGTACGATTATTTTTATAGATTTACAGAGATATTTGAATGTGTTCCTGTTGACAGAAAAGAATTAAATTCTATTTATAAGAAAAAGAATTAAATTCAAGAAATAAAAAAGATTATATCATCAAGTAAAACGAAAAGGATGTATTTTAATGGTATTTAAATATTCAAGTGCTTAAAATGGAGAAATTTGGCAGAAAAGCTTAAACCATTAAGAATAGGATAAGCCATTCGAAAAGAAATAAAACTACTAACTTTGAGGGTGAGAGGGAGCAATTCTAAGTAATTAGGCTGGCTTATTTTCTTATTTTAGTTCTACGAACCTTAGTTTATAGGAATAATTTCATAGGGAGATTGTATTTTCTTTAGATTTTCTCAAATATAAAAGGTAAAATATATTATCTTTGCAAAATATGACCAATGGAGATAAAAATATTATTGAGATAAAAAACAGAAGGGCTGGGTTTGAATACTTTTTCTTACAAAGCTATACTGCTGGGATTGTACTTAGAGGAACTGAGATTAAGTCGCTTAGAGAAGGAAAGGCAAATCTTACAGATTCTTATTGTAGTTTTCTTAATGGAGAATTATGGGTAAATAATCTTCATATATCCGAATATAGGTTTGGCTCATACTATAATCATGAGGTAAAACGCTCAAGGAAACTATTATTAAACGCTCATGAACTAAGGAAATTACTTGCTAAAACCAAGGAAAAAGGACTTACAATTATCCCTGTAATGCTATTTATTGACTCAAGAGGCTATGCCAAACTTGAGATAGCTCTCGCTAAGGGAAAACATTCCTACGATAAGAGAGAGACAATAAAACAGAAGGACAATAAAAGAGAATTAGATAGATTAATGAAACGATAATTAATTACATACTATATGATTAAGAAAATAAGTTTTTATATTATTGCAATTCTAATAAGTAGTTTTGCTTTTTCACAAACCATTCCTTTTGGGAAGGGATATGTAATAAATGGAGAAATTAAAGGTGAAAGCAGAGGTTTCGTTACTTTGAGATCTTATTTCAGAGATGGGAACGAGAGAGTAGATACTGCTTTTATAGAAAATGGGAAATTCTCTTTCCGAAGTCCGATATCGGAAATTATCCCAGCACAACTAAGCGTTAATGGTATGAGAGATTGGAGGATTTACCTTGAACCAACAACCTATACTATTAGTATAAATCCAAATAAGGCATCTGAATTTTCAATTAAAGGATCTAATACTACCGACTATTGGTATAAGGTAACGAATGCGGAGGCAAAAGAAGATTATTATGTTCACCTCAACAGATTAGAGAATTGGATATTAAACAACCCAGAGCATATTTTCTGTTCAGATATTATTACTTCATTTCTTTCATTCAAATGGGGATATACAGAGTTAAATAAAACACTTAATACTCTAAAGAAACCCGCAATTCAAACTTATCATTATATAAAACTTAGAGAAAGAGAAAATCAATTAAAAAGACTTGAAGTAGGTAATCGTGCTCCAGACTTTACAATGTCTTCCTCAAGAGGAGGAACAATTAACCTTTTTAATTATTCCAAAGGAAAGAAATTTATACTTATAGATTTTTGGGCTTCGTGGTGTAAACCTTGCAGAGTGGAAAACCCTAATTTAGTTGAGGCACATCAGAGATTTAAAAACAAAGGATTTGATATTATTGGAGTATCATTGGACAAAGATGCAAATGCTTGGCAAAAAGCAATTAAGGATGATAATCTGAACTGGGCACATGTTTCAGATTTAAAGATGTGGGAAAATTCTGTTGCTAAGACATATATGATTAATTCTATCCCTTCCAATGTACTAATTGACGATAAAGGAATTATAATAGCGAGAAACTTAAAGGGAGTAGAATTAATTGATAAACTTAATGAGCTTACTAATACCTATGGATTTGAAATAAAAGGAAATATAGCAGGAGTAGAACAAGGCAAGGTTACCTTAAATCTACTTTTGGAAAATGGAGCTAAACAAAAATTGGAAGCTGAAATTGTTTATGGAGATTTTGTTTTCAATGGCGTTGTGAAAGATATTTGTATGGCACAGATTATTTTGCCAAGAAATGCTGGCGAGTTTTCTTTCTTTATGGAGAATAACAAAATTGAAATTAAAGGAGACAAAGCAAATATTGAGGCAGTTGATATTAAAGGCTCTCCTTATCATGACAGGTTTAAATCTATGGTAGATGCTTGCAATAGAAGTAAAAACCCTTTACAGGCTCTTACAGATGAAATATTAAAAAGACCTAATACTTATTATGCTCCATTGCTAATTAGTAACTACTTAGCTCCTTATATTTCGGATATAGAACTAAGGAAAGCATTTGAAAGCCTTCATGGCGATGCTCTAAAGATGTTCCAATACAAATTGCTCGAAGAATATATAATTGAAATGGATAAGAAAGAGGGTATTGGAGAAAAAGCAATAGATTTTGTTTTAGCCGATGTGAATGGAATAGATATAAAGATGTATGATTTGATAAAGGATAAGAAATATGTTTTAATAGACTTTTGGGCTTCTTGGTGTGTTCCTTGTAGAAATGAAAGCAAATACTTAACACAGGCATATTATAAATTCAACAAAAAAGGATTTGATATTCTTGGAGTTTCTTTGGATAAAGACAGAGAAAATTGGATAAAGGCTATTAGAAACGATGGTTTAATTTGGACTAATGTATCTGATTTAAGACAATGGAATAGTATTATTGTAAAACTATATAATCTTGAAGCTATTCCTTATAATATTATAGTAGATTCTAAGGGGAATATTATTGCCCGCAACGTTAGAGGAGAAAATTTAATAACAACATTAAATCAATTATTTGCTGAATAATGAGTAAGAGTAAATCAGTAAAAAAGGGAGCAATAGATAATTTCAAAGAGCATTCAGTAGGAAAGATAATATTTCAGTATTTCTCGATTACTATCGGTCTATTGCTATATACATTCGGATGGTCAGTATTTCTTATTCCTCAGAAGATTGTTGGTGGAGGAGTCGTAGGTGTTTCTTCTATCATTTATCTTATGAGTGGAATACCTGTTGGGGTTATAAATTTCTTAATCAACCTAATTCTTTTCCTTATAGGCTTAAAGGTTTTGGGAGCAAAATTTGGAATAAATACTATTTTTGGAATTATTGTATCCTCACTTGCTTTTATTTTTTTCCAACAAGTTATACATATTGAAAACTTTATCGATGCAACCCAGTTCGAACCTTTTATGTGTGCAGTGATTGGGGCAGGTCTTTCTGGAGCAGGGATTGGCATTGCGTTTAATAATGGAGGGAATTCAGGTGGGACAGATATTATTGCCCTTATTTATACTAAATTCCATAATGTTAGCCCTGGAACAGTAATATTATTTATAGATATTTTTATTATTGCCTCATCAATTATTATTCCAGGTTCAACCATTGAAAATATTGTATATGGATATGTTGTAATGGGGGTATTCTCCTTTGTTTTGGATTTAATGATAGAGGGGAATAAACAATCCTATCAAATTATTGTCTTTTCGCAAAAGAATGATGAGATTGCAGATGTAATTGGAAAAGAAATTGGAAGAGGGGTTACTCTATTGAATGGATGGGGATGGTATTCAAAAAAGGATCAAAAGGTTTTAATGGTTATTGCAAGAAGAACTGATAAGGTGGATATAATGAGAGTTATTAAAAATATCGACCCTAATGCTTTTATCTCAATAGCGAAAACCCAAGGGGTATTTGGAGCAAATTTTGACACTCTAAGACTTTAAAAGAGAATAATGCTTAATTTTCTTAGAACTAAATCAATTATCATTATACCTCTAAGCTTTGTTTTAGTACTTAACTCTTGTTATAAAGAAAGCAAGATTGATAAGAATAAGGTATTTAGATATAACGAAAGTGCTAATATTACAACCTTAGACCCTGCTTTTGCAAAAGATCAGGCAATAATTTGGGCATGTAATCAAATCTATAATGGACTTGTTGAATTAGACTCTAATCTAATTATTAAACCCTCTATTGCTAAGAGTTGGGAAATATCTCCAGATGGTAAGACCTATACCTTTATTATAAGAGATGATATTTACTTCCATTCTCATCCTTTGTTTAAGGGCAAAAGAAAAGTTGTAGCAAGCGATTTTGTATATAGTTTTAATAGGATAGTAGATCCAAATATTGCTTCACCTGGAGCTTGGATTTTCAATTTAGTGGAAAGAAAAAACAATAAGTATTCTTTCTTTAGTCCTAACGATTCAACCCTAATAATTCAACTCCAAAAACCTTTTTCTCCATTTCTTGGACTATTATCCATGCCTTATAGCTTTGTTGTGGCAAAGGAGATTGTAGAAAATTATGGTCAAGACTATCGTAAGAATCCTGTAGGAACTGGTCCATTCTATTTTAAATACTGGAAAGAAGGTGTTAAACTTGTTCTTAGAAAGAATAATCATTATTTCGAAAAAGATGAAAAAGGGAATCCTCTACCATATCTTGAAGCTGTTTCAATTAGTTTTATTATAGATAAACAATCTGTCTTCCTTGAATTTGTAAAGGGGAATATTGACTTTATTTCTGGCATTGACCCAAATTACAAAGACGAAATCCTCACTCGCCAAGGCAAATTACAAGAAAAATATAAGGAAAGAATAAATCTTAGCACTACTCCATATCTAAATACGGAATATCTGGGCTTTATGATAGATGAAAATTTATCACCTAAGAACAATCCTCTAATGAATAAGAAAATACGTCAGGCCATTAATTATGGATTTGATAGAGAAAAGATGATTAAGTATCTTAGAAATAATATTGGATATGCAGGAAATTACGGGATTATACCAGTAGGACTTCCCGGCTTTGATACAACAGCAAAAAGGTATTATTATTCTGTTGAAAGGTCAAGAGAATTGCTAAAAGAAGCGGGCTTCCCAAATGGTAAAGGATTACCACCAATTACACTTCAAACCACTGCCACTTATTTGGATTTATGTAAGTATATTCAAGCCCAGCTAAATCTTATAGGTTTTGATATTAAAATAGATGTTAATCCTCCAGGGGCATTAAGAGAGATGATTTCCCAATCTAAAAGCTTATGGTTTAGAGGTTCTTGGATTGCTGATTATCCAGATGCTGAAAACTATCTAAGTCTATTCTATTCAAAGAATTTCTGTCCAATAGGTCCAAACTATACTCATTTTTCTAATTCAAGATTCGATATGCTTTACGAGAAAAGCCAAGGAGAAACTGATATGAATAAAAGAGTTGAGTATTATAAGGAAATGAATAATCTGATTATGGAGGAATCTCCAATTATTGTCCTTTACTATGATCAGGTTCTTAGGTTTACTCAAAAAAACATAATAAACCTCGAACCAAATCCAATGAACCTTCTTATTCTTAAGAATGTAAGGAAGATATAATTATGTTTTCAGGATTAATGCCCTACAGTTTGTGCTACTATAAATCTGTAATTCTCATCAAGATTTAATAGTTTCATTAGCTCTTCCTCCTGAGCTCCTGCTCTAACTACTGTCTTAAGCTTTTCTTGAGCACAATATAGATATACATTTTGAGATGAGTGTCCTGCATCTAAGGCAGCTATATAAACCCAACGATTTATATCATCCTTTCTCGAGGACTTATACTTATTGAAATTAGCAATATATACAATATTCAAAGGAGCTTCATTCACAAATATTTGACGACCTGTAATCTCTCTATAATCTCCCTTAACTACTGGAATTAAAATATGAGAATGAGGGCAATAAAGATATACACCATTTTCTAAAAACACATAGGTTTCAATAGGATATAATGCCATTGCAGAAGGCACTGTTCTCTTATTTGTTTCCTTTCTGTTTATCCCATTAGCAGCCCAAAGCAATTCGGATAAATGTCTTAAAGAAATTCCCTCTTTCGAGAAATTTCTATCCGATTTCCTTTCATTAAATAATTTCATTAGAGGCTTACCACCTTTTGTATTTGGTTTTAGCAAACGAATAGTATCGAAAGAAGTTAAATCCATAGGCTTATCCTTTAATTCTTTAGCACCATCATTATTTGCAAATACTCCACCAAAACTTAAAATACAAATTAAAACAAGAATAATCTTTTTCATAATCAAAAGGGTTTTAAATTAATAATCAATGCAAAGATAGTAATTTAAAGGAAACAAACAAATTCTAAAACATCCTTACTATATCATACCTCTTATTATTATCTATTGTGAGGCTATCGAAAAGAGTTATATTCTCTAAAGTGAGTATTTCAGGGTAAAAATCATTATACTTTTTCAAAATACTATCTATATTATAATTACCTTTCTTTATTCTTAATAATGTTATATGCCCAACAAATTCTTCCTTATCACAATAAAAAAACTTTTCCTTTTCCAATTCACTATAAATTTTGTTTTCTAATATTCTAAGTGTTGAATTTTCTTTTAAACCAAACCAAATTATATACTGATTATTCTTTTCAAAATAACCTAATTTGTCAATTTCTATTTCAACTTTATCAATTCCTTTAACTGCTTTCGAAATTGCTAATTCAACATTCTTCAGGTTTTTATTTGCTATTGAATTTAAAAAAGCAAGAGTAATATGAAGATTTTCCGGTTCCATATATCTGATAATCTTATCTGCTAATTCAATTCTAAGTTTATCAATTATCTCCAATAACTTTTTATTTAATGGTGTTAAAAAAGCTATAAATAATCTCTTTTCAAACATGATATTATCTATATAATAATTCAAATCTGTTTGAAAATTTATTAGTGTATAGTTAATTAGACTACTTGAGGATTTTGGCAGTAAAGGCTTATTTTTATTATTAGTTTTCTTTGTAGTTGTTGTAGGGAAAAGTTCTAAAGATATATCTTGATTTTTAATTGGAGATTCTATCTTATTATCTAAAATACTTATTTTATTTATATTACTATCTATCTTGAATTTATCACAGAACAAATTAGCCAGATTTATATTTTCACTCCCTACAAATACTACTATATAATTATATCTATGCAATCTATTAAAAATACTTTTATCCAAAGTGTTTGTGTTCTTAATCAAAAAAACAAATGCCTTAAGTTTCGCTATATAATGATAATAAGTTTTGAAGTAATGTGTTTTTTTATTTATTTCTTCCCAGGCTTCAAAATCCTTGCTAAGTTTTAGATTAACTGAGAATGTTTTCCCTATTAACTGTGCTAAAATTATACTTGATAAATTTGTAGCAATACCAACCGCAGATATCTCATTTTGACTAATATTCTCATCCTTAATTTCGAATTTCCTTGCCATCACAAATAATTATTTTAGTACAAAGTTAGTTTTTTTCTTGGAAAGACCAAAAACTAAAATTATATTTGCACCAAAATTAGTATAAGAATCTAATAATCAAAAAAAATTAATTCGTTATGAACAACACAACTTTTTTCTTTGAAAAACCAAAGAATGAACCTATCCTGGGTTATGCACCTGGCAGTGCAGAAAGGGAAGCTCTTGCAAAAGAAATTGAACGTCAATACAACACAGTTATTGAAATTCCACTTATTATTGGAGGAAAAGAAATTAAGACTGGAGATATGGGAGAGGTCAGAATGCCAACTGAACATGGACATGTATTAGCTAAATACCATAAAGCAAATCCAGAAACTGTTAAACTTGCTATAGAAGAGGCTTTAAAAGCACACAAAGCATGGAGCGAATTGCATTGGATTGAGCGTTGCTCTATTATGCTTAAAGCTGCAGAGCTTATTTCAAAGAAGTATCGTTATTTGATTAATGCTGCAACAATGCTTGGACAAGCAAAAAGCCCTTTCCAAGCAGAGATTGACTCAGCATGCGAAGCAATTGACTTTCTAAGATTCAATTCTTATTTTGCTTCTCAAATTTATTCACAACAACCACTTAGCGACAATACTGCAATAAACCGTTTGGAATATCGCCCATTAGAAGGTTTTGTTTATGCAATTTCTCCTTTTAACTTTACAGCAATTGCATGTAATTTAAGTGCTGCTCCTGCAGTTATGGGAAATGTTACTGTTTGGAAACCTGCAACAACTGCAATTCTTTCAAACTATTATTTAATGAAGATATATAAAGAAGCAGGCTTACCTGATGGAGTAATTAATTTTGTTCCTGGGTCTGGTACTGTTATCTCTGATGCATGTTTTGCTTCTGAAGATTTAGCTGGTATTCACTTTACTGGTTCTACTTCTACCTTTAACGCTTTCTGGAAAACTATTGGAGATAATATTGATAAATACAAAACCTATCCAAAGATTGTTGGAGAAACAGGAGGAAAAGACTTTATCTTTGCACATAAAACAGCATGCCCAAAACAATTAGCAGTTGCAATTGTAAGAGGAGCATTTGAATATCAAGGACAAAAATGTTCTGCAGCTTCAAGAGCATACGTACCAAAATCTATCTGGGATGAAACTCTTGGATATATTAAGGAAATGGTAAGTGATATGAAAAGAGGTTGCGTAAGAGAATTAAGCAATTTCTTTAATGCAGTAATTGACGAGAAAGCTTTTGACACAATTATGAAATATGTTGAAAGAGCAAAAACTTCAAATGATGCTGAGATTGCAATAGGTGGAAATGCAGATAAAAGTAAGGGATATTTTATCGACCCTACAATTATAATTGCAAAAACTCCAAAATACGAAACTATGGAAATTGAGCTATTCGGACCAGTTATCACTATTTATTTATATGAAGATAATAAGTTTGAAGAAACCTTAGAGCTTTGCAATACTACATCTCCATTCGCTTTAACCGGTTCAATTATTTCAAACGACCGTTACGCTACAGAGATGGCTCTTGATAGACTTCGTTATGCTGCAGGTAATTTCTATATCAACGACAAACCAACAGGTGCTGTTGTTGGAAACCAACCTTTTGGTGGAGCAAGAAAGTCAGGCACTAACGACAAGGCAGGTTCTGAATTAAATCTTTACCGTTGGGTAAGCCCACGTTGCGTTAAGGAAACATTATTAACTCCTGAGGATTATCGTTATCCATTTATGGGAAAATAATCAATAATAAAACAATAAATTTAAAGAGACTTGTTAGTTTTTATCTAATAAGTCTCTTTTTTTATTATCTTTGCACCTATTAACAGATGATAAAAATCTAAATTCAATTATTATGAAGAAATTATTACTTTTTTTGTTGGTGATTATCTTTGGTTTTGAATCTTTTTCACAATGCATTCAACCAAGAAATCTAAGAATTTACAACAATTATTCCGACTCTACTCATCTCTTAACTTGGTCTCCAGGTGATAATATTCAGACATTATGGGAAATTCAAGCCTCAATCGGAGATTCAAATTTTATTGATTACAATTCTTATGTTTCTAGTTCAAACAGTTATATAATTAATAATTTAATTCAGGGATTAGAGTATTTTATAAGAGTTAGAGGTGCTTGCATGGGAGATTTCAGCCCTTATTCAAAAATAATCAAATATAAGGCAAGCTTTTGCAATTCACCTGTAATTTCTAATATTAAAAATATTACTTCTATTAGTGCAGAATTAGACTTTATAATAATGGATTCAAATTCTATTGGATGGGAATTAGGATATAGAATTAATAATAGTGAATCTGATTATACAGTAGTTTCACTTGATACTAATTATTATAAATTTGAAAACCTTAATCCAAATACAAGTTATGATTATTATTTAAAAACAATTTGTTCTGATGAGGACTCTCCTATGTCTTCTATCAAACAATTTACCACATCTCCATTAGTTTTAAACGCATTAACTAATAATAAAACTTTCTATTCTGATGGAGAATATATTTATGATGATGGAGGAGAATTAGGTGACCATGGAAACAATTATAATTATTCAGTAAAGATTTGCCCTAAGGATAATGCAGACAAATCAAAAAGAATTGCTCTGAGATTTGATGAGTTTTCTTTAGGAAATGGAGATTATATTAGCTTGAAAAGCGAAGGATATAGTATTGTAGTAGATAATAATCTTTATTTCACTAATAATTTTCTTAATGGCAAAACTGCTTATTCTCGTTTAAGCGATACTACTGGTTGTATTTCAATTAATTTTACAACCAATACCACCGGTTCTTCAACAGGATTTAAGGCTTATGCATATTGCGAAGACAGATGTCAAAAACCTATTGCTGACTTAGATACATTCTATGCTAAGATTGATAAAAACCTAAATTATAATACTTATTCTTTTAAATATATTACCGACTCTTCTCAATTAACCCAATTCAGAGTAATTGACTTTTGCGAAGGAGATAGCGTAATATTATTTGCTAAGCCAAAATTCCCTGAGAATTTAAGTTCATATCCTCAAGATGCAGCAAGCTGTAAGTATATTTGGTCTTATGGAGATGGTAATTATGCTACCACTAATTTTAAAACATCTTATAAGTGGAATGAAGTTGGAATTTATAATCTTGATTTAACAGTAATAGACACTAACGCCTTATATCTTGATGAAAATGGATGCAAGAGTTCTAACTCAATAAAAACAATTGTAAGAGTTTCGAAGAATCCTATTAAGAATTTAAGCAATATTCCAGATATTTGTTCTGGTCAACCATTTAATTTAAATTCTGGTTATGGTGATGATAATATCCTAACACTTGATAAACTTGGCACAAAACAATCTCCTGTTTTCAAAGATAGTGAAGTATTATTTATCCCTGATGGACAATACTCCTACCTTGATAATATAGTACTTCCTTTAAATATCTCTGCATATGCTCCTAACTCAACAATTACTTCCGCAGATGATATTATATCTCTTTGTATAAATATGGAACATTCATATCCAAATGATTTAGATATCTCTCTTACTTGTCCTAATGGTCAAAATGTCAGATTAAAAACACCTGATCAATCAACTATGTATAATAATTATAGATTTTTGGGTATTCCTTTAGGAGGAAACGACCATCAAATTTTTGACTATTATTATGATTCACAAGCAGAATTAAACAAACCTGGTATTGGATGGAATTATTGTTTTTCTAATGTAAAATCAGATTCAAACAGCACTATCCTTAATAATTGTAATACTATTGAAGTTTCAAATCCAATAATATTAGCAGAGGATTGTATGGTTTGTGATTCTACTAATAAAGAAATCGCTTCAAGCTATTATAAACCTGAATATAATTTTTCTTCATTAATTGGATGTCCAAAAAATGGCGAATGGAAAATAATTATTAATGATTATATTACAGTAGATAATGGTTTTGTTTTTTCTTGGGAATTGGAATTAGACTCAAGCGATATTGAAGCTTATTCATACGCAATTAATGTAGATAATATTGTTTGGGATTCCCCTTACATTACTTCAGTTAATACTTTTAATTCCATTTTTACTCCTCCTTGCGATTCATTAGGAATTTACAATACAAATATTAGCTTAATAGATGAATATGGTTGTGTATATGATACAAACACATCCTTAAATGTTATTCAAAGTCCAGAAACTCCTTCAAATCTAAACCTTAGTTTCCAAGGAAATAATATTCAACTAACATGGGAAGGAAGCTCTAATCAATATCAAGTTTATAGGGATGACTCTTTGATTGCAGAGGTAAATCTACCTATTTATATTGATAATAATATGGACACTACTTCTAACTATTGTTATAAGGTAATTGCACGTGGAGAAGAATGTAATAGTGCTTTTTCTGATAAACTATGTTCCTTGATTGGGTTGGAAGATGAAATTAGACATGATTTATCGGCAAAACTTTATCCAAATCCAACCAATGGTAAAACAATTTTAGAGATTAATGGACTAAATACCAATTCTAATGTTTTGGTTTACGACCTTAAGGGAAGAGTTTTAAAAACATATGAATTCAATCCTCACCAAGATAGACTTGAAATAGACGCAAGCAATCTTGAAAAAGGAATCTATTATATTAGGATATTTAATAACGAAAGCAGTATTACCAAGAAATTAGTTGTAAATTAAAGACCATTATTCAATAAACAGAGGTCAATTATGCAAATAACAGAGGTCAAAAAAAGGCTTTTTCATACCCTAAAGTAGCCTTTTTTACACCTAAAATAGCCTATTCTCAGTTGGGAATAGGCTATTTTCATTGTGAAATAGGCTATTTTTGACCTCTGGGAATTGCATTTAGGGGATGGTTTTGTTGAATTATAGAGGATTGAATGGTAGTATCCCAAAAAGTGTGTAAGAATATAGTAATTTAGTATTGCAAAGTTAATTCATTTTTTAATATTTGTTCTGATTAAATCATCAATCCATCT
>Ga0265293_10001847_pt1:25000-44709 | contig 44709 bp, 37 predicted proteins | sample Munlanlewell138R_FD_192505 | JGI IMG/M metagenome (GOLD analysis project Ga0265293, IMG submission 192505) | Leachate microbial communities from a municipal landfill in Southern Ontario, Canada - Leachate well 138R | ecosystem: Engineered > Solid waste > Landfill > Unclassified... | reverse complement strand
GGCCGTACTGGCGGCATGAAGGTGACCAGTGCTTAAAAACAGGGCTGTCATTATCAAAAAAGCTTGACAAATCAGCAGGTTACCACTTCCGTTTCTCGTTTCTCGTTTCTCGTTTCTCGTTTTAAGTACATGTTTCGTTGCCTCCCCAATCACTTGGTGGTTAGTGGAATTTTCGAAAACGCTGTGCTTCAGCCGCGAAAATGGCGTGAAGGGCAACAGTGTCATTGAAAACTCCGGTGTTGTTTTTTTCGCGTGAAAGAAAACCAGTGCCGCAACATAAAATGACGCTGTTTGCGCGACGCTCTAATTTCAAGTTCTTCCCCCAATCTCAATTCACGGCAGATCAACGCGGCACATCAGGCCTCTCTCAATCGACACATCTGTACACATTTAATTGTTTGTTTATCCTGTTCCATATCAGCAATTTACAAAAGAAAGAAGTTTTTTTCATCATCCGATGCCGTTGCCTTTGCCGAACAAGCCGCGCGGGCGGGATTTGCGCCGCTCGATTTTCACATCCACGCCCCGGGCCTGCACCGCATCCCATCCCCGCCGCCATAGGGCCAACAACAACGCCCCTGAACGGGTAAAACCGGATATAATTGCCCATCAAAACGCTTTGAAAGGGAGGGAATTATGAACCTAGCCATGCGCTCGCTATTTTGGGTGCTGCTGCTGACAGTGGCCTCGGGATGCAAGGACAACGACAACCACCAAGACGCCGAAAACGACACGGACACAGACACCAACATCTCCGTCACGCCGCACACCACAGATCCCGTTCCCGATAGAAAGGATTTGGACACAGGCCTCGATTACGAAGTCTTGCTCTACATCAAAACACCGACCCTCAAGGGATTTGGCGTTTTGGAAAGCGGCATCTACTGGTGCGATGAGGCGGGGAAAATGTTTTTTGTGCCCAAGGATGCGGATGAGCCGATCCTCCTTGCCGAGGTCGCAGAGAAGGCGAACGGCAAGCTGTCGTGCATGTTTCGGACAGGTTTTTTATTTTACCAGCACGACGACGAGGGCATCCTCTGGCGGGTGCCGTTACCGCTCGATCTGGACGCGCCACCGCAGGGCGACACGGCGCCAGATGCCGACACGGAGACCGACACCGACGCGGCGCCAGATGCCGACACAGAGACCGACACCGACGCGGCGCCAGATACCGACACAGAGACCGACACCGACGCGGAGATAGCGCCGGGGACAGGTGAATACATCATCCAGCACGTGGCCCTTCCCCGCACCGCGATGTTTCGCGACTACACTTGGGGTCCATTCATCGTGGAAGATCCCTACGTCTACATCGGCCGTCCGACGAGTACGACCCAGAAGCAACTGACGCGGGCCACCATCGGCACCATGGAAGAAGAGATCCTCGTAGATGATCTGCTTCTCGTGGGGATGACGCTGCACGGCGACGACCTCTATTACGCGGATTCTGGCAACTATGTTTGGCGCATCCCCAAAGGCGGCGGCACCCCTGAAAAAGAGCTGTATGTTTGGAACGGCCCCGAAGACTTCCTCATTCATGGGGACACGCTCTATGCCTCCACCGCTTACAACGGGGTGCACAAACACACGCTCGGCACCGACATCAACGATTCCACGCGCATATCCAACCTGTCGAACGCCGGCTTCTCCCAGGTGGACAATGGAAAGCTCTATATGTGGAGCGACTACCACCTCCACTGGATGGACCTCGACAAGGACCTCGAGAACGCCAACCCAGGCTCGCAATTCGTCGGAGGCCGCTTCCCAGAAGTGACCCGGTATCTCTACTTCGACGGCGCCATTTATACGCTTGTCCAACAGTGGGGTTTTGGCATCGATTACAACTACGAGCTCTGGCGGATCCCGCTGAACCCCTAGTGACACCGGCCTCATTTCACCGACCATTCACCACACCGCAACCGGGGTGGGTACCCGCAAGGGGCACCCCTACATCGAGGGTATTTTTGACGGCGAGAAATTGTGGCGATCAGAGTGATTGCACACGCCAGCAGGATGCTGGCGCCACCATGCAGTGGGACCGGTGGGATGCTGCGGGGAAACGCAGGGCGGTTTGTTGAGCGCGGGGGATTGCATGTGATATGATGGCATCTTCAATGCCGCGAAATGGGGTGGCGCGGCGGTCTTTGACAAGGGGTGTTTTCTCTGGCCAGGAACTGCTGGACGCAGGGCTGGCCCTAGGCGCGTTAGACGCGCGAGAGAAAACAGGTGCGCACGACGTTGCGCAGGTTAACCCATTGAAATCATTACACATTATTTTAGGTTTTTGAAATTCGGTCAAAAAGCGTCCCGTCTCGAGACAGATATTGTCCCGTTTTGGACGGCGTTTTTTGGCGGGACAAGGGGGCGACAAGGGGGCGTTCAGAGTGATTTGGGACGGGTGGTTTTGGGGGCCGGGCACCCGCAAGGGGCGACCCTACATCAATCGCAGTGGACTTCGTGTACGGGGCAACCGGCGGGGAATTGCTGCCGCCACGCGTCGTCGGGTAGGGCGACATCGAGCTCGATGTTGTGCGTCTCGTAGCGCAGGATCACCTCGGCGTTGTCGGCGGGCATGCGGATGCGCACCTCGAGGGGCAGCATGCGCGAGGCCACCTGGCGCCAGCGCGAAAACGACACTTCGTACACCACCTTTTTGCGCTCTTCGAGCACGGCGCGGTGCAAGGGCAAAATCTCGCGGTCCGGATCGATGTCGAGGTGCTGCACCGAGTGACCGCGCTGCAGGGTGACGCGGTAAAAGCCGCTGCGCAGCCACTGGATGGTGGGCGGGCGATCCGGTTCAATGAGGGGCACCTGCCCCAAGACGAGCTGGATGAGGTCCTCGGCGGGCAGGGACACGCCGATCAGCCGCGCGATGTTACACGGTGCGGCGGGCCCGCTGTAACAATGTCCCTCGCGGTGGTCGCTCAAGGCAAAGTGGCCGTCGTCAACGGTGAGCACGCTCAGCGTCGTGCCAAAGGGCGAGAGGATGTCCACCCGCAGGCGCGTGGGCAGCTCGGCGAACAAAAAGGCCTTGCCCTGCACGCGCTGCTTGCCGACGTGGGTCACGCTGCCGGCGATGCGGAAACTCTGTACGCCGCCGCGCAACGCCGTCATGTCGTTTAGCAAGTCGGGGGCCGCGGTGTAGGGATTGGCCGGGGGCGGGATGGGACCGCAGGCAACGAGCGCGACCAGGGCGCCGACCAGGGCCAAGCAAGCAAACGAAGCGCTGCGCAGGTGGGCTCCCATGTGGGCTACATCGCTTTGCGGTCGGCGAGGGCGCGTTCTAAGGTGCGCGCGTCGGTGTATTCGATTTCGCTGCCGTGGGGTACGCCGGCGGCAATGCGGGAGACCGCCACCCCGGTGTCGGCCAGGGTTTGCTGGATGAGCAACGCCGTGGCCTCGCCCTCCACCGAAGGCCGCGTCGCCACAATGACCTCGCGGACCTGTTGCGCGGTCACGTTTTGGTGCAGCAGCGCGAGGTTCAGGTCGTCGGGGCCCACGCCGTCTAGGGGCGACAAGAGGCCGTGCAAGACGTGGTAACGCCCGCGAAAGGTGCCGCCGGTTTCCACGGCCCAGAGGTCGGGGATGCGCTCCACAACGCAGATGAGGGTCGCGTCGCGGGATGGGTCGGCGCACAGGTGGCACGGGTTGCTCTCGTCGAGGTTGCCGCAGGTGGCGCACCGAAAAATTTTGTCGGGCAGCGCGGAGATGGTTGCCCCGAGATGCCGGACATAATCGGTGTCGGCGTCGAGCAAGTGAAAGACGAGGCGGGCCGCGGTGCGCTTTCCGATGCCCGGCAGGCGCGACAACAAGGCGGTGAGTTCGTGGATGGTTCCGCTGCTCATCTGGTTAGAAGAGCCCCGGCATGCGCATGCCCCGCGTGACGGACTCGGTGGCTTCGTTGATTTTTTCGTCGGCCAGGGTGAAGGCGGCGTTGACCGCTGACACAACGACGTCCTGTAGGGTCTCCATGTCGTCGGGGTTGACGAGATCTTTGTCGATTTCCACCGCGGTGATTTCGCGACCGCCGTTGATGGTCACCTTGATTTTTCCGCCAGCGGCTTCGGCGGTCCAGGTTTCGACTTTGATGTCTTCTTTGATTTTTTCGAGTTTCGCCTGAATGCGGTGCGCCTCTTTCATCATGCCGGCGATGCCGCCGCGAAAAGCCATTGATTTTGCCATGTCACTCTCCCTTTGGATCGGTTGGATGCATCAGTTGGATTCATCTTTGATGCTTACGTTGAGCACCTTCGCATCAAAATCCTGCAAGAAGCCCAGGATCACGGGGTGTTCGCGTATGCTGTCTTTGCGCCGTTGTACGGCCTGTTTTTCGTCGGCGTAGGTCGATGTGCCGATCTCGCCCTGCTCCACGGTGAAGCGCACCGGGTGTCCCGCGATGTCGCTGAGCGCCTGGAACACCTCGCGTTGAAAGTCGGCGGTTTTCGCCAGTTCGGCGTTGAAGTTGTCCGACGTGGCGAACAGGAGCCGGATCTCTGAGCGGGTGCTGGTGGGGGCGGGTACGGCGCGCTCCAGTGTGGCGGATTTGGTGGGGAGCTTTTGGCTCAACTGCTGAAGAAACAGCGTCCAGAGCTCCGGTATCATGGGCGCGTGGGCGTTTTCGGGGGCGACACCAACAGAGCCGCTGGATGGTAGCGACACAGGCGCGGGCGCGGACGGCGCAGGAGCGGGCGATGCGGGCGCGGCAACCGTGCGGGGCGGCGTGGCAGACGGCGAAGCGCTCTCGGAATGTCCGGAATGTCCGGAATGTCCGGCGTGTCCGGTATGTCCAGATCTCGCTCCCGGTCCCGGTCCAGCTCCCGGCCCCGGACCAGCTCCCGGTCCAGTTCCCGCTCCCGGCCCAGATCCCGATCCGCCTGGGCGCACAGCCCCAACGGCGCGTCCCAACTGTTCGAGCCGTTTGAGGATCTCGGCGGCGGGCAAGACCGGTGCGGTGTCGGCCATGCGCGCCAAAGTGGCCTCGAGCAAAATGCGCGGAAAGGGCGAGCGCGAGATGTCGTCGTAGGCCTCGCTCAGGTGCTTGAAGTGGCGGTGCAGGGTCTCGCGGGTGGTGGCCCGCGCCGTCTGTCGCAAGTCGTCGATTTCTTCGCGCGGCAAGTCGAGCAACGCTGTGTCTTCGGCGGCGCAGACCGCGACCACCATCAAGTTGCGCAAATGTTCGAGAAAGCCCCGGACAAAGACCGTGAGATCAAAGCCTTGCCGCTCGACGTCGTAGACAATCTCGAGGCAGCGCTTGGGATCGCCCGACAAAATGGCCGCAGACAGATCGTAATGCACCTGTCGCGACACCACGCCGAGCAGGGCCGCCACCGCCTCCCCGGTGATTTTTTGCTCCCCCGTGGCCAGCACTTGGTCGAGCAGCGAGAGCGCGTCGCGCATGGAGCCCTCGGCCTCTCGCGCCACAATGGCAATGGCGCTGTCGTCGGCGTCAATGCCCTCTTGTGAGAGGATTTCGCGGATGCGCTCGGCAATGGCAGCGCTGGAGATGCGGCGAAAATCGTAGCGCTGGATGCGCGACAAAATGGTGGTGGGGATTTTGTGCGGCTCGGTGGTGGCGAAGATGAACTTCACGTGGGGCGGCGGCTCTTCGAGGGTTTTGAGCAACGCGTTGAAGGCGCTCACCGACAACATGTGTACTTCGTCGATGACGTAAATTTTGTAGCGCCCCAGCACCGGTCGATAGGGGACGGTTTCGCGCAGCTCGCGGATGTCGTCGACCGAGTTGTTGGAGGCGCCGTCGATTTCGATGACGTCCACCGCTGTGCCCGCCGCAATGGCGCGGCACGAGTCGCAGGTTCCGCAGGGCTCGGGGGTGGGCCCCTCGGCGCAATTGAGCGATTTGGCCAAGATGCGCGCCAGAGAGGTTTTGCCCACGCCGCGCACGCCCGAAAACAAAAACCCGTGGGCCACGCGATCCATGCGAATGGCATTGGCCAGGGTTTGCGTGACATGGGATTGTCCCACGACTTCGCTAAACCGGCCCGGACGACACTTTCTGGCGAGCACCAAGTAGGACATCGTTACAAGTCGAGGACCAGGCCTTCTTTGGCCGCAATGGTGTTGGCGAAGAGGGCCTGGCAGAGGCGTTCTTTTTCGCTGATCCGCCGGTCGTCGTGGGTGGGGTCGTGGTGAAACAAGACGAGGGTTTTCACGCCGACTTCCCGGGCGATTTGGGCGCCGACCTCGTAGGTGGAGTGCCCCCAGCCCCGCTTGCTCATCCCGTCTTTCGCGCCGGTGTACTCGTCGGGGAAGTACTGCGTGTCGTACACAAAGACGTCGGCGTCGCGGGCGAGCTCGCGCACGTTGGCATCTAAGGCGTCGCCGTGTTCGGTGTCCGTGCAGTACGTAAAGGCGCGCCCTTTGTACTCAATGCGATATCCGTAGCAGCCATTGGGATGCGCCATTGGCAGGCCCTTGATGGTGACGTCGGGCCCCAGCGACACCGGGCGGCCGTCTTCGAAGACTTTGAACTCAATTTGCGCGGCCAGATCGTCGAGGGTGATGGGGAAGTTGGGATAGTTCATTTGTCCGGCCAGGGTTTCGCCCAGGGTGACCGCCAGGCTGTTGCCGCCGTAAATGGCAAAGCGATTTTCGGGGATGAACGCCGGTGTAAAAAACGGAAACCCCTGAATGTGATCCCAGTGGACGTGACTAAAAAAAAACGACGCGACAACAGGGCCCGGACGCTTCATGAGCGCATTGCCCAGCAAGCGCAGCCCGGTACCGCCATCGAGAATGATAAGCTGGTCGCCCGCCCGCACTTCGAGGCAACTCGTATTGCCCCCATAAACAACCGTGTCGGGACCCGGCGTGGGAATGGAACCGCGGACTCCCCAAAATGTCACTTTAAACATGACGCCTCGTTTGCAACGCAGTGACTGCGTTGGGATGCGCACCAAGGGGTTGGGTGTGCGCTAGAGGTCATCCAGTGAAGAGCCAGAGCCCGCATCTTGCGTGGCCGCGGGGGCGTCGGCTTCTTGTGAGGCTTCGGCTTTTTCCTTCATGCCGCTGACCGCTGTATTGGGCGCAAAGGTGTTGATTAAGGCAAGAACGATGACAAACAAGACCGTGCCACCGAGAATGGCGTAGACCATTTTTTTGGGTATCAGGGTCGATTGCTGTTCAAAAGGCGTCAGTTCACCGCTCATGGGTTTCCTCCTTCGCGTGTGTGGGAGTACGCGTATAAATGATGTGCGAATTTACGACAGTGACACTGAAACTGTCAAGGATTTGCGCGCTGCGCGGAGGACTGTTGTGCGAAATACTGCAGAAAATATCGAATGGCGGGTGCGAGGATTTGCTGGTGAGCGGCTTGGCCCTCTCCGGTGTCTGCGACAAAGGCCGTGGTGTACCCCGTTTCGTCGGCGGCGCAGGCGTAGGGCTGGTCGCGCAGCGGTCCCGGCGTGACCTCGGGGCAGGAAATCGGCACCAGGCCGATGGGCGCAAAGGCGCGGCCGAAATCGAAGGTGGACTGGTATTCGGGGCGTTGGCGCGGACGGAAGCCCGCGGTCTCCACTGAAAAAATATTGACCGTCGGTATTTTTTTGTCGCGCAGCGTGCGGTTGGCGGTTTGCCATCCCGGGCCCAAGCAGGTGTCGAAGAACCCCACAGCCTGCGGGGCGATGGTGTGGATGCTGTTCAGTCCGTCGCCGCCACAACCCGCAGCCCCGGAGTGCCCAAAGGCAAACCAGTCTCCCGGGACAATGTCGCGGGCGGCCAACTGGGCCACGACCTGCTTTTGAAATGCGATGGGGCTGAACAGGGGCCAGTTGCCTTGCACGAAGCGAAAGACCGGTATCACGAGCACCAACGGGGGCACCTCGCCGCTGTCGACCAGGGCGTGCACAATGGCGGGCACCGCGGACACAAAGCGGTAGTCGCGGGGGGACGCGGTGGGGGACGGCTGTCCGTGAAAGGCCAACACCACGGGATAGGTGCCGTTGGGCGCCACGCCGCGCGTAAAGATGATGCGGTGCTGGTCGCGTGGGTCGGCCATTTCGTACGCGTCGGCTGCCCGGGCTGAGGGGCTCCAGGCGAAGCGGATTTCTTCCAGCGGCGGTGTGTCGGCGCTCGCGGCGTCGGTGTCGGTGTCGGGCGCGGCGGCCGTGTCGAGGGGCGCGGAACCCGTCTGCGCAGATTGTGTCGAGGCGTCCCCGGTGTCTCCGGTGTCTCCGGTGTCTCCGGTGTCTCCGGTGTCCGGGTGCGGGGTCGCGGCGGCGGCATCCAGCGCATCCGGCGCATCCAGCGCGGACTCCGGTGGGGACTCCGGTGCGATCTCCGGTGCGTGGGAACCGTTGGGGGGAGCGCCGCATTGCGCGGTCATCACCAGAAAACACAAGGGCCAAAACATCGACAGGTGGGGCGTGTGATTCAACATGCCGGCAGTGTAAACGGAGCGCGTACCGGTGTCAAAAGGCTGCGAAATCCGCTGGCAGCAATGGACATCTGCGGCCTGTTTGTCGTTGCCTTCGCTGTTGTTATCATCTTTATTGCCATCCGCATTGTCATCTACAGTGCGGGCATTTTTTGCTACACATGGTGCGGATATCGCGCTGGTTGTGGAAGATTTGGGGGCGCGCTGCGGAGGTCGAGGTATGAAGCGCTGCTGGATAACTTGGGGGGCGTGCATGCTCATCGGATGCGGCCTGGCCAAGGACTTCGATGACTTGACCGCAACGCCAACCTCCCCGCACGACACCGCTGCGGATCCCGCGGACCCAGACCGCAACGCCTCGGAGTCGGACAGCGCCAACAACGCCCCCGGCGACGACGACACCGCGCCCGCGCCGCCCCGCGACAGCACCGGCGCGACACCGGGCGACGACAGCGACGACAGCGACAGCACCGAAGTCGACAAAGACTGCCAACAGATGGGCTGGGAATGCGGCAGCGGGACCAACAACCTGGGGCGCCTGCTGCACTGCGACGACGAAGGGGGCTGTGCCGCCTCGGGCGAATGGTGCGACGCGCAGCACGTGTGCCAACCCTGCGACCGGTCCAGCCACTGCGGGGCGTCCTGCGAGGCGTGTGGGGACGACACACCGGTGTGCTTCGAGCGCGCGCCCGGCGTCTTTGCCTGCGTGGCCTGCGCCACCGACGCCGACTGCCGTACGGGAGCGGCGCCGCCCTTCAACAGCCCCATTGGGATCTGCACGCCGGAACACACCTGCACGTGCTGGGCCACGCCCGACAAGGAGCGGGAGAGCTGCAGCAGCACCGATCGCTGTCCGGCGGGATACGTCTGCGCGCAAGATGTGCTGGGCAAGGTGCATTACGCGTGTCTGCGCCAATGCGACGCGCCTTCCGATGCGGTGCAAGACGGCCTGCTGTGCACCACGCGCACGACCCCCGACGCCCCGCAGCTCGTCTGGGCGCCCCTCATCTCCTGCTTTGCCCACGCCCGGTTCGCCGTGAACTGCGATGTCGACGACGACGTTTACGATGCGAGCATTTGCCGCCTCTCCGATGATATCAAAGACGCCATTTGTCGTGACGCCAAGGACGGCGTGTTCCGCTGCACCTTCCCCTGCCTCGACGAAGACAACAACCCGAGCGACGAGCGATGCCCCGCCGCGTCCAGCGGGTGTAGCCAAGACGCGAGCAACCCCTACTGCGAGCCCGACCTCACGGCCCCGTAACAGCCGCCGCCTCTCCCTGTGGCACCTCGCCCCAGCCCGCCTTCTGCAGCAGCGGGATCACGTCCACCCCGCCTTGGGGCTCGCGCAAAATGGCGTCCTCGAGATCGCGCACCGGCTCCGGCGTCACGCCGATCTCCTTCAACTGCCCAATGGCCTGCAAGGCGGATTCCCGATCGCCCTGGCGCGCGAAGAAGACCGCGTCCAGGTAGTGACCAAAGGCGAGCATGCGCCACGTCTCGGCGTCGCGCCACCCCTCTCCCAGCCGCGTGTAAAGACGCCGCATGCGCTCGAAGTGACGGGGGGCGTGGTCGCGCACATCGGCGCGGGACAGGGGTTCGGGCATGGCGCGGTACAGCACGCCGTCCGGGAGCATGTGGCGAAATGCGTCCGCGGCAAACCAGGGCGCGGGCTCGACGCGCAGCGGGGCTTCGGTGGCCAGGTCGGCGATGGCTTCGGCGGTGAGGGTCCCCTCGACAAACAAACTGCGGGCCAACCGCAACAGCGGCTTGTTCTCCTGCAGCACCGTGTGCAGATAACCGGGGTACCCAAACAAATGCGGATTGATCACTTGTATGTCCATGCGGTGGCCGTCCACGTGTCGCTGCGCCCACAGCACAAAAAAAGTCTTGAAGTAACTAACGATGGCGATGCTGCCCTGCGGCGCCCCGGCAAAGGCGGCGTCGGCGTAGTGGCGCGTCGCGTGAAACTGCGAGAGATCGCACCGGTGGTAGTGCCGCCTGGCCGCGTGCATCGAGAAGGCGAGCAACCCCGCGATCAGCGCGGCCGACAACGCGGTGCCCAGCCGCGTCATGCGCCGCAACACGTGACAGACAACCATAAAGAAGGCGGCGGCAGCGGTCACCGTGAGGGCGAACAGCGGCAGCAGGTATCCGTAGTAATCGGGGTTGAACAGGTCGTGTCCCATGATGGCGCGCAACAAGAGGGAGACGCTCGCGGCGATGAACAGCACCAGCCCAGCCATGCGGGTGCTGCGGCGGCGCAACAGCAAATAAAAGCCCGCCAGCGCCAGCACCACCGGCAAGGGACCGATGTCGTGCATCATCGACAACAAGATATCGAGGGTGCGCGCGTCGAGGCCATCTAAGTGCTCGGCGGTCATGGACTTTTGGTACACCCGCGCAGACACCACCCACCAGAAGTCGTACAGCGAGTGGACCCCGCCCAAGGCGATGGGGGTCCGGGCCAGCGTGCGCAGCGGCAGAAAGAGATAGGGCAGCAACCCCGCCGCACCGATGAGCCCCAAGCGCAGCGACTGACGCACCGCACCCACTCCCCCGCGGTAACGCGCCAACGCCACCAGGGGAGGCACAATGGCCGGCGCCACCGACAGGGTGATAAAATGATGACTGCTCAAGCCCAGCCCACCGACGAATGCGCTGACAGCGAGCCACCCAATGTCGTTGCGATCGCGCTGCAAACAATAATGCACCAGCGGAAACAAGGCGCCGATCACCAACAGGATTTGCAGGGCGTACACCTCTTGGCGGTTGCACTGAAACCACCAGGCGTGAGAGGTGACCGCCGCCAACACAGCCGCCAGCGACAGCAGGGCGCGAACCCCAGGGTGCACCTCGGCAGAAACCGCCAACAGGATGCGGGAGATCATTTTGTACAGCAGCCCCGCCGCGAGGGCGCCAAAGACCGCGCTCGACAGGGAGACGCGAAATGCAATGGTGCCAAAGGGCAACAGCGTAAAGGGCTTGACCAGCATGACCCACAGGGGGTGGCCGGGGGGATGGGGGATCCCGAGCATCCAAGCCGACGCCGTGAACTCGGGACTGTCGAGCCACCAGCTCTCGGGCGCGGCCGTGAACACGCCCAGGGCCAGCGGTATCAAAATGGCCAGCCGCTCACACACGATGTCGAGGGCACTCCGCGAGACCTGGGACATGGGGTTCAACGCTTGCTGCGCGCCCACGTGGGGCCAATGTCGCGGCATTCGGGGAGCTGGTGCACCGGGCACAAAATCCGCACGTGGAAATGATCCCAGTGGGCCGATTCCTTGGGCTGCTTCAATGTCTGCTGTGCGCGGCGCACCAATGAGGCGGGCGCACCGGTGTCTTCGGCCTCTTGCAACAGACGCCGCTTCAAGGCATCCGAAACGAATATCCACTGCACGTCGGCGCGCTTCGATTGCAGCAGCGCAGACACCAGCGCCCAGTTTCGTTGGTCGTCGAAGCGGTACTTCATCGCCGGTTCAACGGAATAGCCATTTTTGTCGAAGGGGATGAACGCCGTGGGTTTGGCGGGGTTGCCATTTCGATCGCGCATGTAAAACGCAAAGTCCACATCGCGGCCATTTTGATGCGAGCCGTGATGTTCGATGCGCCCGCCGCGGTAACGGGAGAGATCGCCCACCTGCAGTGGCATGCCCCGGTGCTTGCGAAACACCTGTGCGCCGGCGTCCGCCACCAACTGGACGAGCTCGCGCGTGCCAAAGCGATGGCGGCGCTCCATGGTGATGTCCATTACCTCGTAACCCTGCCCCCGCTTGGGCAGGGCCGCGCCTTGCTGCAAACGACCGTTCATCGGCAACCCAATAGAGCGCGTGGGCTCCTTGGGCAAGGCGGTCGTGGAGGCGCTGTAGAGACCACCCGCGAACAGGCACAACATCGACGCCAACAACAGGAGAAGCCCCCAACGCATGTGTCTTAACGATGGCCGCAGTGCATTCATATTTCATGATTAAACAGATTCTCGGCCCCGTTTCAATTTTCTGTCCCAAACGGGCGCCAATCTCCGGCACAATTCTCGCGAAAGCCGCGGCGCGTGCGAAGCTGGCGTAAAATTCCGCTTTCACGCTTTATAAATGTTCATTTTTGCTCAAAACAAGTGACAAAATTTTCTTCCGCGCTGGTATATTGGATGCATCACCACAAAAAGCGGCAACGCAAATTACCAAATTAGGAGGCTTGTCATGAATGCGCGATGGCCATGGACAACATGGGTGGTCTTGGGCGTGCTGGGCGGATTGTTTTTGTGGGGTGGCTGCTCAGATGAAGAGCACTTTCCCCCTACCACATCGGGCATGGACGATGATGGGACACAGCCCCCTAACAGCTACAATAACGATTACAATAACAATAGTTATAATAACGATGACTATAATAATAACGATTATAACAACAACAGTTATAATAACGACAATTATAACAACAATACGCCGGGTTCCGATAACAACCCTCCCTGGCCCGACAATAACAATAATAACTATAATACAGATAACACGGCACCCATCGACACCGATTACGTGCCGCCCAGCAGCGACAACCGCAACGACCCCATCACACCGGTCTCCTGCGACGACTCGGGCAATTGCTTTGGCACGTGCTGGGGCTGCGCGCTGAGCGGCCCCTGTGCGTCGGCAGACGCTGCCTGCAAAAACAATGCGCAGTGCGCCGCCATGCAAAGCTGCCTGTCCCCCAACTGCGATTCGTTGAGCGGCAGCGCGTGGCAGTCTTGCTACGACAATTGCAAAGCCCAAAACCCCGCCGGTGAAACACTGTTGCAGCAGCTCTGGGCCTGCGTGTACTGCAAGGGCTGCGCCCGAGATTGCGCCAGCGTGGGGTACGACTGCAGCAACTTCCGCGACACCGATCCCCCGCCCAGCACCGACACCGGCGCACCGCCCAGCACCGACACCGGCGCACCCCCCAGCACCGACACCGGAACACCGCCAGTGGGCGCTCCCTTGGCCGCCAACGTCAGCATTCAGCGCGTCGACGCCTACCAAGCCTTTCAAATCCCGCTGATGAGCAACGGCTCCGCAGCGCAACAAAAAAACAACATCGTCGCCGGCAAGGACACCCTCTTCCGCATTTACGCCACCGCCCAAGGCAGCGCGCCCTCATCCGTTGCGGCCCGGGTAACCATCAACACCGGTTCCGGTACGCGCGTGTTTCAAGGCACGGCCACCACGATTAAGCAGGGCAATGAAGCCACCTTAAGCAGCACGCTCAACGTCATCGTCTCCGGCGATGACATCACCACCGACATGCAAATCCAAGCCGCCGTTGTGGACCTCTCCAGCAACCCGGCCACGGGCAACACCCAAAACGCCGCCTGGCCCGCGTCGGGTCCCACCCACAAACCCTTGGTGGCAGATCCCCAAGCCCCGCTGCGAATCCGCATCATTCCCATCAGCGTGAGCGGCCTGTTGCCCGACACCGACACAACCTCGATGACGCGCCTGCGCAATCGCCTCATCGCCCAGCACCCGTCCAACACCGTGGTCCTCGAGGTGCGCCCAGCCATCACCGGTCCTGCGCGAATCACCGCCTTGAGCATGAATGATTGGCAAACCATGCTGAACCAAATCACCAACCAACGAGGGGCCGACAATCCGCCCAAGGACTACTACTACATGGGCTTGGTCAAACCCGCTTCCACGTGGGGTGGCTACTGTGGAAATAGCTGCTACGCGGGCCTGAGCTGGGTGGTTGATTCCGCCGCCACCGCCAGCCAGCGCGCCAGCGTCACCGTGGGCTACATCAACGAAAACACCAACTACAACCTCAACACCATTTTGCACGAATTGGGCCACGCCCAGGGACGCAACCACGCCCCCACCGCAAACAATCCGCAGGGCGTCGATCCGGGATATCCCTATACGGCCGGTCGCATCGGCGTGCAGGGTTTCGATATCGTCGAGAGCAAGCTCTATCCCGCCAACAGCACCTACGACCTCATGGGCTACCAAGAGCCTCAATGGGTCAGCGACTACACCTGGAACGCCCTGCTGAAGCGCCTACAAGACATGCACCGCGTCTATCCCGTCGCATCCATCCACGCCCCCATGCTCACCTTCGAGATGCGCACGTGGCACAGCGTCGATGTACACCCAGGGACGAGCACGCACCGCGAGCCGCAACTGTTCGATGTCGCGCCAGAGGGCCGCGAAAAGTTTCCCGTCCAATTCCTAGACAACCGCGGTGTTGTCTTGGGCGAAACGGTGGGCAGCATCGTCATGCTCAGCACCTACACCGGTGGCCGGGTCTTCTACACCCTGCCCGATGACCTGCCCGTTGAATTCGTCACCCAACTGCGCTTCGAAACCCAATACCTCGGCGCCATCACCGTCGACGTCCCGGCCGGACTCTACAACTAATCCACAACCAATCGCTCGCATCTCGGCGCCGCCGCGCGGTGCGGACACGCGAAAAAACATCTGCGAAAAAAATGAAACGATAGGGCGCTGTTGGCCACAGCGGCAGGGCGAGATTACGCGTTTTTCCAGAACCCGTGCAGGTTGCAATAGGCGCGCGCCGTGACTTCGTCGGCCACGCAGCAGAACTCTGCCACCGGGGGATCGCCGGGCTTCAAGAAGCGAATGTTCGACACGCCGCAAGCGACGAGCTCGATCCACTGGATGTAGTGGTCGTCATCCATGGGGTGCGCCACGCTGCCCACCGTCACGCGATATCCCTTGTCGGTTTTTTCGATCATGGGCACGTGTTTTTCGGTGGAAGCGTCTTGGGTGTTTTCGGCTTGTTTGGTCATGGGTTGACCGCAGCACACAAGGGTTCCGGCCGAGGCGTGCAATACCTCGACAATGTTGCCACAGCGATCACAGCGATAGAGGTCTCGTTTTTGGGTTGCCATTGATGACTCCTTTTCAATTGGGTTGTGTTTCGGGTGAAAATCAATTCACAGCTTAATGCCTTTGGGAGGCAATGCAAGGCGACTGGGCACATAAAAATCGCATTACAAACGCACGGGTCCCAGCGCCTTGGGCGGTGCCATTTTTCGCTTTGGCTTGGGCAGCTTCCGCATCTCAAACCACTGGTCGAAGACCAAAAAACGGCTCTGCGACGGCAACACAAATCGCCGGGTCGGATGCTGGGGCAGCCACCTTGCGAACTGGCTTGTCTCCAGGGCCACCTCCACCACGTCTTCGGGCATGCCGTGAATCGCGACATGGGCAATGCCCGCATCGTCGGTGTGCGCCACCACTGTGCCGTTTACCTGCACGGGCACTTGCGCCAAGCCGTGGGCGTGCACAACCAAGACGTGCGACCGCTGCAAGGGCGTACAAACAAAAGACAGCTTTTGGCTGGCGGTGTTCGTTGCGGCATCCCCTCTGAAGATACGCCGGAGCCTCACCTGCTTTTCTGCGTCCCCCTGCAGCAGCGTTCCTTCGGGGCAAACGCACAACACACGCCGGCTCTCGCCCTCCTTTCCCGTCGTGGTCACCTGCGCATTTCCCTGGGCATCGCTCACCACCTCCCCCGCATCATCCAAGACCACCCGGGCCCCGGCCACGGGTTCGCCATCCCCGTCGTCAACCGCCACCGCGAGCGCGAACACAAACGTCGTTGGCTCCTTGGGCGCACAAGACAACCCGCACAACAACGCGGCCCCACAGCACCACGCCACCCACCCCGCCTTCATGGCCGCTCCGCCAGGTGCAGGCGCTGCACTTCTCTTTCCAAAATTCTTTGCGCCACCCCAAACACCTCCGCATCGGGTTGGGCGCGCAACAAGCCATTGTACCGCCCCAACGCCTCCTGGAACTCGCCCAGCAAGAGCGCGTCCACCGCCTCACATTCACTGCCCGCAATCGGTGCCGCCACCGGCCGATGCTCCGGAGAGTCCTCTGCGACGCCTGCGCCCTGCCCCTCACTGTCCCGCGGCGATGTCGACGGCTGTAGAATCGCATCCGCGTCATCCCGATGGGGCGCATCCACGCCGCGCGCCAACGCCAACCCGCCCACTATCAGCAGCAGCAGCAACAACAGGACCGCCCGCGACCACCGCCTCTCCTTTGCGCGCGCCAACACCTGCCACAAATGCATCCAGGGACGTTGCGATCTCTGAGACCAAAGCACCGTGGCATCATGGGGCGCCTGCGCATCCGACGCTGCGGCGCGCACCCCACTGTCAGGCGTGGGCGCAACTTCGACATATGGCTGCGTGTCGGCCAGCTCCGGCGTGTCCTCGTCGCGCTGCAATACAGTCGTCGCGGCCTGGAACACCGCCACCCGGGTGGCATCTGGATCGAAAAAAGGCTTCATGTGCTCCCCCCTTGGGGCTTCGCAAGCGCGCTGCGGCGCACCAACACCCCCTGCGCGTCTTCCGCAAAAATTCTGCGAAAAACAAAGTTTCCATCTTTCAATTTGCGGCTGACAGCGACGACCTCGGTGACGCGCCTTCGGCCGTCTCGGCTGCGTTCAATTTGCACCACAAAGTTCACCGCCGACGCGATTTGGCTGCGCAGGGCATGCAGCGGCATCTCCTCTTGCGCCATCAGGGCCATTGTCTCAATGCGCGCCAGAGCATCCACGGGCGAGTTGGCGTGCACCGTGGTCATGGATCCGCCGTGCCCACTCGTGATGGCCTGAATCATGTCCAAGGCTTCGGCCCCGCGAATCTCTCCCACAATGATGCGGTCGGGACGCAACCGCAGCGTGGCGCGCAACAACTCGCGGATGCCCACATTTTGCGCCACATTCACCGTGGACGCGCGGCTCTGCAGGTACACCACGTGAGGCCTATTGATTTCGATTTCGTGGGTGTCTTCCAAAACAACAATGCGTTCGCGCGCATCGAAGAAACCCGCCACCGCCTGCAACAGCGAGCTTTTTCCGCTCCCCGTGCCACCCGAGATCACCAGGTTGGCTTTGCGCCCCACCGCCTTGGCCAAGTAAAAAGCCGCCTCCGCGCTCAAGGTTTTCCGCTCCACCAATTGATTGATCGTCAGGCGGGTTTTCGAAAAGCGACGGATGGAGACCGTGGGCCCATTTTGCGCCAGGGGCGGCATGACGGCTTCCAAACGCGAACCGTCGGGCAAGCGCGTTTCGAGGATGGGGTGTTTCTGATCAAAATCCTTTCCGCAGCACTGCGCGATATTGACGAGCATCGCATCCAAGGCAGAGGGCGTGGGAAATGCGCAGTCCGAGCGAAACAGCACGCCGTCGCGCTCCACCCAGATTTCCCGGTATCCGTTGATCAAAATTTCGCTGACAGCGCCATCGGTTATCAATGGACCAATGGGCGCCATGAAGCGCTGCAGGGACTTCTGTAATGCGGTTGATAAGGCCATTTCAAACTCCTTTGGGCAATGGGGCGATGGAAATGCCAGACTCCAACACAATGATTTCAAACAATTCGCGAACGGCGGGCGAATCGGGACAGCGCCGTTGCAATCGGTTCAAATTGCGCAGCGCCGCGTGGAGCAGGTGCGCCCGTACTTGCGCCTCTATCAACGCCACCAAGAGCACAACCTCCTGCGTGTCGTCGCTTTGGGCCAGCGCCGCTTCCCAATAAAAAGCCGCGCGAAAATAATCGCCCTGCGCCATAAATTGCGACGCCTGATCGGCCAAAGTCGGGGAATCCGCACCCGTCTTGGTCGCCTTGGGCACACCGCCACAACCCGCGCAAGCGAGCGCCATGCAAATCAATACTGCCGCGGCCCTCATCGCTTGGCCCTCGGCATCGCACGTTGTTGCGCCAGCGCTTCAAAGACATGTGTCTTGGGCCACGACATGGCCTGCAACCACGGCAACAGACAACGCGCTGCGGCGGTGCGCTCTAACGGGCTGCCGCTCTTTTGCGCGCTTTGCCAGCTCCGATAACAGCGCCGATATTCGCCGTTCAACTGCACGCCCAGCGATTCGGCGCGGGCCGAGAGCTGCTGAGACTGATCGGGCGCCTGGGTGTCCAACAAGGCGGCCGCGCGAAGCAAGTGCGCCCATGCCGCCATGCGATTGCGCGCCATGTTGTTTTTGCGGCGGAGCAGCTCGTCGGCTTGCGCGATGAACCACTCGGGAGCCGCTCGGTTGCCCGAAGCAGACGGCGCAACGGGAACTTGCAGCGCAGCGGGCAACAGCAGATTGTCGGCGGATGCATCGATGGGGGTCGCCTCCGCTGGGCGATGCAACATCCAGATGGCCAACAGGGCCGCGAGCACCAGCCCCGCAGGAAAGAAAACCCGCCGCAACACGGGTGTTGGGGGCGGGGAGTGCAATTCTTCCTTGTGGTGCGGTGTCAGGCGAAAACGAACCGCCCCTGCCGACAACTCAATCCGCCGCTCGGAGATGCCGACCTTTAACGGATAGCCCAGATAGAGCAATGGATTGGTGAGATCGGGGCGGGGTTCCACCCGGACGTAGCGCCCCTCTCGCTCCAGCCATGCGGCAAACAGCTCTTTGGATACCGATTCATGGCGCACCACGAGATGACAATCGCTCGAACGCCCCACCAAAATTGGAAAACGTTCAAACGTGTACACCTCTTTGGGCGCACCCCCCATAACGACTTCGATTTGCAATGCCATTTTTCACTCCATGGTTTTTGGTTCTCATGAAGCGATATCGGCCAGTTTTTCGAAAAGTTTCCTATTCTTCGCAAAAAAGTTAAAAAAAAGCCCTGACCGGTTTGATTCGATCAGGGCTTCGAACAAAGAAATCTCCGGCGATGACCTACTCTCCCACAGAGCTACCCCTGCAGTACCATCGGCGCAGAAGGGCTTAACTTCCGAGTTCGGGATGGGATCGGGTGTGGCCCCTTCGCTAAGGTCGCCGGAAAAGATTGGTGACACACAATGGATGTGTGTAGCAGACAAGTATTGGATGGCGCTTTGTTTTGCGTAGCGCTCTTGTACAGAGCTCTGGAATGAATGCGGACGGAATCATACATTCCTTAGATACACGGTTAAGCCTCACGGGCAATTAGTACCAGTTAGCTGAGTGCATTGCTGCACTTACACACCTGGCCTATCAACGTTGTAGTCTCCAACGGCCCTTTAGGGACCCGAAGGTCCAGGGAGACCTAATCTTGAAGGCGGCTTCCCGCTTAGATGCTTTCAGCGGTTATCCGTTCCAGATATAGCTACCCGGCGATGCTCCTGGCGGAACAACCGGAACACTAGGGATCTGTCCACCCCGGTCCTCTCGTACTAGGGGCAGCTCTCCTCAAGTCTCCTACGCCCACGGCAGATAGGGACCGAACTGTCTCACGACGTTCTAAACCCAGCTCGCGTACCGCTTTAATTGGCGAACAGCCAAACCCTTGGGACCTGCTCCAGCCCCAGGA
>Ga0265293_10001847_pt1:0-20000 | contig 44709 bp, 37 predicted proteins | sample Munlanlewell138R_FD_192505 | JGI IMG/M metagenome (GOLD analysis project Ga0265293, IMG submission 192505) | Leachate microbial communities from a municipal landfill in Southern Ontario, Canada - Leachate well 138R | ecosystem: Engineered > Solid waste > Landfill > Unclassified | place... | reverse complement strand
CAAGGCGTGACATAAGTAGCAGCGCATGTACATATAAGAGGTATCACAAACATCATTTACCCCTGTCAGGAGAAACCCATGACGCAAAACAAACACACAACCTTATTTGTCATCGCGGCCAGCGCGTGGCTGGCGTGGTCTGTCACGGCCGTGGCCAACACGCCCACCGCTGAGCCCAACGCAGATGCCATCGTCGACAACATTCAAAAATACTATCAAGACACCGCCGACTACCGCGCGGACTTCGTGCAGACCACCGCACACAAGATGTTCGCCGGCCAATACCAACGCGCCTATGGTCGGGTGATGTTTAAAAACGGTTTGATGCGCTGGGAATACGACCGCCCCGAAAAGAAACTCTTCGTGTACGACGGCGCGACGCTGTGGATATACGAGCCGCAAGTACCGCAAGTATTCAAGGGCGTCGCCGATGCAGAACGCCTCAAAAAAGCCCTCGCCTTTTTAACGGGCCAGGGAAAAATCAAGGACGCCTACCGCGCCAAAAAAGCGTCGGCGACAGCCTATGGCTTCAGCGCAGGATACGTGCTGCTGCTCACCCCCAAAGAGAAAAACTCCCCCTTCAAACAGGTTGAGCTCTACGTGGACAAAGGCAGCTTTGCCGTGGTGCGCTCCGTCGTGATCGACCACGAAGGCAACCGCAACCGCCTGGATTTCTCCAACAGCCAAATCAACACGTCGCTGAAAGATTCACTGTTTCAGTTCAAGCCCGCCGCCGGCGTTCCGGTGTTGAGCGCCGAATAGCCTCCCCACCTCATCGCCACACCGCAGCGCCACAGCAGCAGCGCGCTTAGGGGCATTCCCACTTTTGGTAATTTTTGACGGCGTTTTTGAAACCGCGGCTCATGCCCTGTTCCACGACCTTTTCGAGGTACGTCATTTTGTCGGGAAAGAAACCGCGGGCCAAGACCCCCTCTTCGGAGGCGGGGTATTTGCCAGCCTTGACGCACTCCATCCGGGCGGCTGTGCGCGCGAGGCGATCGTTGGTGTACTCGCCGGACTCCAGCTCTTTGACATAGCTCGCATAGGACTTGTCGGTGGGCAGCAAGACCGCTGCTTTCTTCAACTGGACCAGGGCTTCCATGGACTTGCCCGCGTGCAAGGCGTGCTGCGCCAGGATGGTGCGGGCTTCGGCGGAGACCCGATCTTCGCTCGTCGTCTCCAACGCGTGGCTGGCGTGTTTGGCGGCGTCATCAAAGCGCTCGTTGCGGGCGAAAATGGTCGCCAACCGAATGCGCGCTGGACCGTAATTGGGGTTTTGCGCGATGAGCTCTTCGTATTTTTTTTGCGCCGCATCGAACTTCCACGCGGTGAACAATTGCTCGGCTGCGGCGTGCACGACTTCTAGCTCTTCTTGTCGCCGGTAAATGTCTACCAAGGCGTCGTCGACTTTGGCGTTGGAAAACACCACGGTGCGCAGCGTGCGGCCGAACCACTTTTCTTCGACGAGGCGGATGTTCAAATCGGCGTCGGCATAGCGCACCACGTTGCGGCCCAGGGCGTCTTTGGACTCGCCGCGGCGCGTGAAGTACTTGTCCATGGCCTTGGCAGTGAGCTTGGCCGCCACCTTGTTGTCGCGATACTTGAGGCTCACTTGGTGCAGGCGATTGCGGATGAACAGAAACTCAATGGAGGGCTCGCGGGCGTTGATTTTTTTTGCGGGATAAATTTCGAGTCGCCCCCCCTGGGGGATGGCATCGGAACCCGTGGGGCCCATCGCCGCATAGCCCTTGAAGACATCGGCCACGGCGTCTGCCGGGAGGCCAAACCAGTCGCAAATTTTGTCGCGGGACAAGCTCTGGGCCAGGTGTTGCAAGTGCGTTTTCCAGGGGAAGCGGTCGTCGAGTGCTCCGAGGGCGCTGCACTGTGATCCGGCGACAGTGAACTCCGGCACCGCGGGGTCGCTGTGGGCAGGGGATTTTTCGGCGGCATCGGGCGGCGTCTCGGCGTCTGTTGTGGCAGCCGGAGATGTGCTGCCGTCGCTCGTGGACACGACCTTGACCTGCCCGTCCGCATCGAGGGACACCACCTCGACCACTTGTGTCTGCGCGGCGTCGTCCTTGCTGAACCACATAAAAGCCAGGGCGCCGCCCAGGGTTACGACAAACACCAACGCGCTGAGCAACACGATGTTTTTGGTGCTGCGCAGGGGTGATTCGTGAGCGGTTTCGTCGTCGTCGTCGGTGGCGGCAGCAGAGGCGTCGGTCCAGGGGGTGGGCGTTGCTGGTGCCGATGTCGCGGCGACCTCCGAGGCCACAATGACCGGCGCAGTGCCCTCGGGATCGGGCTCTGGTTCGGGCGGCAACGAGGGGCGCGGGAGCGTCACGGCGGGCTGCGCGGCAACCGGTGGCGACGAGGGGCGCGGCAAGGCAACTGGCACGGGCACTGGCACTGGCACTGGCACAACGGCGGGCGCCGGGACTGCGGCTGCGGCTGCGGACTCTCGAGTGGCCATCAAGCGATCATGTTCGTCCATGGCGTCGACGTCTTCGAGGTCGTCCTCGTCGAAGTGGATGAGCCCCGACGCCACGTTGGACACCTCGCTCACCTCGTTGAATTCGTTTAGCTCAAAGAGATCGGAGGGCTCGGCGGGTATCGGTGTGTTTTCGATGGGCTCCGTGGCATCGGCGCGCGCGCGTTCGAGCATGTCGGGATAGGCCATGATCTCGGTTTTTTCTTCGCGCGGATCGGGGGTGTTGTTTTTCGGTGCATCCGCAGCGGTCGTTGCGGCGGGCAATGCATCCAAATCGATGAGCTTGGAAGCCTCGGCATCGGGAATCCAATCGTCGTCGACATCGTCGTCTACAGCGTCGGTGCCGGAGTCAATGTCGGGCGCGGGAGTGGGCTTTTGGCCCGGCATCAAGACGGCGGCATCGGCGCGGAGCGCAGCCGGGGGTTGTGGCCGGGGAGCGCGGGGAGCAGAGGACGCTGAAAAATGCGAGGTGTTGAAAAAACTTTGGTCGGTGGCCGGCTGCAAATCCTCGCCGCAGTACTTGCAGGAGGTGGCCGTAACCGGAAGCGTTTTATTGCACGAGGGACACTGGATTGTAGATGTCATGATACGATGCCTTTTGAATGGGGAATCGATGTCCACACCGCAGCGGGGCACTGCGCACGGAAAGTAGCAGATTCACCGGGTTCAAACAATTCGGAACTTTTCTCCAGCACATTTGCGCACAAAACCGCGGGACATCGGCGAGAGATGCGGAATTCGACGCCGCGTTTTTTATCGGTATGATAGCCGAGAGGTTTGTGAAATCATTTTTGAAACCCAGGCGATGCAACCCCAAGATGGTGCCCGATGACAACGGACAAAAAACCGCACTCCCTTTTTCTCGAATTGGATGAGCCAGCGCTGCCCGACGCGCCCGCCATACCACCGGTCTCACAGCCCACGACCCGGTTGGCCTTTGACGACCCCAACCAGCTAAGCGAAATCTCGGCCGCCATCAACGCCAACATCTTGGACTTCGACGAGTACCCCCTTGACGAGATATCGTTAACAGCGCTGTCGGCAGAGGAGATCGTCAAGCCCAAGTCCTCGCCCCCACCGCCACCGGCAAAGCCCGCACCGCCACCGACACCGGCAAAGCCCGCGCCGCGCCCGCCGGCCACCCCACCCGCGCCGTTCAAAGCCACCACGGGATTGCTCGGCAACATCCTGGTCGAAAACCGACTGCTCACCAATGCCCAACGCGACGCCGTGCTCCAATTGCAGCGACAATCGGGACACACAGCGCGCTTCGGACAGCTCGCCATTCAACAAGGGCTCATCACCGAGGCTGATTTGCAGCGCGCCTTGGCGGCACAACAAAAGTTTGTCCAAAACGTACAGCGCGAACAGTCCCGGGCCATTCGCCTGCCCGAAGAGGTGGCCAGGGTGGGGGCCGACATCGCCTCGCTCACCACCGCCAGCAGCGCCAAAATCAACAAATGGCTCGCCTCGGCCGCCAAGTACGGCGCCAGCGACTTGCACATCATGGCCGGACATCCCCTGGTGCTGCGCCATGGGGGACGGCTCATCAAATCCCGGGAGCAAGCGCTGACCGCCGATGACACCTACCGCACCCTCACGTCCATTTTGTCGGAGGGCGAGCGCGAAGTGCTCAAGACGCAGCACGCCATCGTCACCTGCCTCAACTTAAAAGATGGCACCCGGGTGCGCGGCAGCGTCTACCGACACATGGGCGGATACAACGGCACCTTCCGCATCATCCCGGCGCAAGTGCCCTCCCTGGTGTCGCTGCACCTGCCGTCGCAGATCGCCAAATTCACCGCCTACGCCCAAGGCCTCGTGCTCATCACCGGCCCCATCGGCTGCGGAAAAACCACCACCATGGCCGCCCTCATCGACATCGTAAACCAGGAGCGACAAGACCACATCATCACCGTGGAGCGCCCCATCGAGTTCGTGCACAAAAACATGCGCTCGCTGGTCACCCAACGCGAAGTGGGCACCCACACGCGCTCTTTCTCGGACGCCCTGCGCGCCGCGCTACGCGAAGACCCCGACGTCATCGCCGTGGGCGAGATGAACAACATCGAAACCGCCCGCCTCGCCGTCACCGCCGCCGAAACGGGCCACCTGGTCTTTGCCACGCTGCACACCGAGAACGCCGTGCGCACCGTCAACCGCGTCCTCGACATCTTTCCACCCGAAGAACAAGGGCAGGTGCGGAGCATGCTGTCGGAGAGCCTGCGCGGCGTCATCTGCCAGCGCTTGGTGCCTCGCAGCGACGAGCCCGGCCTCATCCCCGCCGTCGAGCTGCTCTTCACCACGCCGGCCATGCGCAACCTGATCCGCGACCAGAAGGTGCACCAGTTGCCCAACGCCATCCGCATGAGCCGCAACGTGGGCAACCGCACCCTGCCGGATTACGCCCAAGAGCTCTTCGAACAAAAGCGCATCTCCCAGGAGACCTACGAACAACTTTGCCAGGAGGAGGCGTAACCCATGGCCCAGCTCGACACGCTGTTAAAAAAGATGGTCTCCAGCGGCGCCTCCGACCTGCACTTGAGCTGCGGTGAACCCGTGCGCATGCGCATCAACGGCGAGCTGAAGCGCGTCTCGAAAAGCCCGCTCGATCAAACGTCGATGTACGAAATGATGAAGGAGCTGTGCCGCCCCGACCAATGGACGAAATTCCGCGAAGTGCACGAGCTCGACTTCGCGTACGGCATCCAGGACGTCAGCCGCTTCCGCTGCAACTACCTGCAGCAAGTGCGCGGGCCCGGCGCCGTCTTTCGCGTCATCCCCGACGAGATCATCCCGCTTGAAAAGCTGGGCGTCCCCAAAGTCCTCGCCAGCTTGGCCAACCTCAAGAGCGGGCTGGTGCTGGTGACCGGTCCGACGGGCAGCGGGAAATCCACCACCTTGGCGGGCCTCATCAACCTCATCAACCGGCGACACGCCAAGCACATCATCACCATCGAAGATCCCATCGAGTTTGTGCACCGCTCCGAAAAGTCTTTCATCTACCAGCGCGAGGTGGGCGCCGATGCCCTCAGCTTCTCGTCGGCACTGCACGAATCCCTCCTGCAGGACCCCGACGTCATCCTCGTGGGAGAGATGCGCGACCTGGAGACCATCTCCCAAGCGGTGACCGCCGCTGAGATGGGCATCCTGGTGTTTGGCACCCTGCACACCAACAGCGCCGCCAAAACCATGGACCGCATCATCGACACCTTCCCCGCGGCCCAAAAAGAACAAATCCGCGGCATGCTCTCCGAGTCGCTAAAGGCCATCGTCGCCCAGCAGTTGCTCAAGCGCAGCGACAAACCGGGTCGCGTCGCGGCCCACGAGGTGCTCCTGCACGGCCCCGGGCTCGGCAACATCATCCGCGAGGGTTCAACCCCGAAGATGCTGTCCTACATCGAAAGCGGCAAGGGGCGGGGCATGTGCATGATGGACGAGTCGCTCATCGCGCTGGTCAAAAACAGCATCGTCACCGCCGAAGACGCCTTCCTCAAAGCCACGGACAAGCTGCGCTTCGAAAAATGGCTCCACGAGCTCAACATCCCCTTCGCGGGATAGGTCTTTGGCCCTCACAAAATCGGTGTCGGCGCGCCCCAGAGGTTCACGGGCGCTGGGCGAGCAGCTCCTGCAACTTGGCCTGGATTTCGTTGAGGTCGAAGGGCTTCTTGAGGAAGTTGACATGGGACGCCTGGTCGCTGGGGGGCACCTCGGCACCGCTCATGAACGCGATGGGCAGGTTGGGTTGCAACCCGATGATGGCGGCGGTCAGCTCGTGTCCCGAGATCCCGTCCACCGCGAAGTCGAGGAAGGCGGCGTCAAAGGTGTGCGCTTGGCTAAGGCGTAGCGCGGTCTCGCCGTCGTGCGCCTGGTAAACCGTTACGCCGCGCAGCGAGAGTGCGGTGTGGATCATTTCGCAGATGTCGGGTTCATCGTCCATCACGAGCACCGAGAGCCCCTCGGGCAACTCAGCATCCGGCGGGGATTCGCGGCGCCCCGGTGTGCCACTGGTCGATATGCGGGGCAGGGAGATGGTCACCGTCGTGCCCCCGGGACGCTGGCTCTCAATGCCGATGCTGCCACCCAAGGCGTCGATGATTTTGCGGCAAATCGACAGTCCCAGACCGCTGCCGCCGTGGATGTTGGTGTCGCCCTTGATCTTGGTGGAAAAGAACGGCTCGAACACCTGGGCCAGCACCTCTTCGGGGATGCCGCTGCCCGAGTCGGCGATGACGACGCGGATCCAGTCGAGGGTTGTGGTCACCGCGATGCGCAGCGTGCCACGCGCCGGCAGGGCGTCCAGTGCGTTGCGGATGATGTTGATGAACACCTGGGTCAGCTTGGCCGAATCCAGCACGGTGCACGCGTTGGGCGCGATGTCCTTCACCACCTGGATGTGGGCGCTTTTCAATTCGGGGGCGAGCAGTTGCAGCGCCCCTTCGAGCACCTCGCCGACGCAGACGCGCTCCGGCACGTCGTAGTGCGGCCGGGCGACATCCAGCAAATCCGAAGCGATCTTGCGCGCGCGCAGCGTGTTTTGCTCGATGGTCTTAAATGCGGCGAGGGCGTCGGGGTTGTCGGGGACGGTTTGCTGACCGATTTGCGACCAGCCGAGCATGGCGGTCAAAATGTTGTTGAACTCGTGGGCCACATCTGCGGCCACCTGCCCCACCGACGCGAGGTGCGAGAGGCTGTCGACCTTTTCCATCAGGTCGCAGGCCGCGGTGGTGTTTTCAATGCGCACCAGGATGCTGTTGTCGGCGGTGGCCTGGTGGTCCTCGGCGTGCAACACAAAGTGCGCCACCGCGCCATTGGCAGCGGTTTTGTCGAAGCGGATGCGCAGATTCGGCCGCGGTACCGCCTGGGCGTACCACTGGTCCCACTGTTGTTGGCTGTCTTCGGTCCAGGCGAGCACATCCCAAAAGGCGCAACCATCGACGGGTGCCTCGCCCAACAGAGAATCCGCGGGCCAGGAGAGCACCCGGCACCACGCATCCCCAGGACGCAACAAGAGCAAGACCGGTGACTCACTGCCCCCCACTGCGTGTACAATTCTTCGCTGGTAGGTTTTTTCCATTCTAATAGAAATTGGTAAAACAACGCGCCCGCGAATCCAAGAGAAAAAAGAAGTCACTTGCCCAGATGTGGCGAAAACGTCCCTTTCGACGGGGCTCCCAACGGCAAAAAGCGCGCGGCGGCAAAACAAGGGTGTTTCCAAAAAGACAACCCGCCCATACAAAGGCCCCATGTCGCCCGCCCCCACAAATGGAAGTGGCACGGACAGGAGCTGCTGTTGATGTTGATGTTGATGATCCCATGACGCCCGCCTCCCACAAATGGAAATGGTTCCGCGCCCTTCACCGCGCCCGCACGCGCATGGGACTGGACAGCTTCGTGCTCTTGCTCGTCGGCGCGATTTTGCTGGCCCGGTACTGGCCGGGTCCCGGTGTCTCCGACGGCCCGGTGCCCCTGCGCGAGATCGCAGACTTCGGCGTCTCCCTCATTTTCTTCTTTTACGGCCTCAAGCTCAGCCCCCAAGAGCTCCGATCGGGCCTGGCCAACTGGCGCCTGCACCTGGTGATACAAGGCGCGGTCTTCGTCCTCTTTCCCCTGCTCATTTTGGCGCCCATGCGCTGGCTGGGACACCTGGGCAACCCCCTATTCTGGATGGGCACCTTCTACCTGGCCGCCCTGCCCTCCACGGTGTCTTCGTCGGTGGTCATGGTCTCCATCGCCCGCGGCAACATGCCCGCCGCCATCTTCAACGCCTCCATCTCCAGCCTGCTGGGCGTCTTCATCACGCCGTTGTGGATGGGGCTGTACCTGGCCACCAGCGAGGGCGGCTACGACCTGGGCCACATCTTCCTCAAGCTCTCCTTGCAGGTGCTGCTCCCGGTGGTCCTGGGGCTGGCGCTGCACCACCGCCTGGGCAACTGGGCCCTACGCCACCGCGACGCCCTGAAATGGTTCGACCAGGGGGTCATCCTGCTCATCGTTTACACGTCGTTTTGCGCGTCCTTTGCCGGCGACATGTTCGCCGATCAAAGCGCCGGAACCATCGTCGGGCTCGGCGTCGCCATGGCGGTCATCTACTTCGCGGTCTACGGCCTCATCACCTTGCTGGGCCGGTGGCTGCGCTTCTCCGTCGAAGACCACATCGCCGCAGTGTTTTGCGGCTCGAAAAAATCGCTGGTCCACGGCACGGTGATGTCCAAGGTGCTGTTCAGCCACCTGGCCGGGGTGGGGGTGGTGCTGCTACCGCTCATGCTCTACCACACGCTGCAGCTCATCTTTGCCAGCGTCATGGCCACGCGCTTCGCCAAACGCTCGTCTTAAAATCTCACACGACGCGTTGCCATCGGCGTATGATGAAAGAAATTTCCGCAACACCATCCACCGTAGGAGGAGCCATGAAAATTGCGACAAGCGTTCTTTGGGGGGTCTGCGCGCTGTGTTTCATCGTCACCGGTTGTCAATCCGACAGCCAGTCCAATGACAGCACCGATACCGACAACAACGCGAACAACAATGCGAACAACAATGCGAACAACAATGCGAACAACAACGCGAACAACAATGCGAACAACAACATCAGTTCCGATGACGGCCCATTCGATAAAGACGACACCGAGCCGCCGACCACCGACGACAAACCACAAACCCCCGGCCCCTTCCGATGGGTTGTCGATCACTCCGACACCCGCCTGGACGATATCCCCGACGACATCATTGATGCGACCAAGGCAAAACTCAGCATCGCCTACCAACACACGTCTCACGGCAGCCAAATCATCTCCGGGATGAACGCCCTGGCCGCCTATCCGCCCTTTGGCGACCGCTACAGTTGGCACCGCAACGCCACCGATGGCGCTGCCCTGCGGTTAATCGACGAAGGCATTCCCGGTTGTGCGGACTTGAGCCAAGGGGACAGCGTTGACGAAAATGGCGACACCCCCTGGGTGGTGGCCACCCGCGACCTGCTGGACCAGCCAGAGAACGCCCACATCAACACCATCGCTTGGTCCTGGTGCAGCATCAACGGGCACGACGCACAGCGCTACGTGGACAACATGGAGAAACTCATCGCCGAATACCCCGACGTGGCCTTCATCTTCATGACTGGCCACGCAGAGGGACAGGGCGAAGACATGAGTGAGGATGGTGTGCATTACAACAACGAGCTCATCCGCAGGCACTGCGCCAAACACCGACGATGGCTGTTTGATTTTGCCAACATCGAGGCCTACGACCCCAGCGCTAAGTACTTTTGGGGCTGGGACATGACGGACAATCTAAATTACAACGATGGCAACTGGGCCGTGGAGTGGATCGCCGATCATCTCAACGATGAACTCTCGATACTCACCCTGGGGGACGGCGCGTCCTTCGGAGGCGTTGAGAGTTGCGCGCACTCCGACGATCCGGCCGAGGCCAAGCTCAACTGCACGCTCAAAGCCCGCGCCTTTTGGCGGCTGCTCGCCTACATCGCCGGCTGGAACGGCCCCCCAATCCCGGCCATCGCCAGCGGTCTTCCTTGACATTCCAGCAAATGTGAAGAGCCCAACCCGGGGTTTAACACGGCGCTGCGGTTGGGCGATGGGCGTGCCAGGTGCGAACGAGATCCTGCGCGGCCGCCTGGGGATCGTCGGCGTGGGTCACCGCGGTCACCACAAAGAACCCCGCGACGCCGGTTTCGGCCAAGCCGGGCAAATCTGCCAGGGTCACGCCGCCCCCCAGCACCACCGGGATGGGACTGGCCGCCGCCAGGGCCGCGATCTCGCCAAAACTCCGCGAGCGGATGGTACCGTCGATGTCGAGGCCGCAGTCCGGCTTGGTGGCGGTTTCGCGCAGGGGGCCAGCGCCGAAGTAATCGATGTCGGCGACATCGGCTTGGGCTACGTAATCCATCAGCTCGTGGGTGCGGGCGGAGAGCCCGATGACGCTCGCCTCCCCCAGGTACTTGCGGCACACCGCCACCGGAATGTCGGATTGCCCCACGTGGATGCCGTCGACCTTGGCACCGGCGTGTCGCGCCGCCAACGCCACATCAAGGCGGTCGTTGACCAAGAGCGCCACCTGCTGCGACCGACCGAGGCGCTCGATGACCTGCGACGCCGATACGGCAATGCGCACCAGCTCGCGGGCCGAGGCCTCCTTGGAGCGGATTTGCACGCAGGTAAACCCGCCCTGCACCGCTGCGGCCACCACGGTGTCCACGCTGCGTCCACGGGTGTTTTCGGGGCCCACCACCAGGTAGGCGGATATGTCAAAGTGCTGTCGGTCGATCATAAATGTTTCTCCGCTGAGGGCCGGGACGTCGCGGGCTGAGACCGGGCGTCACGCGTCCTCGATGTCGAAGGGCACCGCGGCGATCTCCGCGGGCTGGGCGTTGTACACGGCGTCCAAGAACGCCACCTGAAAGCTGCCGGGTCCCTGGGCCACCGCTGCGGCGCGCTGTCCGGCCAAATTGTAGAGTTGGGTGGCTGCCAGGGCGGCGACCAGGGGTTCGCTGCAGCTCGCGTACACCGCCACCACGCCCCCCAGCGAACAGCCGAAGCCCGTGACCTTTTCCATGAAGTGACTGCCGCCGTAGCAGTGCAGCACGCACGCGCTGTCGGTGACCAAGTCGACCTCGCCGGAGACCGCCACCGCACCGCGGGTGTGTCGGGCCAGCGCCACGGCCGCTCCCCGGGCCTCGGTCACGGCATTGTGGGCATCGACACCGCGCAAGTTGGCCTTGGCCGCATCGGTGTCCAGTTGCCACAGGTGGGCCAGGGCGATGATCTCGGTGGCGTTTCCCCGCACCACGCACGGCGGGTAATCTTTAAAATCGACAAGGAGCTCTTGGCGCAGCGCGCCGATGCCGATGGCCACCGGGTCGAGCACCCAGGGTTTGCCTTGCGCCGCCAGGGACCGGACCGTGCGCGGCAGGGTCTCGGCGTGGATGGGCAGCAGCGTGCCCATGTTGATGTAGGTGGCGCCGCCCACCGACGCGAGGAATTCGCCCTCGTCGGGCAGGTACACCATGGCCGGTGCTCCGCCTGCGGCCAGTTGCGCGTTGGCCACGAAGTCGACGGTGACCGCGTTGGTGATGGACCCCGCTAGGGGATGACGGGCGCGCACTTGCGTGGCGGCCTCAGCGATATCTTGTTGCAAGCGCTCCTGGGTGTGAAGGGGGGACATGGCTCGGCCTAGGGCAAGCGCTTGAGTTTGTCGGACGCCGGGGTGCGCGGCAGGGCGGGCGGCGCGGCGTCGAAGTAGCCCAGGGGCAACACGCCGATGACGCTGTGCGCTTCGGGGACGCCCAGGGCGGCCTTCACCGCGGGGTGCTGGCCGATGGAGAGCCACACGCCGCCGATGTTGCGCTCCCAGGCGGCGAGCAGCAGGTTTTGAATGGCGGCACCGGTGGCCAGCGGGTAATCGACGACGTCGGTGGGGATGGTGGCCGGCGGGCAGGAGACCGCGAGCATCACCGGGGCCCCGCCGAAGTCCTGCATGAAGGCGCGCATCATGGCTTTTTTGTCGTCGGGCACCTCGGGGTTTTTGAGGGGGCCGTTTTCGAGCATGTCGCGGAAGATGGGGCGCAGTTGGTCGCGGGTTTGGCGGCCGATGAGCGCGAACTCCCAGGGCTGGGCGTTGAAGTGCGACGGGGCCCAGGTGGCGGCTTCGAGCAGTTCATTGACAACGTCGTCGGCGATGGGGTCGTTGCGAAACGCCCGGACGGTTCTTCTGGCTTTGATGGTCTCTACAATCGACATGGGCTCCTCCTGTGTGCGCCGTTTTGGCGAGGCTTTTGCGTCGGCGGCGCGGTTGCGGTGTGTCCCGTGGGCGGCGGTGCGATACGCCGCGCAAGGGCACGTTTGCGGTGTAAAACGCACCCGCCAATATGGCAACAGTGAATCTATCTCGGTGCGGGTGAACGCAGGACAATGCAGGGGCGCCAGTGGACACGCAGGACAATGCAGGGGCGCCAGTGGATACGCAGGACACATCGGCTTGAAGCCTAGCCGCGTTGGTGGCTAAAATCGCGCGCGTGACAAGCACCGGCATGCGACGTGACGCATAACACAATGCCCAGGCTGTTCACGGCAGGCCCAGACTGTTCACGGCAGGACAAGGAGCAACGCATGAGCGAACTGGACGTATTGTTGTCCTTCATCAACGAACCCCTCGATAGTGCGGACGGGATTTTCAACCGCTTCGCCACCCTGCCCGGGGCCGCGCTCTTTCGCGGAGAGAATCCCGGGGAGCGCTTTTTGTTTGTCCCGGGCAACCGCGCCGACGCGGCGACCCTGGTGGCCCATGCGGACACGGTGTTCACACACAGCGGCGCGCACGAGGTTGTCGTGGAAGGGGACATCATCCGCAGCGGCGACCCGGCCTATGGCATCGGTGCCGATGACCGCGCGGGATGTGCCATGCTGTGGCTACTGCGCGATGCGGGGCACCACTTGCTGGTTTGCGACTACGAGGAGTCCACGCACCGCGACGCCCAAGGGAGCTGCGTCGGCGCCCGGTACCTCATGCGGGAGCACGGCGACATCGCCCGGCGCATCAACGCGTCGTCTTTTATGTTCGAGTTCGACCGGCGGCTCTCCGGCGGCACCCGCAAAGAGCACTACACCTGCTACGACATGCCCGTGACGCAACGCTTCCGCGACTTCATCGAGCACCACACGGGCTTCATCGACGACGACCAAAAGGGCTGCACCGACATCAAGGTGCTGTGCACCGACGTCTGCGGCGCCAACCTCTGCGTCGGCTACGCCCGCGCCCACACCCCACAGGAGTTCATGCGCATCTCGGCCTTCCAAAACACGCACCGCCTCATGCAAGACCTCCTCGCCACATCCCTTCCCCGCTTCCCATTGACCCAAAACAATTAGGGGCCCACAACACCACGCTTTAGGCTCTCAGGCCTTGGGCGAGTTGCTAGAGGATTTTATTAATTTTTTTTAAAATGTTGGTGGGCCACAAGATTTTGGTTGCCATTTCGACGTGACCGTCACCGACGCACAATTGTATACATCTTGCAGAAAGGCCACTCTTTCCTTTTCGGTAAAGCCAGTCTGCATTATTATTGTCTCTCTTAATGGGTGATGGCTTTGAATCAAGTATTCATTTCGTCTATGCAGTCTTTCTAAAAGATTCAATGACGGAATCCTGTCAAACTTTCCAAATTTACCTCTATTACATTCTCTACAAGACAAAACAAGATTTGCAACGCCATCAATCGGCTTGCCTTCAGCACATCCTTTTAATTTATGAGGAAAGAAGTGATCCACATCAACGGAGTCAAAATCACCATCATTAATAATTATGTCTTTATAACAGTAAAAACATTTTCCTTTTTGGTATCCATTCAGAGCATCGCGCGCAGATGTAACAGCTACTCTCGCTGATGACACAGGAGCTGCTTCAAGAATTCTGTTTTCTAAATTATAGTCAATCTTCAGCAACTTAGACGGTATCTTCAAATTCCATGCTGTTTCCACAAGGCGCCAACGGGCTTCCGTTTCACTGACCAAATCACTATAGTTCTCCAACTCTCTTAACCTAAAGTAATCATCGGTAAGCCTAATCCCTCCATGGCTCTTTCTTTCATCTACAAAAAACCTATGAGGAATCTCATTCCCATGCACATTATGAAACGCATCAATAACATTTTGAAATCCAAGCTTAACTGTTTGCTCTACAAGCTCTGTTTGAGATATTTCTTTCTTATTAAATGCCAGACAAAAATTAAGAAACCGGCTATTTCTAAATGTGCCCTGCTTCTTGCTGTGTGATAGATGCTCTGTAAGATGCTTTGAAAAGAGAACTGCTAGATCACTTAATTTTATCAACTCATTTGATGATTTTATATCGTAAAGGCTTTTCGCAAGAGCAAATTTATACGAAGCAGTGTTTTTACCAAAAAGAATAATAGCTCGCCAATAGTTCTCAAGACTAGGTGCTATTTCATAAAAACGCTGAACTAATTTAGTCATCTCAATCTGCAAAGAAGCGTTATCCAGCTTCTCTCGCTCCTCCCAAGAGAATCTTGTGTGCTATATGTTTTGCAGATATCGAAGCCATAATCTGTTAACAACCCATTTAAATGCTCAATCGGAATTAAAGTAAAAAGCCGACCATCTTTGCAACTCCTACTATCTGCATCGATCTCAGGGCCTCGCAGAGGTATGGAAATCACAAGCTTTCCCTGGGGCTTTAAAATTCTTTTAAACGCTTTAATGCTCTCCTTAATCGAATTAAAATTGAGGTGCATTAAAACAGCAAAACAAGTAACAACATGATAAAAACCCGATGGTGTGTTGTTTAGAAAAGGTAGTTCATCGAAAAATATCCTGCCCTTCAGTTCGGGATGGGCAGAAACAGCGGCTTCTATCATGTTTTTACTTGCATCAACTCCATAACCATCAACATTAAGTTTATACCAATGCGACAAATCTCTTCCAGAGCCACAGCCAACATCGATCAACTTAATACTTTGTATGGTTGAGTCGCGAAAAACAAACTCTTGAATTTCTTCATGATGAATATCTTCGAAAAGTGCCTCTTCGTATTTTTTCGCAACAATCGCCGCGTTGTTAGAGTAATAGGCGACCGTCTCTACATCCGCAGAATTGGACACATGAGAAGAATGACCTTTGTTGGCGCTACTCATTTGATTTCATTCCATTCATGTTTCGCTCTCCATGTTCATTTTTCTTCCCCAATTAATAAGGCGTCCTCGTCAATTTCGAACAGGTCGGGTGTGGAGCGGTGGACCCCGATGCCGTGCTCCATTAAGAGCGTGACCAACTGTTCGCCGTTGATCAAAGCGATGGGCGTTTTGTCGGGCTGACGCGCTTCCACAATGGCGCCCTTGCTGAAGTCGCTGGTCGTGATGATCAGCCCTTGCTCATGCACCCCGAGACTGCCACGCACCTGCTGCACCACCGGTGCGTGTACGTTGTTTTTGATTTTCCATTTCTTGGCTTGCACCGCCATCTTGATGCGGATCTCATCGCCGACCACCAAAATACCCCGCACGTCGATACCGCCATCGTTGCTGAGCTTGGTTACCTCGACCATCTCAAACCCCATCTCCGCCAATAATAGCGAAATGAGCTCTTCGAACTCGCCGGGCTTCATCGCCAGCAGGCGCTCGCGCAGGGCCTTTCGAACCTGATGGTTATGCTGTTCGATTTGAAATGCGAGGCCACGCCCCATCCAATGGCTCAAACCAATGTAACCGCGCCCGTGCTGCACAAAGCGGGGCCGCTCGCCGCGTTTCTGTTGCCGTTTAATGGTGGTGATCACTTGGGCATACATGGAGGCCTCTGGTGTTTTGCCACTGGTGACCAGCCATCCTTTTTCCAGCGCTCTCTCGGTGATGTCTTTGTAGTGCATGGGCTTTTTGCCGCCAAATTCCTCCAGCACTCTTTGGGCGCATTCCGTAAACGAAAACCCTGTGGAAGGAGATGAAGATTTGGGCGCTCTTTTGGGCTTTGGGGCAATAACGCTGCGCTCAATACTCGACGACACCGCAGCATCTCTCAGCGCAAAAATCTGCGGACCGACCTGCTCAAAACAAGATGCGTCGCCATTCCTTTTGATGTCCATGTACAGGCGAGCGCCAACTGTGGCCGCCGGCGTTTTCCCTTTTGTTTTCCAGAGTCCTTCGGCGATCATCCGCTCCGCCACGTCTTTTGCGTGCAAGGGGGAGCCCGATTTTTTCAGGACTTGGATTGCCGCTGAAATCACGCTCATAACGCCTCCTTACCCACACATGACAAACCGATGTTCATCCTGTGTTCATTTTCAATTGCATTTAAAAATACCGCCATTACGGCGATTTGTCCCGTACCAAAACCAGCCGACGCCGCTTAACACCGCAGGCATCTCTGCCTTAGGGCGCCGTGTTTGCGGCGATTGGAAAATGCGCATCCGAGTCTTTCAGGAATCTTTCAGGAATGTTACGGGCTACCGTTCCAATAGACTCCTCGCTCGTCCGTACCAGCCGCACCGCGTCAGCCTTTTGCTTTTTCGTAAATGTTCATCTTTTGCGTTTGGACATCACTGCCTTCTCCGGGGATTGTCCCCATTAAGTCAGCGGTCCACAAATTCAGGGCAAGGCCAGAATCGAATTGACCTACCTGCCCGGCAGTTCTGTGTCGCGATTCATGATCGCGATATATCCTGCATAGCTGAACAGGCGGTTGCGCTTCTGGGCGGTCAGTTCCTTGACGATGTCGAGCTGCTCTAGGTGGCCGAGCGCCTTATTGACGGTGGCTGGAGTGATGCCGGTTTTCTCCACCAGCGAGCCCGAGGTGGCGATGGGATGCGCCATCAGCGCCCGGTGGACCTGCAAGGTGGATGCCGCCGCCCGGCCGAGGCCGCTGATCTTGTCGCGATCCTGGTTCGACAGGTCCATGAGCTGCTGCGCCGTTTCCACCGCCTGGGTAGCAGTAACAATGACCGCCTCGGCGAAGAAATCGAGCCAGGCTTCCCAGTCGCCCGTCATCCGAACATTGTTGAGCAGCTCGTAGTAATACTGGCGGTGCGTCTTGAAGTAGAGGCTGAGGTAGAGCATCGGCTCCCGTAGCACCTTCTGCTCGCACAGCAGCAGCGCAATCAGCAGACGCCCCAGACGGCCGTTACCATCAAGGAACGGGTGGATCGTCTCGAACTGCGCATGGGCCAGCGCCGCCTTGAGCAGCACCGGGGTCGGCTCCGGCTGGTCATGGAGGAAGAGTTCTAGCTTGCTCATGCACTCCAGCACCTCTTCGGCCGGTGGCGGAACAAAGGCTGCGTTGCCCGGCCGGGTGCCGCCGATCCAGTTTTGGCTGCGCCGGAATTCCCCCGGGGTCTGATTGCTACCCCGGCCCTTGGCCAACAGAACGCCGTGGATCTCACGGAACAGCCGCAGCGACAACGGCAGCCCTTCCTCCAGCAGGCGCAGACCGTGGTCGAGGGCGGCGACATAGTTGCTGACCTCCCGCACGTCATCCAGCGGTACGCCGGGCTCCTGGTCCAGCTCGAACAGCAGCAGGTCCGACAGGGACGACTGCGTCCCCTCGATCATGGAGGAGAGCACCGCTTCTTTGCGGGCGTACATGTAGAGGAACAGCGAGGTGTCCGGCAGCAGGGTCGAGACGCTGTCCAACCGCCCGAGCGCCAGCAGCGCCTGGTCGAACTTGCTGCGCAGCTCCGGCGTCCAGTCGATGGGCGGACGCGGCGGTAGAGGCGCGGGCACGAAGGCCTGTGCCCTCTCACCCACCGTCGATATCGTCACGTATCTGCCTTGGAGTTCTCGCTTCATCCTGCCTGCCTTGAACCTAAAATAAGATTCGCCTTTATTTTACCTTTGTCGCACATCCTAAAATAAAAAAGTCGAGAAGGAAAAATCAAGCGGATTTCCTGAACGGGCACTTCGATTTCCTAAGACGAGCGTTCGACGCTCCAACGCATTGGTCTTCACCCGTTTTCGTGGACAGATTGGTTATGCTGCCTTCGCAGCGTTATTGTAAAGCCTTTCGTATGCAGCCGAGCTTAAGAAATTGGACGAACGGCCTTGCGCGAAATGGGGACGCGCATTGTGGCGGCTTAGGTGCTGATGGCCAGGGCGCCTTGGATCATCCGCAGCATGAAGTCGATGAAGGGGGCCGCATCGGATTGCTGGGTGCTCTGCTGGAGGGCCTGGTAGTAGGCGGCCTGGTGCGCGAAGATGAGGCTCTCCACCGGAAGGTCGGCAAACAGCGGGTTCCAGCGGGCCAGGATCAGGCTTTGCCACAAGCGCCCCATGCGGCCGTTGCCATCGGCAAAGGGGTGGATAAATTCGAACTCGTAGTGAAACACCGAGCTGACAACCAGCGGGTGGTCGTCGGCGGTGGCCAACCAACCCAACAGGTCGCCCATGAGCTGCGGCACCCGCGCAGCGGGCGGGGCCATGTGGATCACCTGTGTGCCCGCCATCACCCCCACGCTGCCGCGCCGATAACGGCCAGCCTCTTCGATTAAACCAGACGTGAGCAGGCGATGCGCCGCCAGCAGATCCGCCTCCGACGTACAGCGCCAGGAGGCAAACTGGTCGTATGCCGCCAGGGCATTTTTCACCTCTTGCACCTCGCGCGGTGGGGCGATGACCCGCTTGCCCGCTAAGATGGCGGTAATCTGGTCCTCGCTCAGGGTGTTGCCCTCAATGGCCAAGGACCCCCGGATGGTGCGAACGCGGTTGATGCGCCGCAATGGCAAGGCCTGCGCGGCATCGCTGAGCGCGGTCAGTTGCCCGATGGCCTCGGCAATCGCCGCGACGCGGGTTTGGATCTCGGGCGTGATGGTGTAGGGCGGCTGGTAGGTCATATGGGCATGTTACAACCGCTCCGCTCCTTTGCGGAAACGAAAATGGATGGCTCTCCACCAATCTCTACCAGTCCAGATATCTGTTTCGAGACCAGCGAAGGTATCTTAGTAGCTCCCAATTGACCACTTCGGAATCAAATCGCTCACTGTCAAAACCACCACCGGACCATTCCGTATAGGTTTCATGTTCCTCGTGGTTCGGATCTTTCAGCGCATCTAAAAAGCAAGCGTAACCGGGCACGCCGCCCACATCCTCTGGCGGGCAGGAGCGCTGGCCATCTAGGCATGCCAGTACTGTTCTCAGTCCGGGATTGGAATATCGGTTTTTCTCCAGAACAAGTTCGTGTTCCCAACCGTCGCCAAAATCATACCGATACAGGAAGGTGCGGCCTTTCTGCTTCACCAAATTTCCGAGAAGATACGTGCCGCATTCCAGCCCGTCTTCCTTGGATTCTGGGTATTCCGTGTAGCGTTTATTCCCGATGGTAAACTCATGCAGGTGGGTGTCGGTCCAGCCCATGACAATCTGAATAACATCGTGCAAACGGTCCAATGAGATATCGGCAGGCACCACAAAACGCCGCCAGATTTCTGGTTCGATGCCAAGCAACTGTATTTTCAGCAGATAAAGTCGTTCGCTCATTCCAAAACCCTCCTAAACCATATTGAGTTCGAGTTTGTGTTTTATCTTCTCCCATCCCGGAATGACAGAGCGAATAACCCGAAAGCACTCTATAGTGGGGCGCGTTTGTCCGCCGGGGGATGAGATGATGGCGATGTCGGTATCCAAGCGGTAGGGGGCGAGCGTTTCATTGGTGCTCCATTTAAAAGCGTTTTCGTTTCCGTGGACCCCCGCGGTAGTACGCCCCCATCCCTGTGGACAAGACAGGAACAAACCCACGGAACGGGGGCGGCCTGGTGCGCGAAGATGAGGCTCTCCACCGGAAGGAAACGAAAATGGATGGAGGGAACGCAGACCTGCCGCAAAACAGTCTCAAAGCCTGCGCTCCTCGTAACTCCTTGATAATAAACGCCGAAGTCATCTCGCACAACCATTTCCCAACAACCCGACCAGAGAAACGAATTTCTCCCCTGATTTCCCGGCACCGGACGAGGGTTACGGGTTTGCAGTAAAACCGGATACCTGGCGTCGAGCCGCAAC
>Ga0265293_10001846_pt1 | contig 44711 bp, 42 predicted proteins | sample Munlanlewell138R_FD_192505 | JGI IMG/M metagenome (GOLD analysis project Ga0265293, IMG submission 192505) | Leachate microbial communities from a municipal landfill in Southern Ontario, Canada - Leachate well 138R | ecosystem: Engineered > Solid waste > Landfill > Unclassified | place: Canada... | reverse complement strand
TATAAAACATGCAAAAGAGGTTTTAAAAGAGGCATTTTTACATAAGGGTTACGCACTTGTCGATATCTTACAGCCTTGTGTCACCTTTAACAAGGTAAATACCTATGATTGGTTTAGCGAAAATAGCTATGTTTTAGATGACTCTTATGATGCGAGTGATTTTGAGCAAGCTGTAAAAAAGTCCTATGAGACTATTCCTATGCCCATAGGTGTTCTTTACAAAAATAAAAATAGTAGAGTATCATTTGAAGAGGCTATAAGAGGCAAAGATGCTAAGCCACTTCATACTTTAACTCATGATGTTAGTCAGATTCAAAGCCTATTTGAGAGTTATTAACACCAAAGTTTTGATGCTATAAGATAAGCATAGCATCACCATAAGAGTAGAATCTGTATCTTTGTTCAATAGCTATTTTGTAGAGCTTCTGTGCCTTTTCTAAACCCGTAAAAGAGGCAACAAGCATTAGCAAAGTCGATTTGGGCAGATGAAAATTGGTAAGTAGATGATTGACTCTTAGAGGTCTGTTGTTTGGATGCAAGAAGAGATTTGCTTCCCCTTTTTGAACTCTGCTTCTTGCATAAAACTCTATTGTTCTAGTAGATGTAGTTCCTACACTTAAGATTTTTCTATCTGAATCCAAAAGTTCCTTTGCTTCATCCGAGATGGCATAATACTCTGAGTGCATCGGGTGTTCTGTAATGGTGTCGCACTCGACGGGCTTAAATGTCCCACTTCCTACATGCAGCGTAACATATGCATGTGCAAAGTTTTTGCAGACTCTCTCGTGCTGCTCCTTTGTAAAATGCAGAGATGCAGTCGGAGCCGCAACTGCTCCCTCTTCTTTAGCAAATACGCTCTGGTACTCACTCTCATCTTCTTTGTTATCTTCTCTTTTTATATATGGAGGAAGTGGGATATGACCGATTTTATCTATGATTGGAAGAAGCTCTTCAAAACGCAAAGGCTTCTCGGCTAAATAAAAGTTTACTATTCTGCTTCCGTCATCTCGAAGCTCTTTTACCTCTGCTACCAAATCTTTGGCAAAGAAAACTTTTGTTCCTTCTTTTACCTTTGCTCTAATATAAACATTGATATCGTTTGCGTTAATAGCTCTGTTTATTAGCAGTTCAATTTTTCCTCCACTCTCTTTTTTGCCAAAGAGTCTTGCTTTAATAACTTTGGTGTCATTAAAAATAACTGCACACTCTTTGGGGATAAATGTTTCTAAGTCAGAAAATCTTACATGTGATATTTCATCCGTAGCTCTATCATAAATAAGTAGCTTTGCGCTATCTCTTGGACTTGCAGGGCAGGTTGCTATGAGCTCTTTTTCAAGGAAGAAGTCATAGCTAGAGGTTAAAAGTTCTTTATTATTCACTATCTTTATTTATCGCTTTTAACTCATCAAGAAGGTTTATATCTTCACTATCCTCACTCTCTTCTTCTAGCGGAGGTGCAGGGTTGACCATTTTTACAATCAAGATGGAGATTCCATATAGTAAGACAAGCGGTCCTGCCATTAGAAGCTGTGTCAAAACATCCGGAGGGGTAAGAAGTGCCGCTACTATAAAGATAAGTACAACCGCATATTTGAAAAATTCTCGCATCTGTCTGTCGTCAACCATTCCAAGGAGTGCTAAAAAGTAGGCAAAAACAGGAAGCTCAAAAGCGATACCAAAACCAAACATAATTTTTGTGAAAAATCCTACATAATCTTCGATATTTATAAGCGGAGTAAACTTGAAGCTACCAAACGTAATAAGAAAGTCAAAACCAAAAGGGGTAACAATATAGTAGGCAAATAAAACCCCTACTGTAAACATTGTAGTTCCGCCGAGGATAAAAGGGATGACCATCTTCTTTTCATTTGCATAAAGAGCCGGTGCGACAAAAGCCCATATTTGGGCAAGTATTATAGGAAGTGCTCCTACAATTGCTGCAAAAAAGGAGACTTTGAGGGCTACAAAAAATGCTCCACCGACCTGATTTGTCGTAACCATTCCATCGGCTGCATGAAGCGATTTTTTGCCGACTTCTATAAGTGCTACATTTAACGGCTCAACAATCCACTCTAAAAGCGCCTCATGAAAGTAGAACATTACAAAAAACATAACAAGCAAGGAGGCAACTGAAATTGCCAGCCTTTTTCTAAGCTCAACTAAATGTGGTTTTATCTCATCAAACATTTTTATTATCTTCTTCTGTTTTATCTATAGCTGGGCTCTTTTTTTTCTTAGTAAGAGTTGCTTCTTGAGGCTTAGAGGTACTCTCATCTTTTGGTTTATCAAATAAACCTTCATCACTAAAACTATCATCTTCAAGTGTTGTTAATTTTGCTGCCATTTTTTTAATATCAGTCGCACTCTTTACCTGATTTGACGCATTTTGAAGCTCTTTTTTATATGCAAGGGCTTCATCTTTCATGCTCTTCATATTTATCTCTTCTTCAAATGACTGCTTCATGCTGCCAATAGTGTTTTTTGTATTTCTAAAAAATTTAGCTATTTCAACCATGGTACTTGGAAGTTTATCAGGACCAAGGAACAAGATAGCTATAACAGCAATAATAAGTATTTCCGTAAAACCCATACCAAACATAAAAAATCCTCAAAGTTATTATTAAGGCAATGATTCTATCTAAAGAATAATTAAATTACGATATAAAGAGCGCAATCTCATCAGCTAAGAGGTACTGTGTGTTGTAAAAGGTATCATCTTTTAGTAGTAATTTTTTCTCTTGAACTAAAAACTCAGCTCTTTTTAGCTCCTGCGCATTTAAGATATTTTTATCAACCCCGACACATGAGCGAAGCCCTAAAAATATCTGTTCTGTTTTTTTGTCGTTTAAATCTAGTTGCTCTGTTTTTATGCTTAGAGGATTTTTTATATACTCTTCTATATCAGTTGAGGGATAGTACCTTTGCATGCCGAATTTGCCGACAGCTCCGCTTCCTAAGCCTATATAATCCTTATATTCCCAGTAGCCAAGATTGTGCGTGCTTTTATATGAGCCGAAGTTGCTTATCTCATACTGCCCAAATCCAAAATTAGCAATCTTCTTAAACAGCCATGATGTAAGATTGAGCCTCTCTTTTGACATATGGGGCTTTTTTTCAAACAGTGTGCCCTCTTCAATAGTTAGAGCGTAGGCGCTTAGATGGTTGATTGGTAGGGAAAAAGCAGTTTTTAAATCATTTTGCAAAAGCTCTTTTGAGTCGCCTAGCGTAGCGTAAATGAGGTCAAGTGAGATGTTTTTGAATCCTGCCTTTTTTGCATTTAAAACCGCTTCTTTTGCTTGAGTAGCGTTGTGCGCACGATTTAGAAGTTTCAGTTTTGCATCATCAAAACTCTGTACCCCAAAGCTTATTCGGTTGATGCCTAGCTGATGCATCCCCTCAAGCCATGTTTGTGTTGCGCTGTTTGGATTAGCTTCGCTGGTTATCTCAATATTCTCTTTTAGATATGGGCGCAAACTCTCAAAGATTTTTTCATAAAGTTTTGGTTCAATAGTTGAGGGAGTACCCCCTCCGATAAAAATCGACTCTATCTCTTTTGGGGCTACTTGAAATCTCTCTAGTTCAAACGCAAGCTGTTTTTCAAGAGAGAGCATGTAGCGCTCTTTTAGATGAAACTTATCTACATAAGAGTTAAATGCGCAGTAATAACATTTGGAATCACAAAAAGGAATATGTATATAGAGTAACATCTTCTACTTTGAGAGGTTGCTTAGTGTATTTATTATCTCATCCATCTTGTCATTTATTAAACTAATTTCGCTTGAGATATTATTAACTTCATTTGCATTTTTATTAAGGGCATCAGAACTCTCAGAGATAGACTGAATAAGAACATTTGTGGTTGCTGAGGTCTCGGCAAGACTTTTTTGCGTTCTCTCTGCAAGCTTACGTACTTCGTCGGCAACAACGGCGAACCCTCTTCCATGCTCACCCGCGCGTGCTGCTTCGATAGCAGCGTTTAGTGCCAAAAGATTTGTCTGCTCTGCAATATCACCGATGGTTGCTAAAATAGTTTTTGTCTCATTTGCATTAGCAACAAGTGTTTGTAGATTTTCAACCATATCATTTTCTTTATGTGCCACATTGTGGATTCTCTCAACAGCACTATTTATCATCTCTTTTAAGTCTTTGATTGTAGTGTTTGTAATCGTTGAAATAGTTTCATTAAGTCTGTTTGAAGAATCAACTATGGCTTCTTGATTCTCTTTGTTTTTTTGCTCCATGCCCTCAAGAGACTCTCCAAGAGCGTTTATGTTATTTAGCAAATCTGCCATTTTTGCCTCTACGTCTATCTTGCTTCTTGTAGAAAAAGAGCCTTCAGAAAATTTCTGTAGCGTTGCTATAGCGTTGTCTATATTTTTCTCAGATGCGACAAGCATATTGTTAAGGCTATTTCTAAGAACGTGGACATACGGCGTTTTGGAGTCAGATGAGATTCTGCATGAGTAGTGTCCTTTTGAGACTTTGTCGGTAAGTAGAACCATCTCTCCGGCAACTTTTGTATCAGCAAGCATAGAATTTTGATATTTTGTGATAATTTGATTGAAGTTAATTTCCGCCTGATCTGTTGTATTTTCATTGATAGTAATTTTGTTTCTTTCAAAATCCATCATCTCGATAAGTTCTAATCTTTTTTGATTTAACTCATTAGAACTTTTAGAACTGTTTTGCATATTAAGTATGATTATAACGCCAAATACTACTATTGTTAAAGCAGCGTGGATAATATTTGAATCTATCATAAATAAAGAGACAACAAGGATGAGAAAAGCTGTAGCAAGGATTGCATTTTTTATTGTATTGTTCATTTTATCTTTCCTATTTAAATGTTTTGTAGAGCATTTGAGCTTCATCTATCTCTTTTTGTGAAGGTTTTCTTCTGCAAGAGAGGTAGGTTTTTTCTTTTCTGGTCTCATCATATATTGGGTAGATTGTAGCATATACCCAGTAGTATCCTCCATCTTTAGTTCTGTTTTTTACATATCCGGACCATATTTTATCGTTTTTTACGGTATCCCAAAGATCTTTAAATGCAGCCTTAGGCATATCTTTGTGACGGACGATATTGTGTGGTTTTCCTACCAGTTCATCAATGCTATAGCCGGCAATTGCGCAAAAATCATCATTTGCAAAAATTATAGTGCCTTTTGAATCGGTTTGAGAAACTAAAAAATCATCATTTTTTAAGACGTACTCTTTCATGGTTTGCCTTTTTTTCGTTTTTGTCATAAAGTTGGCATGATTTTAACAAAGTATAAGTTAATAGCCGGTAAAGGAATTATAATTCTTTTTATGCCTAGTTATAATACATTTATGTAAAAAATTGTTTTATCAAAAATTTTCTTGATTTTGGTATAGAGAATCATACAAGAAAATTAGTTTATTTTAATAGCATCTTTTGTATAATCGCACCAATATAATAATAAGAGCTTTTTGAAGCTTTTTGCTAAGTGAAGTAATGATAAAAAAAGATTTATATCGTCCTAACGTTGCTATGATTGTTGTCTCTAGTTCTTACCCTCGGGTAAAAGAGATTTTTTTGGCACAAAGAAATGATTTGAATGACGTTTGGCAGTTTCCTCAAGGCGGTATAGACGAAGGAGAAGCGGTTGAAGAAGCACTTTTTCGTGAGCTTTTAGAGGAGATAGGTACTGATAGCGTAGAGATTATTGCTGAGTTTCCTGAGTGGATTTCTTATGATTTTCCTTCTAGGATTGCCGAGAACATGAAGCCGTTCATTGGGCAAAAGCAGAAATATTTTTTAGTTAAACTCCATGAGAGCGCAACAATAAATATTCATACACATCAACCTGAATTTAGCGACTTTAAGTTTGTAACCGTTGAGGAGGCTTTAAATATGAGTGCTAGTTTTAAAAAAAATGTTTATGAGAGTGTATTGGGTTATTTCAAAAAAGAGGGATTACTGTAGATGTTGATAGTTCAAAAATTTGGCGGAACAAGTGTTGGTGACTTAGATCGCATCCAAAATGTGGCAAATCGTGTAAGTATTACAAAAAAAGCAGGAAATGATATTGTTGTTGTTGTCTCTGCAATGAGCGGCGAGACAAATAAGCTTGTCTCCTATGCAGAGCATTTCTCAAAAGCTCCTGCAAGGGCTGAGATGGATATGCTTTTGAGTTCCGGGGAGAGAGTAACGGCTTCGCTTTTAGCGATAGCTTTAAGTGAGATGGGGTTTCCTGCAGTATCTATGACGGGAAGAAAGGCTGGTATTGTTACTGATAATATTCATACAAAAGCACGCATCGAGGTAGTAGATCCAACAGCTATGAAAAAAGCTATATCAGAGGGTAAAATCGTGATAGTAGCAGGTTTTCAAGGAGTCTCTCATGATGGCAATGTTACCACACTCGGTCGCGGCGGAAGTGACTTGAGCGCTGTAGCAATTGCAGGAGCTCTAAAGGCTGACCTTTGTGAGATATATACAGATGTTAGCGGAATCTTTACGACTGATCCAAGGATTGAGCCAAAAGCAAAAAAGCTTGATAAAATTTCATACGATGAGATGCTAGAACTTGCCTCTTTGGGTGCAAAAGTGCTTCAAAACCGTTCAGTAGAGCTGGCTAAAAAATTAAACGTAAATCTAGTAACAAGAACAAGTTTCTCAGACGAAGAGGGAACATTAATAACTAAGGAAGAAAATATTATGGAAAAACCGTTAGTAAGTGGAATTGCACTCGATAAAAATCAAGCTCGCATCTCTTTAGTAGGCGTAAAAGATAGACCGGGAATAGCATCTGATATATTTACAAAACTATCAAATAACAATGTAAATATTGACATGATAATCCAAAATGTCGGATATGACGGCAAGGCAAATATTGACTTTACCGTTCCTGTTAGTGACCTAGCTGATGCTAAAAGAGTGGTGGAGGCGTTTGTAGAAGAGGTTGAAATTAATGAAGCTTCTTATGATGAAAACATCTGCAAAGTCTCAATAGTCGGTGTTGGCATGAAGTCGCATACGGGCGTGGCAGCAAAAGCATTTTCTATAATGGCTAAAGAGAATATAAACATTAATATGATCTCAACTTCAGAGATAAAAATCTCTATGGTTATAGATGAAAAGTATGCAGAATTGGCGGTAAGAAGCCTACATGCCGCATACGAGTTAGATAAATAATCAAATGTCTGATTTTGCACAGTGGAGCTTAGATGCTATAAGGGAAGAGGGTGGTTGTTTTAGCTGGCTTGAGGAGCAGCGTTTTGACTGGACAACTACCACTTCACAAGCGCTTGAGCAGATACTTAGCGGCAAGACAATTATTTTAATAACCGACGATAAGAGAAAGTGGCTTGAGACCTATATACTTGAATTTTTAAATGATGTCAAGATGGATCGCCCGCTGCTTCCTATTTTCAGTATAGATAGCATGTATAAACATTTTAACTCTGTCAGCGGCGGCGAGATGCTTGAGGTTGTAGAGGATATGATATCTTTGGCGCACAAAGATGAATACTTTTTTTGGTATATCGGCAGGGGCGAAGATAAAAGAGCTGATATTGCAAAAAGAAAAGATACGAGTTACTTCTGGATTTTTGATGAAGATTATATTAACGCTTTTACCTTGAAATCTTACGACAAACAGCTTGATATCAAGCTGCTTCAACTCTTTCGCCTTTTTAACGCATCTTTAAATGCAACGATGTTTGGAGAAGTTGATGTTGGTTCATGACTCTAAAAAAGGCTACATCTTAATATCTACAGAAAAAGAATCACAGCTTGATAGAATAAGAGAAGAGTTAAAACCAAACAGGGTTGTTGCTTTTTTAGAGGATGAGTTTAAAATTGAACATGCAAAAGCCGTAATTGCAGAAGCCTACATTAGCGAATCAGAGACAAAATATATAGTTATCGGAGCTAATAACTTCAACAACATATCTCAAAATGCACTTCTTAAAATCCTCGAAGAGCCTCCTAGAAATATAGAACTCATCATTATATCTCCTACAAAATCAAATCTTCTTCCCACGGTTCGCTCAAGAATGCCTATAGTAAAAGGCAATAAAATTCGCATACTTCAAGAGATGAAGCTAAATCTCTCACGAGTAAATTATGGAGAAGTTTTTGATTTTTTAAAAGCAAATGCAAGAGTGAAAAAGAGCGAGGCTAAGGCTCTTGTTGAAGCACTTTACCATAGAGCGACTGTTGTAGAGAAACTTATACTAAGCACCCAGCAGCTTCAAAATTTTGACAAAGCATATAGGCTTTTAGAGTTAAACTCAAGACCACAGAGTGTTTTAGCACAGCTTATCATGAGTTTTACAGGAGAAAAAAATGCAAATTGAACTTTTGTCAAACAGTATAGATAAGCATAAATATTTAAAGGAGCTGGGCGTAGATAGCGGAGGTATCGCTATTATGGCAGCAAAGGCAACATACTATACTATTTATATCAGAGATTTGCATGTCGGCGGAGCAAATATCTTAAAGCAGGATGCTTTGAGTGTCGGAGCCGATTTGGCGGTGCCGCGCGGGACGGTAATGGCGAGGATTCCGCATGTAAACTGCATCCTCATAGCTACTGCAAGACAACTCAAAACCCTTAGTACAAAGGAGCTAGCTCAGCCGTTTGGACTAAAAGAAGTGGCAAAAAATCTTCAAGAGATTTTAAAAGTTAGGAGACCTTGCAAAGTAGAAGTCATGGGAATAATAAACGCAAATGACGACAGCTTTTTCTCAGCTTCAAGATTTAACGGCACTAATGCACTCCAAGCAATAGAGCAGATGATAGATGATGGTGCTGATATTATAGATATAGGCGCGGTTTCATCTGCTCCAAACTCTTTGCATGTAAGTAAGGATGAAGAGCTTGCAAGAGTAAGACCCATTTTTGAAGCTATAAAAAAAGCAAAACTCTACAATAAGATAAAGTTTAGCATAGACAGTTATGAGCCTGAGGTGATAGCATGTGCTCTAAAAAGCGGATTTGAAATCGTAAATGACATTACAGGGCTTGCTAATAATGAAGTTTCTAGCCTCTGCGCGAGCAACAATGCAACAGCTGTTATTATGCATATGCAGGGAACTCCGCAGACGATGCAAAATCAGCCACAGTATGAAAATATTTTAAGTGATATATACTCCTTTTTTGAGCAAAGAGTAGCCAAGGCTGAATCTCTTGGTGTAAAAAAGATAACTTTGGATGTCGGAATAGGATTTGGCAAGACACTAGAGCACAACTTGATGCTCATAAAACATCTTGAACACTTTTTAACTCTTAAAAAACCTCTGCTTGTAGGTGTTTCAAGAAAGTCCATGATAGATAAAATCTCTCCATCTTTGCCTCATGAGAGGCTAGGTGCAACACTGGCACTAAATCTGGAAGCTGCAAAAAATGGAGCCTCAATCATCCGCGTGCATGACGTCAAAGAACATGTGCAGGCATTAAGGGTACAAGCGGCATTAAACACGATATAAAAAGGCGGGTAATAAATATGGTATTTCCAAAAGTAGGAAACATAGCGACGACTTCGGTTGTTACAATAGATATAAACAGTTTAATTTCTGATGCTATAAAAAAGATGTTTAGCAATGAGCATAGAAATATAGTAGTTACCGAGGGCAATATTTTTCGCATAATGAGAGTAGCTGATATTTTAAATATGAAAGCAAGAGGCGTAGAACTTGAGAGCTCTTTAAAAAATAGAGATTTACCGATAATTCCCGTAGTAAATAAAGAAAAAACGATTTTATATACATTGGAGTATTTAAATTCTGAAACAGAGTATGTGTGTGCTGTAAATGACGACGGCTCACTATACGGATTAATCTCTCATACAGATATTATAAGCAGTATAGATCCAGACACCTTGATGGACAACTTTTGTCTTGTCGATTTTTTAAAACTTGGAAAAAGATCTAAATGGGTAAATAAAGATTTAAAAACATCAGAGCTACTTTGCGAAATGGCAAAAAATTCATTTGAGAGCGTAATAATTGTAGAAGATTTAAAACCTATAGGCATATTTACTACCAAAGATGTTATTGGGGTTATTGAGAAAAACAAAGATTTGAATGTGCCCATTAGCAAATACATGTCCTCACCTGTTGAGACCATAGCAAAGAACTCTTCCGTTAAAGAGGCTATAGAGTTTTTAAAAAAGAAACATTATAAAAGAGTAATAGTTGTTGATGATGATGGAAAAATGTCTGGTGTTGTTTCGCAAAAAGAGCTTATTGCCACTACATACTCAAGATGGGCAGCTTTAACAAAAGAGTATCAAAAAGAGCTAGATGATATAAACAGTGCACTTGTGAGTAAGAATATAAAATATGAGGAGATGGCATCTAGAGACTCTTTAACAAACCTCTATAATAGATACAAATTTTTAAAACTTTATGAATCATCCCACAAAACAATGCTTGAGAGAGAAAATGAGATGTCTTTAATAATGGTTGATATAGACTATTTTAAAAAGATAAATGATACATATGGGCACAATGTCGGCGATAGTGTTATAGTAGAAGTGTCAAAAGCGCTGTTAAAGGGCTTAAGAAATATAGACATGGTATGCAGATGGGGCGGGGAGGAGTTTGTCATTCTTCTGCCTGCTGTAAATATAGAAAATACTCTTTTGATTGCAGAAAAGTTAAGATGCAGTATAGAGGAGCTTAGAGTAGAGGGTGCTAGCAAAGTAACTGCAAGCTTTGGAGTCTCAAGGGTTAAGAGAGATGATGATATAAGTAGTGTTGTAAATAGAGCGGATATGGCGTTGTATTTGGCAAAATCTTCCGGAAGAAACTGTGTAAAAAAAGCAGACTAAAAAATCATTTTTAGATTGGGTTTCCACAGATAGCGTGGAAACCCATATGGACATTACTCTATTTCAGCGTCTATTACATCATCATCATCTTTTTTCTTTTTAGCATCAGCCGCACCTGCTTCGCCGCCTTGCTCTTTTTTGTACATCTGCTCAGCCATTTTATGACTTGCTTCTGTTAGAGTTTTTACTTTTGCTTCGATTTGCTCTTTTGTTGCGTTTGTATCTTTAAGAAGATCTTTTAGCTCAGTTATAGCAGACTCGATTTTTGTTTTTTCTTCAGCTTCGATTTTATCGCCCATCTCGCCTAGAGATTTTTCACTCTGAGCAATAAGTGCATCAGCTTGATTTTTAAGCTCAACTAGCTCTTTTCTTTTAGAGTCTTCTGCTTTATGAGCCTCTGCATCTTGAACCATTTTGTTAATCTCTTCTTCACTTAGTCCAGAACTTCCAGAGATTGTGATTGACTGAGATTTGCCTGTTCCCTTGTCTGTTGAGCTAACAGTAAGTATTCCGTTTGCATCGATGTCAAAAGTAACCTCGATTTGAGGCACGCCTCTTGGAGCCGCAGGAATGTTGCCTAGTTCAAAAAGACCTAGAGATTTATTATCTTTTGCGAACTCTCTCTCACCTTGAACAACCGAGATACTAACTGCTGGCTGATTATCTTCAGCAGTTGAGAAGATTTGAGATTTTTTAACAGGTATTGTCGTACCTTTTTCAATGATTTTAGTAGCGACACCGCCAAGAGTTTCAATTCCTAGTGAAAGTGGAGTAACATCTAAAAGAAGTACATCTTTAACATCTCCACGTAAAACACCACCTTGAATCGCTGCACCGGCTGCTACAACTTCATCAGGGTTTACACTTTTGTTTAGTTTTTTACCGCCAAAGAACTTAGATACCATCTCTTGTGCAAGAGGAACACGAGTTGAGCCTCCAACCATAATAATCTCTTTGATAGCATTGTTATCTAAACCAGACTCTTTCATAGCTGTTTTGATGTGATCTATTGTCTCTTCAACAAGTTTTTCAATCATGCTCTCAAATTTTGCACGAGTAAGTTTGATAACAAGATGCTGTGGTCCAGCTTCTGTCATAGTGATAAACGGCAGGTTAATTTCTGTTTCGGTTGAGCTTGAAAGCTCCTTTTTAGCATTTTCCGCAGCATCTTTTAGACGTTGTAGCGCCATTTTGTCATTTTTAAGATCTATGCCATGTGCATTTTTGAACTCGCCATTTAGGTAATCAACGATTTTATTGTCAAAGTCATCTCCACCTAAAAATGCATTACCATCAGTTGAGAGAACCTCAAAAGTACCCTCGCTAATCTCTAAAACAGTAACGTCAAATGTTCCGCCGCCTAAATCGTAAACAAGTACATTCTCATCGCCTTTACTATCTAGCCCATACGCAAGCGCAGAAGCTGTTGGCTCGTTGATGATACGAAGAACGTTTAGTCCTGCAATAGTTCCCGCGTCTTTTGTCGCTTTTCTTTGTGCATCATTGAAGTATGCAGGAACCGTGATAACCGCATCTGTTACGCTAGAACCTAAGTAAGACTCAGCATCTTCTTTTAGTTTGCTTAGTATCTTTGCTGAAATCTCTTGAGGAGTGTAGATTTTTCCTGCAATATCAACTGCTGCCATACCGTCTTTATCTATAATGTTGTATGTTACTTTATCATGAGCGGCTTTTGCATTCTCTTCGCTCATCATAAGACCCATAATTCTCTTAATAGAAGAGATAGTTTTGTTTGGATTTGTAATTGCTTGACGTTTAGCAGGATCTCCTACTAAAACCTCACCTTTGTCTGTAAATGCAACAACTGAAGGTGTTGTATTTTTTCCCTCTTTGTTTGGGATTATCTTTGCCTCGCCGCCCTCATAAACTGCTACACAAGAGTTTGTTGTTCCTAAATCTATACCTATTACTTTTGACATGTTGTTATTCCTTAATTTAATTTTATTTGGCGCGAAAGAAACAAGTTCCTTTCACTTTTTCTAGCCACTATGGCACAAAACTTTAGTTTCTTTAGAAAAGCTTGACACGTTTGTGTCAGATTTTATAATAATTTATTAAATACAACGAAATGATATCGTTATATCTTTTTTTTCTTTGCTACTTAAGTAACCTCAGATTAATTCGCTACAACTACCATCGCTTCACGCAACGGTCTCTCTTTGTATCTATAACCTGTTTGAAATGTTTGAACAATTTGCCCACTCTGCACAGTGTCGCTATCTACGCTCTGCACAGCGTTGTGGATGTTTGGATCAAACGGTTCGTCATGGGAGACTATTGTCACACCGTGTTTTTCTAAGGAGGTTGTAAGCTGCTTAAGCGTAAGCTCAATACCCTCTTTGAGTTTTTCTAAATGCTCCTGTGGATCAGAGAGATTTTGTGTAGAAGACAGAGCCATCTGAAGTGAGTCCATAACCGGAATCAAATCTTTGGCAAATTTTTCATTTGAATACTCTACAGCAGCATATTTCTCTCTCTCAAGCCTTTTTTTGATGTTATCAAAATCGGCATGAACACGAGCATACTTATCTTTGAGAGAAGTTAACTCCTCTTGCAAGAGGTCAAGTTCATTCTCAACTGCTTCCGCTTCTGCGGCAGCTTCTTGAGCTAGTTCATCCAACTGGGTGTTTTTGAGAGACTCTTCTTGAATCTCTTCATTATTTTCTTTTGACATAGTTGTTAAAGCACTCCTTTTCTAAAAAGATAGCACTATTATACATATTGAGTGTAACAATGTCAAGCAATAGTTGAATATATTTAGTTAAAAAAGTTGAGTCTGTTATTGTCAACTAGTTTATTTGCTTAAAAATAAGTTTCTGTAGTATCATTACAAAAATAAATATAGGTGGGTAGTATGAGATATTTTGCTTGGTTTTTCGGTATTTTGGCTACATTGATAGTTGTTGTTTATGTGGTTGCTTTTACATCGCTAGGAAATGGATTAATTAAGCCTATTTTAGAGAGCAAGATTAAGGAGCAGACAAAATTAGAGAGTAAGCTCTCGAAATTTTCCTTAAGCATGAGTGATTTTGAGATTGTTTTAGAGATAAACGAGAACAATAAGGCTGAGATAAAAGGGAGCTACTCTCTTTTTTCACAGTCGTTTGATCTCTCTTATGATATAAGTCTTAAAAATTTAAAGACACTAAAATCATTCTCGGGAACCGAACTTAGAGGAGAGTTTTATACAAACGGAAATGTAAAAGGTGACATTGCTTTTATGAAGATAGATGGTAAGAGTAGTGTAGCAAATAGCGATACATCTTATCATGTAGAACTGAGGGAGCTGAATCCTACATCTATTATTGCCAATATAAAGGGTGCAAAACTAGCCGCACTTCTTTATATGGGTGTTCAAAATCCTTACGCAACGGCAGATATAGATATGGATGTAAATTTTAGAGATATAACGCCGCACAAGATGGATGGAGAGGTTGTTTTAAAAACCAAAAACGGCAAAATAGATCCTAAATATATGTTAAGTGACTTTAATGTGAGTATCCCTCAAACCCTATTTTCTATGAATCTTGATGCAAAATTAAAAGGTAATGATGTAGATTACAAATATGAGTTACTCTCAAATCTCTTTAAGATTAACTCAGCAGGTCTTATAGTGCCAGAGCCTTTAAAAGCTGATTTAAAATATTCACTAAATATTGAAGATCTTGAGGTGCTAAAACCCATTACAAAGGCTGATATTAGAGGCGCATTTAAATTAAACGGCAGTGTTAAGGGAGATAAAGAGAGACTTTTGGTATCAGGAGTCAGTGATTTAGCTTCATCAGATATGGTTTTTGAAGCTGTCTTAAAAGAGTTTGCTTTGGCATCTATAAAAGCAAAAGTAGTAAATCTTGATGTTGCAAAACTGCTATATATGTTAAAGCAGCCACACTATAGCGATGGTTTGTTCTCTATGAATGCAGATATTAGTGATGCAAAAGTAGAAAATTTAAGCGGAAGCGTTGTGATGGCAATATCAAAAGGAGTGCTTGATTCAAAATATTTGAGTAAAACATATGAGTTTGCATCTCCTATGCCTAAAACTATATTTGACTTCACGACAACAACTATGTTAAAGAGCGCTATTGCAGAAACTAAAGTTGATTTTAACTCCAACATAGCATCTCTTAATATTAAAAACGCAAAATTTAATATCGAAGATGGCTCGTTAGGGAGTGATTATAAGATTGTTATACCAAACTTAGACGCTCTCTTTTTTGTTACACAACAGCATATGCAAGGTGGAATTACGGCAAATGGAGAGCTTTCTAGGGCAAAAGATTTGGATTTTACATTACAAACCGAAGTTGCAGAGGGGAAAATCAATGCTAAACTTCATAATGATGATTTTTTTGCTACTGTTGATGCTATAAAAACTAATAAAATACTCCAGATATTACTCTATCCAGAAATAGCAGATGCCTCTTTAGATGCTAAGATAGATTATAATCTAGCACAAAGCAGAGGTGCTTTTGAGGGCAAAGTTACGGATGCAAAATTTGTAAAAAATCAAACCTTTGATCTTATAAGTCAATTTATTAAGTTTGATATTTACAAAGAGCTATTTAGCGGTAATGTAAATGCAAAAATAGATAAAGAAAATATTTTAGCTTCCATAGATTTGCACTCTAAAGATGCTGCTATAAAAACAGAAAAAACAAAGCTAAACACAAAAACAAATCAGATAGATACGGACGTTAGTATAAGAATCAAAAAAGATGAGGTTAGCGGAAGCATCACAGGAGACATAAACGCTCCTAAAGTAAGTATAAATATGGAAAAATTTATGAAATCTAAAGCAGGTGAAGAAGTCAAAAAGAAAATAGATAAAGAGGTAGAAAAAGGGCTAAACAAGCTCTTTAAAAAGTTATTCTAAAGAGCTTGAAAAAGCTCCTCCTCTCCAATCAGAGCCTCTTTTGGCTCTGATATATAGTAGCCTTGCATAAAATCTATATCTAGGAGTAGCAATTTATTATAAACATCTTCTGAGTGGACATACTCCGCAATTGTTTGCATATTACTCTGTCTTGCAAAGTGTATGATACTTTTTACAACTTTAAAATCTTTTGCGCTAATATCAATGTTTTTAATAAGAGAGCCGTCTATTTTTAGGAAGTTTGCTTCAATGTCTATAATGGTTTTAAAGTTTGAGTAGCCGCTTCCAAAATCGTCAATAGAGACTTTTGCCTTAAGAGAATGTATAAGATTTATCTTTTGCTTAAAAAGTTCTATATTGTTAATCTCATCACTTTCAAGTATCTCAAACGTTACGCGTGATGCGAGATGTTGATTATCTTTTAGATTATTAATTATAGTCTCTTCGATATCAGAGTTTATAAGGTCTGAGAAGTTCATATTTATACTTACGAGCTTATTGTTGTTTTTAAATGTCTCAAAGACAATAAGTAAAATTCTTTGAGTCAATTTATAGTGCATATTTGTCTCTTTTATTTGTGGTAAAAAAGCAAATGGAGGAATTACTATTCCCTCTTTTGTAACAATTCTGACTAACGCCTCGTATTTAAATATTCTGCTTTGTTTATAATCATAAATTGGCTGATAGTGGCAGATGACTCTGTTTTCATCAATAGCCTCCTTTACAAAGCTAATATCTCCTGATGAGGAGGAGTTCTCTGTACTCTCTTTTTCGTCATAACTAATAACTCTGTTTCTTCCACCTTTTTTAGCAATGTATAGCATTTTGTCGGCTATTTTTATAGCTTCTTGAAAATTCTTCTCTAAATACGGATACTTATGCAGACCGATTGATACGCCTACTCTAATCTCATGGCCATCATAAACAAAGCGCTCTTTGTTTATATTTTTTCTTAATCTTTCACATATATCCAAAGCAGATTTGGCTTTATCACGGTTGTTTATAAGAAGTAGAAACTCCTCTCCGCCGTATCTCACTAGTATATCGTTGTCTCTGATTGATTCTTTAAACACCTTGCTTGTCTGCGATAATATATAATCACCGGTTCTATGACCGTAGGTATCGTTTATGATTTTAAATTTATCCAGATCAAGTATTGCCAAGGAGTAGTTAGAGAGATTAAGAAGCGGCAGAGTCTCCTCAAGGTAGTTTCTGTTAAATGTATTTGTAAGCTGATCTGTAAATATTTTTCTCCTAGTGACAAAGTAGTGAAATATCTGCAGGATAGTCATAACCATGAGCAGAAGAACAAAGATAATCAACACCACAAAAAATGTCTCAAGTGGTTTAATGGACTCTAGTATGATTTTTTGAATATTAGTCGTAATGTCAATATTAAATATTGCTATAACATCTCCATTGCTTATTATTGGGTACAGATATGTCAAATATAGATTTTCAACATCATTTTGCTGTATGACCTGAGGTTTTTTTGTTGAAAAAACAGCTTCATATTCCGGGGAATCTACATCGAATTTCTGATTAAAATTTGCCTTGTCTGTTTTGGATGCATCAAGAAGAAACCTAAATCTGTTTTGCTCATCTTTATATAGAATATACACATATTTTACATTTGAAGTAAGCATTAGGGAGATAATATGTTCATACTCGGCTCTAACATACTCTTTTTTAAACATAGAGAACATATCTTTAGTGGTTATAATCTCTGAGGTATCTAGCATGTCTATTTCTATATTTTGCAAAATATATGAAATCTGTTCTATCTGATGGTTTTGAATTCGCTCAAATATATCATTTTTTGTTTTTGTTATGTGAGTATATATATATGCAAAAAACAGACCAAGCATAAAGAGCAGAAAAAATATTCCAAACTCTCTCTTTTTTACCATACTTTTTCCTCTTTATAGGTCTCTAGCTCTTTAGAGAGTCTGATATTTTGAAAAACTGCTCTCGGTTCAATAATTACTATATTTGGTCTGCCTTTTTTCCAAAAAAATGCACCAAAGCTCTCCGGAATATTTTTCAGCAACTCATAATTGAGTACAAAAATAGGTTTATTTTTACAGTTTTCATCACTTTCTATGCTCTCTTTATTCTCTACTACAATAATAGTTGCTGCTGCACACTTATCCGTTACTATCAGGTAACTGCTCTTTTTAAGCTCTTCAAGCAGATGTTTATTGTCGCACCAGAGTGTTATGCCTTTGTCAATATGAATATTTAAAAATATTTTTTCTAAAATCTGCGCCTTGATATCAACTCTATCCTCTTTTGCAAACAATGCAACAATAAAAAGAAGTATGATAATGGTTGCCCTCATTTAAAAAGTGTACTCCATTGTAAGCAGAACTCTTCTGTCCGTTGCTGATGCTTGAATAGTACCTATTGGAGTTTCTGACGCTCTGTCGAATATATTTTCTGCCTTTACTTTTAGTTCTGTTTTCTTGTTTAGCTTATATATTGCTCCAAGCGAGTAGTCAAATCCTTCTTTAATATCTACACCCTCTAGGCTTGTATATTCTGATTTATAAAGCAGTTCATTGTAAATATCGAACCTTCCAATAGTGTTAAAAAGCTGGAAGGAAGCCCCTTGCTCTGGGCTATAGTAATTATCTCTAAACTGTCTGTAAATTTCTATTTTTATCTTGTTGTCTATGTTGAATTTGTGCTCTATATTTGCAAAAACAAGTTCAAAACTGTTCTCTTTATTACTGTTTACGTAGATGCTCTGCGAAGGGTTTGTTTTGTTCATATCAAATATTATTGCGTTATCAGTTGTACTTCTGCCGACTCCAAATCCAAAAACAGTATCTTCTAGGGTATGGATAATTTCCGCAGTTGTTGTAAGAGACTCTGCACTACGCAAATCAGGGTTGATATTATAGTTAGGCGAATAAGTAGTCTGCATAAATGTCGGATACATATAGCTTTGCATAGCAAAAAGTTTAAATGTCCACTCTTTATCAAGAAGTGCCACGTAGCCTGCTCTTAGTATATGTTCGGTTGAAGATTTGTTGAAGCTGTTTTTATAGAGATCGATTTTAGCGCTAAAGGATATCAGATGATTCTCATTTATATTATAGAGATTCTCAGCATAAAACATATATATATCTAAATCTTTTGGACCCCAGTTTCTTGCATAATTGGCACCATCTATTTTGTATTCGTTGATGCCAAATTTCTGATGTTTAAATTGTGCCCCTAAAAATAGTTCGTTATTTGCGTTTATAAATCTTTTTTCTATGATTGCGCTATACACTTGAGTATATATTTGAGAGTCAAGCTGCTTTGGAAAAGGAGTGCTAACTCCTGTCAACGGTATGCCAATAGTGTCCTTGTCGTAAATTTCGAATTTTTCATAAGAAGCAGTAAGCATTATTTTTAGATTATTTTCAAAATACTTGGTAATATGCGTGTATATATCACTGGTTTTTGTATCTCCATCAGCTGGAGCCATTCCCAGTCCACTAAAAACATCGTATTTCTCTTTAATTGCGCCTACTTCAATGTCGTAGTCATATTTTTTTGAAAATTTAAAATAGAATTGACTCCTTGCCCCGTCTCTTGAGAGTTCTGAATTATTTACCGTATAGTTTTTATAATTATTTTTTTTTAAATCAACATTTGCTAAATATGAGTACCCATCAAAAACCTTTGCATCAACTCCCTGCAATGTCGCGCTTCCAAGCGAGTCAACAGAGGCTTGAATGGATGTGCTGTTTTCGCGAGAGGGCTCTTTGGTGAAGAGTTTTATAAGCAGAGTGCCGGGTTCGTTGCCAAATGTAACTGAATTTCCTGCCTGATAAATTTCTATATAGTCGATAAAATATAGACCCATTCTTCCATATTGTACCAGCACATTTCCAAGTGTTGCGGAGTTTAATTCATGAGAGTTTATATAAAGTTTTACAGGATGAGACGACATCTGTGTTTCACCGCTTCTAACAAGCGTAGTCATTCCATTTTTTCTTGGCTGAAGTGTGAAAAATCTTAAAGTTTTTAAAACATCATTTAGCGTGTAAGCCTGCATTTTATCGAGTTCTGAGCGTGTTATTACCCTGATATGTCCAGCACTCTCTTTTTTTGTGTGATGGTAAGGCTCCTCAGCGCTTTTATACTCCTTTAGAAGCGAATCAAGCGATGACTCATTACCAAATAGAAGAGTAAAAAGTAATAAAAAAGGTATAAAAAAGCGCATAAATAAACCTTAAATAATAATGCAAGAGTATATTTAATAAATGCTTAGTTTATACTTGCATCTGCAAGTGTCAAACAAAAGAGAACCTTTTTGGTATTTTTTTGCAAAGCTCCAACAGCTTGAGTTAAAGTTAAGTTCGTAGTAATAATATCATCTATTAAAATCAGATCTTTTTGCTTAAAATTTTTAACCTCAAAATCTCTTGGGTTCAGGAGTCTGAACTCTTTGCTTTTGCCAGAGTAAGAGACTCTGTTTTTTGCTCTTAGTTTGTTAAAAAGGGGATTTATATATCTGCTCTTTAGCGCTTTGTTAAGAATCGCCGTGTGAGAGTAGCCATATTTGGAGTAATCATCTACCGCAATCGAGGTAATAGTATGCGAGTAGTTGAACTCTGCGGCAAATTTTTTAAAAGAGTTTTTTGCAAGTATTGAGTAGATATAGTAGCCCAAATCTGTATGCTTTGTATGAAGGAGTTCTTTTATGTCACTGTATTTGTAGAATGAAATTACATCAATGTTGCCCAATATTTTTCGCCTGTAGATTGAGGGAGTTAAAAAGGTGTTTTGACAGTTATGGCAGATATGTGAGAGAGATAGATTCTCACACATCAAGCAGCGCATTTTAAGCCATTTTCCTAGTCCATCTTTAGTACAGACATAAATGCTTCTTGAGGAAGCTGTACTTTTCCGATGGATTTCATTCTTTTTTTACCCGCTTTTTGTTTTTCAAGCAGTTTTCTTTTTCTTGTGATATCTCCGCCGTAACATTTGGCTGTAACATTTTTGCCCATACTCTTTACAGTCTCTCTTGCAATAACCTGAGAACCCAAAGATGCCTGAACGGCTACTTCAAAAAGTTGACGAGGTATAATCTCTTTCATGTTCTTAACTAAAACACGACCGCGTGATAATGCCTGATTGCGAGGAACAACGATACTTAGCGCATCAACTGCCTCTCCAGCTACTTTTATGTCAAGTTTTACTAGGTCGCCAACTCTAAATTCAATCGGCTCATAATCAAAACTTGCATAACCTTTAGATATTGATTTTAGTTTATCGTAAAAGTCCATTACTATTTCGTTCATAGGCACTTCATACTCAAGCATAACTCTATCTTGGTTAAGATAAGTCATTTTTGTTTGAGTGCCACGCTTATTTATTAGCAGAGTTATAATATTGCCGAGATATTCACTTGGAGTAATAACAGTAGCTCTTATATATGGCTCTTCGATTCTGTCTATACGGGTTACTTCTGGCAGTTCAGAAGGGTTATGAACATGAATTTTTTCGCCGTTATTTAGATAAACTTGATAGATAACAGATGGGGCAGAAGCGATTAAATCAAGATTAAATTCACGCTCAAGTCTCTCTTTTATAACTTCCATATGAAGCATACCTAAAAATCCGACACGAAAACCAAACCCCAGAGCTAAAGAGGTTTCTGGTTGATAAGAGAGTGAACTATCATTTAGTCTGAGCTTGTCAAGTGCATCGCGTAAATTTTCAAATTCGTCTGTGTCTATCGGGTATATTCCTGCAAAAACAAAAGGCTTCGCCGGTTCATATTCTAATACAGGTTCGTGCGTAGGGTTTTTGGCATCAGTGATAGTGTCCCCTACATTTACAACATGTATCTCTTTTAATCCTAGTACAACTATGCCAATCTCTCCAGTTTTTATAACAGGAGTCTTTTTACGCTTAAGCGGATGCGGGTACATCAAATCAAGAACCTGATGCTCCTCGCCATTACTCATAATTTTTACAAGTTGATTTACTTTTATCTCACCGTCAAAAACGCGGACAAGACCTAAGGCGCCTAAATACGGGTCAAACCATGAATCATAAATAATTGCTTTTGTTGGAGCTTTTGGATCTCCAACTGGAGCAGGTATTCTATCTACGATAGCATCAATAAGCTCACGAATACCTGCGCCGGTTTTTGCAGATACCAAAACGGCATCTGTTGCATCTATGCCGATGCTTGTCTCAATCTCTTGGGCAACTTTAACAGGGTCTGCAGCAGGTAAATCTATCTTGTTTATAACTGGGATAAGTTCGAGGTTGTTTTCCATAGCCAAAAAGACGTTTGCAATAGTCTGAGCTTCAACGCCTTGAGCAGCATCAACTATAAGAAGTGCCCCATCGCTTGAAGCCAAAGATTTGCTAACCTCATAAGAGAAATCGACATGACCCGGAGTGTCAATAAGGTTTAAAATATAGTGTTCGCCGTCTTTAATATAATCAAGTCTGACACTTTGCGCCTTTATGGTAATACCGCGCTCTTTTTCGATATCCATAGTATCCATCATCTGCTTGCCGAGTTCCCTCTGGCTTACAGAGCCGCACTCTTGGATGATTCTATCAGCTAAAGTGCTTTTGCCGTGGTCGATATGCGCGATGATGGAAAAGTTTCTAATATTTTTCAATTAATTCCCTTAATTATGCAAACAGCGAGTTTACGCTTTCGTTGTGATAGACTCTGCGAATAACCTCTGCAAAAAGAGGCGCAACAGTTAAGACAACAATCTTATCATCTGCTTTTGACTCTAGCGTGTTTGTAACTATAAGCTCATCAAGTTCGCTATTTTGTATGTTTTCATACGCTTTTCCACTAAGAACGGCATGTGTAGCACAAGCCATAACAGAAGAGGCACCTTTGTTTTTAAGCGCTGTTGCAGCCTTTATCATAGTTCCCGCCGTATCAACCATATCATCAATCATAATAACATCTTTGCCGCTTACATCTCCTATGATGTTCATAACTTCACTCTCGTTTGCTTTTTCACGGCGTTTGTCAACGATTACCATCTCAAGTCCCATTCTTGAAGCAAAATAGCGAGCGCGTGCTACACCGCCGATATCAGGAGAAGCAATGATGGGATTTTTTAGGTTTTTACTTTTTATGTAGTTCTCAAAAGTTACAGAGCCGTAAAGATTATCAACAGGGATGTTGAAAAAACCTTGAATCTGCCCTGCATGAAGATCAATAGTTACGACTCTATCTATGCCTGCGGTTTGATACATGTCAGCTACTAATCTTGCAGTTATCGGAACACGCGGTGCAGCTTTGCGGTCTTGTCTTGCATAACCATAGTATGGAACAACAGCAGTAATGCTCGAAGCTGATGAGCGGCGAAGTGCATCTGTCATGATAAGTAGTTCCATAAGATTGTCGTTTGAGGGTGCGCCTGTTGATTGAACAATAAATACGTCACGACCGCGAACACTCTCGGCGATTTGAATTGAAATCTCACCGTCACTAAACTTTTTCACATCAGCTTTAGCCAATGGAACATCTAAAATCTGACAAACTTCTTTTGCAAAATTAACACTAGCAGAACCTGCAAAAATTTTATAACCGCGCATAGGATACCTTTTAAAAAATTTAGTGGAATTATACAAAAATAGTGCTGAGGAGTTGTTAAAATGAAAGACATCTAAAAATATTCTTAGATGCTAAAATAGTATTTAGCATCTGAGGATTTTATCTAGCTTCTTTGATGGCATCAAGTGCCGCTTCATAGTCAGGCTCGGCAGTAACCTCTTTTACAATCTCTTTATAGACGATAGTTCCGCTTCTATCAATCACAAAAACGGCTCTGGCACATAAGCCTTTTAGCTTATTATCAGCCATTAAAACACCATAAGCTTTGCTTACCTTTTTGTCAAGATAATCACTTGCAACAGAGAGGTTTTCAATGTCGCTTGTTGTACAAAAACGCTCTGAGGCAAACGGTAAATCCATAGAAACTACGGTAGTTTCACAGATGTCAAGATTGTTTACGTCCTCGTTAAATCTTCTTGTTTCAGCAGCACATGTGTCAGTGTCTAAAGAGGGAACGGTTATAATTAACTGTATCTTATCTTTGGCTCCGCCTATTTCTACGTTGTTTAAGTCGGTTCCGATTGCATGTACAACTGGTGCTTTGTCTCCAACACCGAGCTCATCGCCCTCTAAATTTACCGCGGTTCCTTTAAACATTGTTGTTTGCATAAATATTCCTTAAATTTTTTTTAATTATATTATCATAAAAATTATGTAATTTATCTTTTATGAGTATCTTTTTTTGTATAATCATCAGAGATGATACAAATAAAAATATGTAAGAGTATAAATGCAAAACCCTTTTGAGTCCGGACACATTAAAAATTATCTGCTTTTTTATGCAAGTACAGTCTTGATTGCGCTGCTTTTTTTCATAGCTGCTTCTCTTTTTCATGATACAAAAAGTGTTGAGCAGAAGATATTTAGCACAGAGCAAAACAGTACAAAACAAACTGATAAAACAGAGCAAAAGGCTGTGGAAGTGCAGGGCAGAGCAGAGAAGTTTAAGCTTTTAGAAAAAGCCTATTGATTCTCTTTTGTAATGATATAGAGCTGCTCGTGGTTTAGGCGCTTTAGTATATCCATGACATTTACAAAGTCTTGAAATTTTGACTCCTTATCGCTTCTTAGAACTACCGTCTGCTCCTTTGAAATAGCAGAGAGTCTAATTTCGAGAGTCTTTAAATCAACCTTCTCTTTCTCTATAAAGAGCTCGCCTTTGGCATTTACGTAAACAGTAACCTCTTTTTTAACATCCTCTTTTGTTGCTGTTTTTGCGCTTGGAAGCTCAATCGGGATGATGCCCTGATTTACAAAAGTTGCAGTTGTTAGTACCATTACTAAAAGAACGAGCATGATGTCGATAAAAGGGATGACATTTATATCATCAAATCTTTTTCTTATTTTTTTACACTTTGCCATAGTTAGTTACTTATTTTTTTGTCTTGCATTACGTCAAAAACGGTTAGTATTTTCTCTACTTTACGGAGTAAAATAGTATAAGCAACGATAGCCGGCATAGCGACTATTAGTCCCATTGCAGTAGCTTTTAGCGCAAGAGCAAGACCTACCATAATCTTCTTAGCATCTATAGCGCTCGCATCTCCCATCGTATAAAATGTAAGCATAATTCCTATGACAGTTCCCAAAAGACCGACATAAGGGGCATTTGAACCTATGGCGCTTATAGTGCTTATGTTGTCTGTTAAATCCATCTCTAGAGTATCTCTATGCGCATACTTTTGTACATCAACAGTAGCATAAAACATCATCCTCTCAATAAAGAGCCACAGAGTAACAATACTCATAACGACAAGAAGTCCTATAACACCATAATCAAGCGCTACTTCCGCATATGCTAAAATATTTTTTTCCACTAATTTTCCTTAAATTTTAATGTAACCGTTGTTCCTACATTTGGTTTGGATTTGAAACTGAGCGAAATGGCATTAGCATCACAAAATCTCTTTACCATACTAAGCCCGATACCAAAACCTCTCATATTTTTGTTGCTTTGATAGTAGTTGTCAAAAATTCTTAAAAGCTCCTCATCATCAATACCACAACCAAAATCTTGTATATGCAAGATATTATTTTCTAATCTTATACTTACTTTGTGAATATTTTGTGAATATTTCACAGCATTATCTATAAGATTATCAATTACTTTGGATAAGCCGATTTTATCATTATTTATCTGCGAGGGGGATAAATCAAGCTCAAACTCCATGTGCGTATAGATGCGGTTTAAAAAAGTAACCCTGTTTTGTACAAGTTCGCTTAGTTCAAATTTTTCGTATGCAATGTCGGAACTTTGAAGTTTTATCATATAGTCTAGTTCGTTGTATCGTTGCTGCATCATTTCGCATGCATTCTCAATTCTGTAGGTTCTTTTTAAATCCTTTTCACAGGTAAGGCTTTTTTTTAACATATGCATATTTGTCTTAATCGTGCTTATTGGAAGATTTAACTCATGAAGAGTCTCGGTCGAGAGATTTTGAAGATTTGTTACATGCTCAAAAAGCGGGTCGATAGAGAGTTTTGAGATAATTATACCTGCAAACACGCTTAGTACAAATAGTGTGAAAAATAGCAAGGAGATATTTTTAACCTCGGCAACGGAGATAGAGTAGTATAAAATTGCCATTAGTACAGTAACTGTAAGCATGTAGTAGATAAAGACAGTTATGCGAAGATTACGAAACAAGTCTGTATCCTATGCCTCTGATATTTTCAATGCCGATTTCCGGAACAAGCTGTTTTATTCGTGCTATATAGACCCTAATTGCTCCATCGCTTCCACCTTCATTGCTACTCCACAACTCATTTAAAATCATCTCTTTTGGCACGGTGTAGTCTATATGTTTCATAAGTAGTGCAAGAAGTTGATACTCTTTTTTGGAGAGATCTAACTCCATGTTTTTGTAAAGAATTCTCTTGTGAATCATGTCATGATAAAGCAGAGCAAAGGAGTTGCTTATGGTGCAATTTGTTCTTTTTAAAATTGCATTTATGCGTAAAAGCAACTCATCGGCATCAAAGGGTTTTCTCAAATAATCATCGGCACCGCTTAGAAAACCTCTCTTTAGCACCTCTTTATCTTTGTGGGATGTTAAAAATATAGCAGGAGTTTTATCAAGCGAATCTCTTAGCTCTTGTAAAAACGTAATACCGTTTATAATAGGGACATTAATATCCAATAGATAGAGGTCAAACTTTTTTCCAAAGGTAATATCTAGTGCACTTTGACCGTTTGTTGCGTGTGTGACTTGATGCTCTGCTTCTTGCAGAAGATCTATAAGCGTCTCTGCAAAAAGTATGTCATCCTCAAGTAGCAGTATTTTACTCAATGCTCTCAATCGCCCAGTTTATTACTTTGCCCGCATACATTGGGACAACACCGTTATAGGTTTCAGGTATAACAAAAGCTCTTTTATGCAAAACAACCTCTTTAAACTCCGGACAAATTCCATAGATATTTTGCGCATTGTCGCTTACAAAAGCTTGAAGATTCTCAAGCTTGTCATACTGTTCAAAAATTTCACATAGAAGTTGAAGTGCTATCGGTGCGCTAAAAACTCCTGCCGCACATGCCGAAGACTCTTTTTTGTCTTTTGAGTGAGGTGCCGAGTCTGAACCAAACATTACTTTTGGGTGCGCCTCAAGGGCGACGCTTAAGAGTGCATCTAAATCTTCTGGTCTTTTTGCAATTGGCTTGCAGAAGTTATGCGGCATCATCATCCCTCCTACAACATCATCAAGTGTTAAAAGAAGGTGATGCACGGTTATGGTAGCATATAAGTTTTTATGTTTATCTAGCATCAAAACTGCCGCTTTTGTTGTAATATGCTCCATAATGATTTTTAAATCTGGAAAGTTTGTAGCAAGAAGTTCATAGATGCTCATAAACTCAGCTTCTCTGTCCATCACAAAGCCGTCAGTTTCGCCATGCACGCAAAGAGGAATTCCAAGGATACTCATCGCCTCAAGTGTTTCGCGCATCTCCTCTATGTCAAATGATGAAACGCCGTCCTCAGAGTTTGTCGTAATTCCCGCAGGATAGAGCTTGATAGCCGTAATATAATCTTTTACATCAGCTAGAAATTTTTTGCTATAGTTTTTATAAAAAAGTGTCATGTAAGGCTCAAAATAGTCGTTTGGAGCCGCTAAGATGATACGCTCTTTATAAGCTTTTACATCCTCAAGCGTAGTAACTGGCGGAACAAGATTTGGCATGATTAGAGCGCCACTGAAACTATAAGCACTAAGAGGAGCAATATTTTCAAGCATGACTCCATCGCGAAGATGCAGGTGCATGTCAAGAGGCATTAAAAGTGTATGAGTTTTCATAGGGAATCCTTTGCATCTTGTATGAGGTTGTTAATCACTTTTTCGTAGAGTTTTACCTCTTCTTGCGAGGTTGATTCAAAGCGGGTTACTAAAACAGGAGTCGTGTTGCTCGCACGCACAAGCCCCCATCCACGCTCAAAATTTATGCGCACTCCATCGATATCTATAATATTTTTTATAGCAGGAAATGACTTGGGAGGGTTTTTGAGAAGCTCCTTAACTTTATCGATGATTTTAAACTTCTCGCTCTCGGTCGTATGCACCTTTATCTCCTCTGTTGAAAAAACTTTCGGAAGTTTTGCGAGCTCTGCATCTAAATCAATTCCATCATGTAGTAACTCTAACATTCTAAGGGTTGCGTAGATAGCATCATCATAGCCAAAGTAGCGATCTTTGAAAAATATATGTCCGCTCACTTCACAAGCAAGGTCTGCATCTACTTCCTGCATCTTTACCTTTATATTTGAGTGACCTGTTTTGTACATGATTGCAGTAGCCCCACGACGCTCTAGCTCATCATACATAACTTGCGAACACTTTACTTCGCCGACAACGGTAGGTTTATCCATCTTCATAGCAAATAAAAGAGCCATCATATCGCCTTTTATGTTGTTCTTGTGAGTAAGAACTGCGATTCTATCGGCATCTCCGTCGTATGCAAAAGCAATGTCCCCGTCAGTTTCTAGGAGGTTTTTTACATCTTCTAAATTGTGCTCATCGGAGGGATCTGGATGATGGTTTGGGAAAGTGCCATCAGGCTCGATGTACAGACCCTTTGTATTGAGCCTTAGGGTGTCAAAAATTCTCTCGGTAACGACTCCCGCAACTCCGTTTCCGCAGTCATATACGATTCGCGTGGGCATATCTCTGAGGTGAGAAAATTCGCTGATAAGGTAGTCCACATATCTTGTAACGGCATCTATCTCTGTTACATCTCTCTTTGGAATATGCGGAAACTCCATAGCCTCACACTCGCGACCGAGCGCATATATATCTTCTGCAAAAAAAGGCATCTTGTTGATAGTTATCTTAAAGCCGTTGTACTCGCTTGGGTTGTGAGAACCGGTAATCATAACCGAGGCAGATGGAGTGATGCCACTCCACTCTTGATAGGAGGTAAAGTAGTTTACAGGAGTAGGAACAAGCCCCATGTTCAAAACCTTTTTACCGCCGGCATTTAGTCCATGAGCAAGGTACTCAAAGAGGATAGGAGAGTGGCTTCTAGCATCATACCCGACGGCAACATATTCGCCTTTGATTTTTGAAGCAAGCGCGTAACCTATTCGCACAACACTCTGCTCATTTAACTCTTTTTCATAAATTCCCCTGATGTCATACTCTCTGTAAATACTCACAATATTTGCCTTTTATCAATTTATTGGTGTTATTTTACAATAAATCACTTTTGATTGGATAAACGAAGATGGATTTAGTCTCTAATTGTAAGTAAAGTATTTTAGTATACATAAAATAAAGTTCTTTTATGACTAAATAGCTGTATTGAGTTAGAATAAGAATAGCTTTTTTGTGATACAAAAATAATATTATCACAAAATAATACTTTATCTTTTTTATTTATTAATTACTTTTTATTATAATTAAAACAATGATGATATTTTCTTTATTACCCTTAAAGTGCCTATTTTTCGCATGTATATCTATGGTGTATTCTATTTTTATAATTTTACATAAATAAATTTATATAAAAATATAAAAATTGCTTTAAGAATATAGTATTATAATATTGAGTTAAAATATTAGATGTTGTTAAATGAATACTACTTCTAAAGGTTTTGTTGTTATGAAAGATTGTAAATCTATTTTGTTGTTATTTCTATATATTTTCTTTAGTTGCTCTCTTTATGCTGCAAGCGTAGTGGGGTCCAAACATGATTTGAGTATGTCAAATTATTATGGTTCTAATGGAGGTGAAAATACGGAAGTTTGCGTTTTTTGTCACACTCCGCACTCATCAAATAGCCAAGAGTTAAAAGATGGTCCGCTCTGGAACAGAAAATTAACCGATACATCAGTTTTTGAGATGTATAACGGAGCACCGGGTACGCCTTCTCATACATCTATGTTGTGTCTAAGCTGTCATGATGGAATAAGTTCTCAAGGAGTGAGTGCTGTTAGTGCATATGATGGTCACAATGTTCTTAATCCTCCAGGTTCCGGCACAGGAGGAACTATCTCTCTAAACTGTAAGGCTTGCCACCCTTTTAGTAGAGGTGAAGCGGGCATGTTTCCATCTGAAGTATGGCAAGTAGGACCTATCCTCTCTGACGACCATCCTGTTTCCATAGACTATGATGCTGCTGCAACTGCTAAGCCAAGTGAATTTAAAGCTGTTCCGGATTCTGATGTAAAACTATTTGGCGGGAAAGTTGAGTGTGCAACATGCCACAATGTGCATAATCCTGAATATGGACTTTTTTTAAGAAAACCAAATACCGGAAGCTCTGTATGTAATTCATGTCATATAAAATAAATATGTTTAAATGGCGATAAAAATTAAAATTTTAAAATATGATATTTTAGGAGGTTAGAAGTGTATGGCTCCGGATACTGGATTCGAACCAGTGACCAAGTGATTAACAGTCACCTACTCTACCGCTGAGCTAATCCGGAATGTTTGATAGGTCGGAATTATACTTAATGAGTTTTAAAAAGTCAAGATTTTTCTATGCTACTTTGTGCGTTTTCGCTTTTCATTTTCATTTAGGATAAAAAATTCTAAATTTCCGACTTTTTTAGTAACTATTTTGGAGCTTGAGATGAGTTTTTCAAGTCGTATTTTGCTTTTTTCATCAAAGAGCAGGTTGATGTCATCTATAGTTAGCGGTCTTTTGTCTAGCGTGTTTAAAATCTCTTCATCACTATAGTTAGAGTTGTTTGGTTCTGCGTGAACTCGTGAAGCTATATGAATAGGCAAGAAACTCTCAAAGAGCAGCGAGGCATCGTGAAGTTCCTTGTAGCTTAGTCCGCTTACTGGATAAGCAGGCGGTCTGTCTATCGTGCCCAAATCAATCCTAGCAACATCTAGTTTCAGCAGAACTTCGTTTAATTTTTTTATCTCATCTTCTGTGTCATTAAGCCCATGTACAAAGAGTATCTCTATGAAAAGTTTTCCTTTAAAAGCTTTGGAAAAATCTATCACTTTTTGGACAATATCTTTTATCTCTATCCCTACATGCGGTCTGTCTATTCTCTTAAAAACACTTTGGCTTATCGCATCAAGAGAGAGTTTGACTTGGTCAAGTTTTAAAAGGGAGTTAAAAACTTTTTCATCAACAAGTGTTGCGCTGTTTGTGAGGATGAGTGTTTGTGTACTATTTTTGATTTTGTTAATTTCATCTATGAGTTCATCCAGATATGGGTAGAGAGTCGGTTCCCCGTTTGCTGTTATGGTTATGACATCTATCTTGTCATTTAAATGCTCTTTTAGTTGGGCAATTATTGTGGATACTTCTACCACTTTTTTTTGCATGTCAGTTGTTGCACTTGGAGCTAGTTCACAGTAGAGGCAGTCAAAATTGCACTGTTTGAGGGCAGGGGAGAGGTCTATACCCAAAGAAGAACCAAATCTTCTTGAGTTTATAGGGCCAAAAATAGTCTTCACTTATTTTTTACTAACTCTATGACATTCAGCTATGAAATGTTTTGCATTTTCAACAGGAACATCAGGAAGAATTCCGTGACCGAGGTTAAAGATATGTCTTTTGCCGCCCATGATGCTCTGTAGCGCTTCTACACACTCTGTTGTTGCCTCTTTTGAGTAGAGTCTGCATGGCTCCATATTTCCTTGAAGAACATACTTATCGCCTAGTTTTTCTTTTGCAAGTCCCATTGGAGTAGACCAGTCAACGCCAAAAACTTCAAAATTTCCATACACTTTATCTAAAAATGCGGGAACTCCTTTTGGAAACATAATAATCGGAATATTCGGATATTTCCCTTTAAGATAATCGGCAATTTCTACCATGTACTTCCAAGAGAACTCATCATATTTTGAAGGCTCAATTGCAGCAGCCCATGAGTCAAATATCTGAACAACATCTATACCTGCTTGAATCTGTTTTTCCATATAGAGTTTTACAACCTCTGTCACTTTTGCTAAAATTTTGTGCAGAAGTTCAGGGTCTGAGTACATCATTTTTTTACAGATATTGTATGTCTTTGTACCTTCTCCTTCTATCATGTAGGTTGCAAGTGTCCAGGGAGCACCGCAAAATCCTATAAGAGCTTTGTCATCCGCTAACTGCTCTTTGATAAGTTTAATAGTGTCGTAAACATAAGTAAGTTTAGATGCAGCTTCTTCGCCGCCGAGGAGTCTATTTAAGTCAGCTTCTGTTTTAATAGGGTCGTTAAATTTTGGTCCCTCACCTTTGATAAACTCCAAATCCATTCCCATCTCATCAGGAATAACCAATATATCACTAAAGAGTATAGCTGCATCAACACCAACTATATTAACCGGTTGAAGAGTTACTTCGCAAGCTTTTTTTGGGTCATGGCATAAGTTTAGAAAATTTCCGGCTTGCGCACGCACTTCCATATACTCTGGGAGGTAGCGACCCGCTTGTCTCATCATCCAAACAGGAGTGTATGGAGTCTCCTTGCCAAAGCATGCATCTACAAATATTTTACTCATTTTAATCCTTCGTATAGTTTTATTTTTAGTGACTTTTTCCGACTTTGCTTAAAAAGTAAAGTCCTACAGCAACTGCTGTGATTGAAAGAGCTAGGTAGAGCAAATCTAGTGCACCGCTGTATGTAGTATGCCCGACTTTTTGGAAAAAACCAACAACCAAAACCATAACTATGACTTTAGATATTTTATCTTTTAGTTGATCTAGGGAGTGCACTGCTAGGAGTTGATTTTCACACCCATCTTTATCTTTTGCTGGATCGATATCTGAGATAAAGAGTTCATAAAGACCAAATGAAAAAATAATCATAACAACACCTATAAGATAAAGGTCAACGGCACCGATGATGCCTCCAACAAGCTCTTCATGAAAGTGTTCGGGATGTATATGTGTTATATATGTGTTAATAACATAAAGTGCAGTTTCATAAATATCAAAACTGGCAACAACAAAGAGCAAAACAGCGCCGATAAGACCAAAAACTACGGCAAGAATTATGATAAATCTTGAACCCCATAGACTTCTTTCAAAAAGTTTCTCTAACATTTTATTTTTCTTCTTCCATTTCTATCCATTTTTGAGCAATTCTAACGGCATTTGTCGCTGCACCGACTCTTAAGTTGTCGGCAACAATAAACATGTGAAGTATGTTTTTAGAGAAACTGTCATTTCTGATGCGCCCGACAAATGTCTCGTTTTTTCCTAAAGATGTTGCAGGCATTGGGTAGATAGACTCTGAGGGATTGTCTAAAATTATGATATTTGGAGCTTTTTTAAGCACCTCTCTGGCTTCATTTGCATTTATTTCATTTGCAAATGTAAGAGTCAGAGCCTCTGCATGACCGCGAAGAGTTGGAACACGAACACATGTAGCACTTAGAGGAATTTCTCTATGCATAATTTTTGTAGTCTCATTAACCATCTTCATCTCCTCTTTTGTGTAGCCGTTTTCTAAAAAAACGTCTATTTGAGGGATTACATTTAGAGCGATTTGGTGCTTAAATGCTTTGCGCTCGCTCTCGTCTAACTTAAATGAAAAGAAATCTTTCATCTGGTTGACAAGCTCTACCATGGCACTTTTTCCTGCACCTGAAGTTGCCTGATATGTGCTTACATCAACTCTTGTCAATTTGTATGCATCATCAAGAGGCTTTAGGGCTTGAACCATTTGGATTGTTGAGCAGTTTGGATTTGCGATAATTCCTGATTTTTTCCATTTTGCAATATCTTGCGGATTTACCTCAGGAACAACAAGCGGAATATTTTCATCCATTCTAAAGTGAGAGGTGTTGTCTATTACAACTGCGCCTGCTCTTACAGCAGCCCCTGCAAACTGAGCGCTGATGCTTCCACCTGCAGAAAAGAGGGCAATTTCGATATCCTCTTCCTCGAAAACAGTGTCAGTCAACTCTTTAATCGCTATCTCTTTGTTACCAAATTCTACGCTTTTGCCTAAACTTCTAGAGCTTGCGAGTGGCACAAGCTTGTTGATTGGAAAAGATACTTCATGCAAAATTGCCAATATCTCTTCCCCTACTGCTCCATTTGCTCCGACAACTGCTACATTATATTTTTTTGACATATCTACTCCTTATAGTTCATGATTTTTTATCTTTTTTTCTAAGCTTGCCTTGCTCATACCGAGTGTTTTAGAGGCTTTTTCAAGATTGCCTTGCGAAGAGAGTAAGACCTCTTGTATCAGCTCTTTTTCCATCTCTGTTATATCTCTTCTTTTTGCCAATCCTCTATATTCTAAAAATAGCTCTTGGGGCGTTATCTCCTCGTTCTCGCTAAGTATAACCGCTCTCTCGACAACAGACATAAGTTCTCTTATATTTCCCGGCCAGTGGTAATCAAGCAGCTGTTTTTGAGACTCATTTGAGAAGCTTTTTAAATCAAACCCATATTTTATACAATTTTGCTCTAAAATTTTTTGCGCTATCTGCAATATCTCATCTTTTCTCTCTCTTAGAGGCGCAATATTTATGGGAATTGTATTTAAACGAAAATAGAGGTCATCTCTAAATTCGCCGTTTTTTATCTTTTGACCTAAGTTTGCGTTAGTTGCAGAGATAACTCTGATATCAATTTTTATCTCTTTTGAGGAACCTAGTCTTCTTATCTCTTTCTCTTGAAGTGCACGAAGAATTTTAGCTTGAACACTGTATGGCATCTCGCCAATTTCATCCAAAAACAGCGTTCCTCCGTTAGCTAATTCAAACTGCCCTGCTTTTGCCTCGCTCGCATCAGTAAAGGCTCCCTTTTCAAAACCAAACAGTTCGCTCTCTATGAGGTTATCAGGAATTGCTGCCATGTTGATGGCAATAAATGGTTTTTTGGCTCTGGGGGAGTTCTCATGTATATAAGAAGCAAAGACCTCTTTTCCGACACCACTCTCGCCTAAAAGCAAAATACTTGCATCTGTCTTAGCAGCTTTATCTGCAATTTTTAGAGCAGATTCTAACGCTTTTGAAGTGCCTAAAAAACCATTAGTAGGGTTTTTGCTGCTTTTTTGAGGGATGCTTTTTTGCACCTTTTGTATTTTGTCTTCTCTTTTAATAGCACCTATGAGAGTATCTACATCAAAGGGTTTTAGTAAAAAATCTTTTACACCGAGGTGAATAGACTCTATAGCTCTTTGAAGAGTTGCATTTCCGGTCATTATTATGACTTCAAATTTGCCGCCAAGTGTTTTTATAAACTCAATGCCGTCCATTCCTGGCATATTAATATCTGTAATAATTAGGTTAAAACTCTCATCAATGCCCTTTAGTGCGTCTTTTGCATTTTTAAATGTTTGAATCTCAAACTCTTTATAGTCGCTCATAGCGATTTCAAGAGATTTTCTCATATTGATATCATCTTCGACTATTGCAATTTTCACTAAAAAACCTTAGAGTTTGAGTATTTTAATACCCTTATTTTAAAGGTGCAATGATAGCAAAATTATCATTAAAATCGACTTTGAAGCAAGTAGTTTTGAGTGTCATTATTGTTGTGAAGCTGTTTTGCATATTTATAGTTTTTTCATCATGATTTACATGAAGACCGAGTTTGTGAATATACTCTATAAATTCTTCAGGGTTTTTACTGAGGAGTTCTTTTAAGTCCCCTTGCGCGCTATTTTGCAAAATAAACTCTTCTTGTGGTTTGCCTTGGCATTTTGTCATAGCTTTGGATACTAGAAGTGTCTCATTGTAAAGAGTTGCGTCTTTTACTATATATTTGTAGGAGATAAGATACTCGTCTGCACAGAGTGCAAGCGAGTTAAAGAGTATTATTGAACAAAGTCTGAGTGAGAAATTAAGATTTCCATCTCTACTTCGCATAAGCCCTCTTTGAAAGTTGTTTCAACAATGTCGGCATTTCTTACCATCGCTTGAACATACGTGCGAACTGTTGATCTTTGAACCATCATATTTTTGATAGTATCTTGTCCATCTATGCGAACACCCTTTACTTTTTCGGCGATTGCTCTATAAGCATCAGCAATAGCCGCTCTTTTTGCAAGTGCGTACGCTTGAGCGGGAGAAGAGGTGTTCATTGGTGCAACACCTTGTCCGACAACAGAGATATGTATAGTTTTGTTTTTTTCTAAAACTTCTTCTTCGGCTATGTCAGAAGCTATCTTAGAAGCTATCTCTTCTTCTTTTTGAGCCTTAGCAACAGCGAGTTCTTCTGCAACTCTTTGGTTCTCTTGTTTTATTTGAGCCACTTCAGCTTTAACTTTAGCAAGTTCAGCATTTGTTTGCTCAATAACTGCAATATCTACTGTGCTAGTTTTATCTGCACCCATTAGAGTTGAAACACTCAAAAGTATCGCAACTAATATAAAAGATTTCATTGTTTGTCCCTTGACATGGTTTTTATATTGCTACAATAGCAACTATTATTCCAATTCGTTTAATTCAAGAAGAGAGTCGTCGCCTTCCTCATCTTCAATCGGCTGTTTCGGACAACGAGAAACATTCGCCACATCATCGCCTTTAACTATATAAACACCGCTTGTATTTCTGCTTGATTTGGAGATAGTTTGCATATCTACTCTTATCATCTTGCCTGCTTTTGTAAGTGCCATCATGTCCATGTTTTCATCGACCATAAGACATCCAACTACATATTTTCCTGTTTTTTGAGTCATTTTCATAGCAATAACACCGCTTCCGCCACGGTTAGTCAAACGATATTCTCCCGCATCAGTACGCTTACCGATACCTTTTTCGCTAACTATTAAAATTTCCTCTTCATCGCTTGCAATTATGTTTGCATCAACTACTTCATCAGAAGTATGTTTAAACTTGATGCCTCGAACTCCTCTTGTATTTCTTCCCTGATCACGAGTTTTCTCTATGTCAAATTTTATACACTGCGCAAGTTTTGTTACGATAAATAGATATTTTATGCTTCTGTCTGCAATTTTAGCCGTTATGATAGAGTCATCATCATCAAGACTTATAGCTCTAACCCCGTTACTTCTTATATTGGAGAATTCGCTTAAGTTTGTTCTTTTTACAACGCCCTTTTTAGTGAAAAATACAAGAGATTTCTCTTCACTGAAGTCTGTTGTAGGGTTGATTGATTGAATTTGCTCCTCTGCAACTAGGTTAAGCAGGTTTACAACCGCCTTGCCTTTTGCAGTTCTGCTTCCCTCAGGGATTTTGTACACTTTTAGCCAGTGGAGTTGCCCGCGGTCTGTTACAAAAAGAAGTGTGTCATGTGTATTACAGGTAAAGAATCTCTCAATAAAGTCATCTTCGTAGGTAGTAACTGCTATCTTGCCTTTACCGCCTCTTTTTTGTTTTTCATACTGCGCCAAAGGAACTCTTTTGATGTAACCTCTGTGAGTGATAGTTACAACCATAGGCTCATTTGGAATTAAATCTTCTATGTCTATATCGTCGTAATCATCCTCAATGTCGGTTCTTCTAGCATCTGTATAAGTAGAGAGAATCTCATCAAACTCTTGATCTATGATGCCGTGTAAAACTTCTTCACTTTTTAAAATTGATTCTAAATACTCTATAAGTGCAAGAAGTTCAAGAAGCTCATTCTCGATTTTTTCACGCTCTAAACCTGTAAGTCTTCCAAGGCGCATATCTACGATGCTTTGCGCTTGAATTGGCGTAAAATCAAACTCTGAAATCAAGTTGTCTCTTGCATCTTCGATACTTTTGCTTGACTTGATAACTCTGATAATCTCATCAATAATATCAAGCGCTTTTTTTAGACCCTCTAAGATATGCGCTCTAGCTTTTGCTTTTTCAAGGTCAAAAATAGTACGGCGAATAATAATAGTTTTACGGTGATTTATAAAGTGTTTTAGTATATCGATAATGCCAAAAATTCTCGGTTCTTGATTTAATATAGATAGCATGATGATACCAAAAGTAGTCTGCATACTTGTCTGCTTGAAGAGGTTGTTAAGAACTATTTCGCTCATTGCATCTTTTTTTAGCTCAATTACAACGCGGATACCGTCACGGTCAGATTCGTCACGAATCTCTGAAATACCATCAATCATCTTATCTTTTACTAAGTTGGCGATATTTTCTATTAAGCGGGCTTTGTTTACCTGATAAGGAAGCTCGTCAATTACGATAACATCTCTGTTGCCTTTTTTCTCAATATGAGTTTTGGCACGAACTTTTATGCGTCCGCGACCTGTCTCATATGCATCCATAATCCCTTTTTTGCCAAATATTGTCCCGCCTGTAGGAAAATCCGGAGCTTTAATATGTTCCATTAAATCATAAAGCTCAATATCAGGATCTGCTAAAAGTGCTTTTAATCCCATCATAATCTCTTGAGGATTATGCGGAGGAATATTTGTCGCCATACCTACAGCAATCCCCGAAGAGCCATTTATAAGTATGTTTGGTACTCTAGTTGGCATAACATCAGGTTCAACAGTAGTTCCGTCATAGTTTTCAATCATATTAACAGTGTTTTTTTCCAAATCTTTTAGAAGTTCACCTGCATATTTTGTCATTCTAGCTTCAGTATAACGCATAGCTGCTGCATTGTCGCCATCAATCGAACCAAAGTTTCCTTGCCCATCAACAAGTTTCATTCTCATGGAGAAGTCTTGAGCCATACGAACAAGTGCATCATAAACTGCAGTATCCCCATGCGGGTGATACTGACCGATAACGTCACCTACGATACGCGCAGATTTTTTAAACTTTGCGCCATATGAAAGGTTAAGTTTGTCCATAGCGTACAAGATTCTTCTGTGAACAGGCTTAAGTCCGTCACGCACATCAGGAAGCGCACGACCTACGATTACGCTCATAGAGTAGTCAAGGTAACTGTTTTGAAGAGTCTCTTCAATGTTTATAGTCTGTATATTATCATTGTCTAGCAAGTTTCCCATATATAACACCTAATCTTTATAAATTGAAAAATGAATTCTATGGATGATATCTCATTGTCGCTTAAGAATTGCGTAAAGGTATAAAAGTTTCTTTGTAATTTTAAGATAGCGTGAAAATGTGTTGCAAACTAATAGTTGATTAAAAAATAATCAGTTTTCTATCATATAATTATTTTGGAAGCTATATAATTTTGTTAGATTAAAAAAAGGATTTAGTGATGAAAATATTTTTATTTAGTTTGCTGTATTTGCCCTCTTTTGTATTTGCTGAGGATGTGTTAAATAGCGGCGATACTGCATGGATGCTTGTTGCCACTGCATTTGTTATGCTTATGACACCTGCCGGATTAGCACTATTTTACGGTGGCTTGACTCGCTCTAAAAATGTACTAAACACAATAGGTATGAGTTTGGGTGCTTATGCAGTTGGAACTTTAGTATGGGTGCTTGTCGGTTACTCTATTGCTTTTGGAGAAGGTAATTTAATCGGTAGCGGGAAGGTGCTTTTATCTGGAATTACATCAGAAACTTTAAGCGGGACGATTCCTGAGCTTCTTTTTGTAGCTTTTCAGGGGACTTTTGCGGCTATCGCAGTTGCAATTGCTAGCGGATCTATGATAGAGAGAGTTAAATTTTCAACCTTTATAGTGTTTGCCTCTTTATGGATAGCTGTAGTTTACGCACCAATCACGCATTGGACTTGGGGTGGAGGAGAGACTCTTAACTTCGGTGAGATGGATTTTGCAGGAGGAACGGTTGTTCATTTAAATGCAGGTATTGCAGGATTGGTTGTGGCTTTAATACTTGGGCGCAGAAGAGATTACGGCAAAGTTGCTATAAAGCCGTTTTCACCTGTACTAGTAGCACTTGGTGCAGCACTGCTGTGGTTTGGATGGTTTGGTTTTAATGCCGGCTCAGAGTTAGCTGCAGACGGTGTTGCTGCATCTGCATTTTTGGTTACAAATGTTTCTGCTGCACTTGGTGTTATTGGTTGGATTATTGCCGAGTGGTTTGTCTATAAGAAGGCTACCCTCGTTGGAGGTGCATCCGGTGCTGTTGCCGGTTTGGTGGCAATAACTCCTGCCTCAGGCAGTGCTGGTGTCGAGGGAGCTATAATTATCGGTTTAATCGGCGGTATTTTGGGCTTTTTAGCTGTTGCAAAACTTAAAAATATGTTTAAAGTAGATGATGCTTTGGACGCTTTTTGGATTCATGGATTAGTTGGTATTTGGGGCTCAATTGCTACAGCTATATTTATAGCACCTTATGCGGTGCCGCAAGAGTACAACATGGCTTCACAGCTTCTAAGCCAGTTTAAGGCAATCTCTCTAACAATTGCATACAGCGCCGTTGCGACAGCAGTTGTTTATTTTATTGCTTCAACGCTTACAGGCGGAGGCAGAGTTGATGACGATAGCGAGAGCAGAGGGCTTGATGAGACTTTTCATGGCGAAAAGGCATTAAACCTATAATTTGAACGCCGAGGGAAGTAATTCCCTCAGCTATGCTTGCCGCTAAGACACTAAAGCTAACTCCGTAAAGGAGTAGATCTATAGTAGTTGTGTAAAAACATAAAAACGGTTACAATTTTAAACTTGATTTGGAGATATTATGATGAAAAAAATAGAGGCGGTTATAAAGCCATTTAAACTAGAAGATATAAAGGATGCTTTGGCAGAGATAGGAATTACAGGCATGACGGTAAGCGAAGTGAAGGGTTATGGTCGTCAAAAGGGGCATAGTGAACTTTATCGCGGTGCTGAGTATGTTGTAGATTTTCTGCCAAAGATAAAATTGGAAATGGTAGTTAACGACGATAGTGTAGAGCAGGTTATAGATACTATTGTAGAAGCTGCTAGAACAGGCAAGATAGGTGATGGCAAAATATTTGTAACGGATATTGAGAAGATTATTCGCATTCGTACAGGTGAGACTGACAGCGAAGCTATATAGTCACTAGAAAAAGGATTTTTTTCCTTTTTCCAAAGTAACTGATTAAAAATTAATCAGTTACAAAACAGCAAAAGCAGTATCAAAAAATATAAATTTCTTTAATACTTTAAAAGTGATGAAGCGCAACTTATCGGGCTGAGTATTAACGAATGCGGGGTTGAATTTTATCCGAAGTTTAAAAATGCAAGATAGATTTTTTCCATTTAACAAAGCAGTAACAATCTTTTTGTTATTATCTCATTTATGATTAGACACAAAAGTTCCTTTTTTATATCACTTAGCATTCATGCGTTATTATTTATTAGTCTATACTTCGCGTGGAGTGGCATTTCAAAAGTACAAAGAACTCACTTAGAACATAAAATTTGTGTAGAGTTATGCAGAGTTGAGCATCAACAAAAATCTATAGAGCCAGTAAAAGAGCAGATAGCAAAACCACAACCTAAAATAGAACCAAAACAAAAGCCAAAACCGATAATAAAACAGGCTCTACCCAAACAAATTCAAGAGACTCCAAAAGAGATATCCCCAGAGATAGCGGAGATTTCACAAGACAAACCTAACCCAATATCAAAAGTAGAAATTACCAAAAACGAAGAAGCGCTAACCCATGTTCTTTTAAAACCTAAAAAAGAAGATGTCAAGCAAGAGCAGGATGGAAGTAAAGATCAGTATATCAAAATAAATACCCAAAAAATAAGTGAACTTATAAGAGACAATCTTTACTATCCCATTGCGGCGCGTAAGAGAAATATCACGGGCAGAGTAAGTATAAGATTTACTTTAGGAGTTGATGCAAAAGTTTACTATATTAAAGTAGTTGATTCAAGCAGTGACATTTTAAGCCGCGCGGCTGTTAAGACTATAGAGGAACTCTCAGGAAAATTTCCAAAGCCAGAGCAAGAAATTACCTTGAATCTGCCAATTGATTATGCACTGAATTGAACCTTTTTAATCTGAAAATAAGTTTATTGTTTAATAAGGGAGCTTAAGTGATAATGTGTTTTTTAAAAATTAGGAATTAAGATATATGAGATGTAAACATAACGACAATCATCACCATCATCCTTTAGCAAACAAGGGGCATGAAGATGCGCACGGACATTCGCATGACCATAGTACCACTAAAGATAAAAAGCTTTTAAAAATCTCTTTTATTATAACTTTTGTGGTTATGATAGTTGAGATAGTAGGTGGGATTTATGTAAACTCTCTTGCACTTATCAGTGATGCAATTCACATGTTTACCCATGCTTTTGCGCTTGGACTCTCACTTTTTGCGCTTGTTATCTCTACAAAAAAGCTTGATGATAAGAAGTCGTTTGGCTACTTTAGAGCTGAGGTGTTAGCGGCATTTATTAACGGTCTTACCATTGCACTCTCAGTTTTGTGGATAGTTTATGAAGCGATAATGCGACTCTTGCATCCAGAGGAGATACTCGCAAGCGCAACTATTTTTATAGCTACATTAGGATTGGTTGTAAATGTAATTACGGGGCTTATACTTTTAAGAGCAAATCATGACAACATCAACATAAAATCCGCATTTTTGCATATGCTAGCAGATACAATCTCCTCTGTGGCTATTATCTTAGGCGCTATTGTTATCTACTATACACAATTCTATATACTCGATACCATTTTGGCTCTGCTTGTAGCTCTTGTGATAGCAAAATGGGCAAAAGACCTGCTTAGTAACTCCATACATGTTCTTTTAGAGGGTTCTCCCCATAATCCCCAAGAGATAAAGAGCGCTATTTTAGAGGAGTTTAAATATATAGTCGATCTGCATGATATACACTGCTGGGAGATTTCGCACAACTACTACTATCTTACATGCCATATAGTTTTAGACTCTAAAGAGCAGATGCTATATAACGATACTATTGTTAATGTCGGCAAATTCTTAGAGCATAAATTTAACATAGGGCATGTAACTATACAGATAGAGTTTGAGTAAGTAGAGATTATTTATGATCTCACTTGATTTCTGCCGCCTCTTTTTGCTTCATAAAGCTTTTCGTCGGCTCTTTTTATAGTCTCTTGGATTGCCTCGTCATTTTCATGAAGTGCAACACCAAAACTACAAGTGATAGCAGGTATATTTTCAGGCTTGTCATTTTGTATCACAAATCTTAAATGCTCCGCTTGTCTTATGACATCTTCGATAGTTTTAGCGTACATAATAATAATGAACTCTTCGCCTCCCCATCTTATTAGCTTGTCATCTTTTCTTATGAAACGGCTGACAGTATTGACTAAATTTTTTAGAACCATATCTCCAACATCGTGACCATAGCTGTCATTTACAATTTTAAAGAGATCAATATCAAAAATCATGATTCCGGTTTTGCCGTTTTGTTTTTCGTTGTTGTGGATTATGCTTTTTATTGAGGAGTCGAAAAATGTCCTGTTGTAGGCGTTTGTAAGTTGATCTTTAACAGCCTTTATCTCTAGTTGCAACTTTTCAAACATAGTATCACTTATATCACTAAAGTTGATGATATATGTTTGCGGGTCATAGTTGTTAATAGAGACTGAAAATGCATGTGCTGTTTTATTTTTGTTTTGCATGGAGACAATTCTCTCTCTGCCGGGGAGATTTAGCAAACTTCTTACCCAGTGATCCTCTTTGGGCAGCATTTTTCCCATATGGAAGAAAGCATTATCTTGCATAAACATGGCGCATATGCAGGTGTGTTCTTTTGAAAACGACTCTAAATCCTCATACCCAAAAAAATCAAAAAACTTCTGATTTGCAAAGAGCATTTTAGTTTCATCCGACAAAATAACAATGCTATCTTGCAGGTCTATAAATTTGCGTAGTTTGTCCAAACTGTTCTTTTGGTAAGTAATATCTGAGATGATGCCCTCTAGAGTTTGCAACCCATCCTCGCTTGTTCTTCTTTTGCCGCTTTCGCGAACCCATACAGTATCCCCAATAGAGTTTAAAATCCTATACTCCATAGTATATTCACTCTCATTTTTTAGAGCTTCTTTGATTTTTGAGATAACAGTTTGTTTATCACTCGGGTGAATTATATCTCTATAATTTTTGATTTTATTTAGTATAAAACTTTGTGCTTTGTAGCCGGTTATTTTATAGACGGCTCTGTTTATAAAAAGCATCGTCATTTCAGTATTAGTTTTACATCTAAATATAATATCCGGAATATTGTCAACTATGGATTGGAGTTCATTTTTTATATGAGATATCTTCTCTTCATAAGCAATAAGATTTGTTATATCTTGAACCGTTCCCATAGTGTGAATATGTTCACCTTTTACATTATAAGTGTGATGCCCAATCTCATTTAAATAAGCAATCGAGCTATCTGCTCTTACTATTCTGTGCTGAATATGATAGTTACTTTTTGTCTCTATCGACTCAATAAAGGCTTTTTTTAGTTCTTCTTTATCATCTGGGTGGACATAACTTAAAAAAATCTCATAAGTCGGCTCAAAAGAGTGCGGCTTTTGATGTAAAATAGCATAGGTTTCATCACTCCATGTCAACCTATTTATTTTTACATCAAGTTCCCAAGAACCAAGCTTTGCAATATGCTCTACCTCCTTGAGTAAAATATTATTTTTTTTCAGTATTTCATGCTTTTTTTGAATTTTATAGTAAAAAAATGTAAGCAGAGCAAGAAAAAAGATAACAATTACATTTATAAACCTATTTTTTTTAAACATAAATTCAAGCGATGAATTTGGACGACTAACCATTATATATGCTACTTGTTGGTTTGAGTATTTGTTTATAATAGGGATAAATGTAGTCATATAAAACTTATCATCAAGGCATGAAAAGAAACTAAATCCGTAACCTAGTGAGATGCTCTCTTTTAGTTTTGAGTAATTTGCGGTTAATTTTTCAATAAGCTTATTTCCCTCTTGAGATATGCTCTTTTCATAGAGATATTCATGGCTAATATTGCTTTGAGTATAGTTGTGTTTCTCATTAGCAAAAACCTTTTTCTCAACTATGTCTTTTTTGATGATAAACTCCACATCAGCAGCAGCCTCATCTTTTAGCTGTTTAACTATCTCTTGCATAGAGACTGAGATTTCAACACTTCCATAGTGTTTATCTCCATCTAAAACAGGGTAGACAAATCTATATCCATTATAGATTCT
>Ga0265293_10001845_pt1 | contig 44749 bp, 43 predicted proteins | sample Munlanlewell138R_FD_192505 | JGI IMG/M metagenome (GOLD analysis project Ga0265293, IMG submission 192505) | Leachate microbial communities from a municipal landfill in Southern Ontario, Canada - Leachate well 138R | ecosystem: Engineered > Solid waste > Landfill > Unclassified | place: Canada... | reverse complement strand
AACGACATAAACCGCATCATCCAAGAGATGAACTCATTTGCTGCTAGTAATGATTTAGATATCACAAATTTAAATGAGATGAAAAACAATGATGAGTTTATGCAGATAGTAATGAGTGGTTGGAGATGATGAGTAAAAAATGTTAAGAAAGATTAAAATCTTTTATTTTGTCCTCTTTTTTAGCCCAGTGCTACTAAAGGCTATTGTGTATGATTTTGAAACCATAAAGAGTAATTCTTTATCAAACTCTTTTAAAATCCAACATGACAAGATAGATGTCAAGATAGCCAAAGAGAACATCAATCTTGCAAAAACAGAGCTTTACCCCGCAGTAGGGGTATCTTCTAGCATAGAGCGCTCAAGAAAATACAATGAATACTTCTCCCCTTCATACATTGGGGAGGAGGCCATAGTCCAATCATCAGGGAAGTTTGTAACATCATCAGCCTACATCAACTATGATTTACTGAAATTAAAATCCACCCACCACTCCATCAACGCCGCAAGGCAAAACCACCTAGTAGCAGACTTCTCTCAGCGCTTAAGAGAGAAAGAGATAGTGTTGCAACTTTTAGAGACATACTCTTTTTTAAGAATCTTAAATTTCAAACTAAAAAATTATGAAAAGATGCAAACTCTTTATGAAGAGCTCTATTTAGTCTCAAAAAAACTATATGAAAATGGAGTTATGGCAAAACCCAATTTCATAAAATCTGCTCACGACTTAGCAGAGATAACAACGACCATTTCAAGTACAAAAGAGGAGAAACTAACGCAACTAGCTCTCATAAAAAAGCTTAGCGGAATGGACATTGGAAGAGATGATGAGTTTTTACCTCTTAGCAAGAGTAAAGGTGTTCAAAAAGATACTTTATTTGAAAACAGCATAAATAGTATGAGGGTAAAAATGCTAATAATTCAAAAAGAACAGGAGCTAAAAAGTACAAAAGCAAAGCTCCTACCCTCACTCTCCATTTATGGCAAATATGATCTATATGGAGGCTCTCAAGACAGCTACCAGCACGCTTTTGATGACTATAGACGAAATGGATATAGGCTTGGAATACATTTTTCTTGGAATATATTTGGCGGCTTTAGAGTCCAAAATGAGTTAAAAATAAAAAGACTCGAACTACTTCAAGCCAAGCTCGCATATGAGGAGGCAAAAGATGAGTATGAGAGTGAGCAACTTCTCATAAAATCACAGATAGAAGTGGAACAAAACAAGCTAAATAGTGTCAAAGATAGCACAAAACATACAGGTGAGATTTTAGAGCTTTCAGAGAGACTCTTTAGTGAAGGAGAGGGGGATAAAATCACTCAATTAGTTAGTAAAATAAATCTATATAGAACATTCATAGATGAGCACGAGGCAAAAGAAAGGCTAAGTTACAGCCATAAAAAAAGAGAGATAATGAATGAGGGCAACCTTTAATGCGTAGCGCTCTTGTAGCCCTTGAGATTGTTGGGCAGTTAAATAAAATCTCCATTGATAGCACTGCTATTGTTAGAGAGTATGCACTTGAGCATGCACCATCAATGCAAAGATTGGTAAAAATCGCTAAAGACAAAAGCTTCAAAGCCAAAATAAAATCCCTTCTTTTGGAAGATTTTCAAAAGTACCCGCTTCCAGCCATAGCTAGAAGAGTGGGCAATGGCAATTATGTTGTTTTACTGCAAGTTGATTTTGAAAAAAAGGAAGTTCTTCTATATGAAGATGGACAAAAAGATCCATTCATCCTAACTTTTGATGACTACCATAATCAGATAGATAAGAGCTTAATAGTCTTAAGGCATAAGATTTTAAGCCAGCAAATAAGGTTTGGGTTTTCTTGGTTTTATAGCCAAATTTTACACTACAAAAAGATAGTTGGGGAGATTTTGGTTGCTTCATTTGTGATGCAGCTTTTTGGGCTTGTGACTCCGCTTTTTACTCAAGTTGTTTTAGACAAAGTACTGATGCACCACAGCATAAGCACTCTTAATGTCATCTCTGTGGCATTTGGAGCAGTCATACTGTTTGATATGCTGCTTAACTTAACTAGAAATTATATTTTTGCACATACCACTTCAAAAATTGATGCTAAGCTAGGTTCAAAGCTTTTCAATCATCTTGTATCTTTGCCTATGGTCTATTTTGAAAAGAGAAAAGTGGGCAACATTGTGGCTAGAGTGCGAGAGCTTGATAACATAAGAGACTTCATAGCCAACAAATCAGTCACAGTTATTTTGGATCTACTTTTTTCTTTTGTATTTATCATTATGATGGTGCTTTATAGCGTAAAATTAACCCTAATAGCGATTAGCTTTGTAACTGTCATAGCACTACTTTATTTTTTTGTTACACCTAAAATCAAAGAGAGATTGGAAGATAAATTTCAAATGGGAGCGCAGTCAAACGCCTATTTGGTAGAGGCTGTAACAGGTATGCAAACAGTCAAATCTCTTGCCATAGAGCCATCGATGCAAAGCAAATGGGAAGAGTATTTAGCTAAATATGTCAACTCTGGATTTAGATTGGCAAACCTATCAAATTTTCTTTCAGGCTTTAGTGGAGCTTTGCAAAAACTTATGACTTTAAGCATACTCTATTTTGGGGTTGGTCAAGTCATTGAGGGCAATTTAAGCGTGGGGCAACTCATAGCTTTTCAAATGTTTGCAAACCAATTTAGTGGGCCAGTCATGCGGCTTGTAGGCTTGTGGAATGAGTTTCAGCAAGCTATATTGTCCGTGGATAGATTGGGCGATATTTTAAATACCCCAACAGAGCAAGCTAGCGATAAGGCCATAGTTTTGAAAAATCTTGAAGGAGAGGTGAGGTTTGAAGATGCCTCATTTAAGTACACATTAAATGGTCCTTTGGTGCTAAAAAGGCTCTTCCTAGATGTGAAAAAAGGGGAGAGCGTTGGCATAGTAGGAAGGAGTGGCAGTGGAAAATCGACATTGACCAAGCTACTGCAAAAGCTTTACACCTTAAATGAAGGTGCTTTATATATTGATGGTGTGGATGTAAGACACATGAATCCCGTTTGGCTTAGGTACAACATAGGGGTGGTTTTGCAAGAGAATTATCTTTTTAGCGGGACCATTAAAGAGAATATATCCTACTCCTACCCAAGCGCTTCCATGGAGCACATCATAAATGTCTCAAAAATAGCTGGAGCCCATGAGTTCATAAGCACAATGCCTGAGGGTTACGATACTCTTGTTGGCGAGCGAGGTTCTGCACTCTCAGGTGGACAAAGACAAAGAGTCGCCATCGCTAGAGCACTCATCACAAATCCAAAGATCATTATATTTGATGAGGCAACTTCTGCACTAGATTATGAATCCGAATCAATCATCCAAAAAAACTTAAATCTTATTAAGAAAGATAGGACTATGTTCATAGTTGCGCATCGTTTAAGCGCGGTGTATGAGTGCGACAGAATTATAGTAATGGACAAAGGGGAGATAGTGGAAAGTGGAACCCATGCAGAGTTAATGAAAAAGAGAGGTTACTACTACTTTCTATCACAACAGCAAAAAAAGAATCACGATGAGTAAGAGAAAAAATGATGCACATGAGTTTGCACCACTACTTATTGAGATAGAAGATAGACCCCTAAATCCTCTTGGAAGAGTTGTGTTTTACCTAGTTATTGGGGTGGTATTTTTTGGGATTTTGTGGTTGTGCATTGGGAAGATTGATGTTGTGGTGAGCGCAAGAGGGAAGATAATACCAAGTGGAGAGATAAAAATTCTCCAACCAATTGAAACTGGAGTAGTCTCTAAGATTGCAGTTCAAGAAGGGGATTATGTAAAAAAAGATCAACTCCTTATGCAGATTGATCCTAGTGTAAGCAAGTCTGTTCTTGAGTCCAAAAAAAGAGATCTATTTATCACAAAACTTGAAATATCAAGACTAAAAGCTTTGGCTAACGATGAGCATTTTTTACCAGAGCAAGCTATATATCTAGATGATATAAAAAAGCAGATAAAGCTATATATGTATCAAAAGAACCTACTAGAGGAGACAGCAAATCAATATAGACTCAAAATAGACCAACTAAAATCAATGTTAAATAGTGCTACAAGCGAAATAAAGCGTCTAAATAAGGTGCTTGAAAAAGAGAGGCAAATCCTCAAAAGACAAGAGAGTGTTTTAGACATCATCGCTAAAAGAGAGTATGAAGAGACAGAAAAAAGCATCATAAACTTAAATGAACAGATTGTTCAATCAAGAGAGAGAAGAGATGAGGCTCTATCCAAGATAAAAGAAACAGAAGAGGAAGAGAAGCTATTTTTAACAAAAACAGTTTCAGATTGGCATAGTGAGCTCATTGAAAAGCAGAAGGTAGAAAGAGAGCTAAAGTCCCAAATAGACGCCATCTCTTTCCAAAATAGACAGCAAGAGATCAAAGCTCCCATAAGTGGATATGTAGGTAAACTGCTTGTAAATACAGAAGGTGGAGTAGTCTCTGCAGCTGAAAATCTTCTTACAATAATCCCTGAAAAATCTCCTCTAATCATCAAGGCAACTGTTTTAAATCAAGATATTGGTTTTATAACATTAGGGATGGACGCTTCAGTTAAGATAGACACATATTCCTTTCAAAAGTATGGTTTCATTCCCGCTACTGTAGAGCATATAGCACATGATGCTATAGAAGATGAAAAACTTGGGCCTATCTTTGAAGTTAAGCTTGGGCCAAAAAAGCTTGATTTGTTAGTGGAGGGAGAGATGAAAAACCTCGAATCTGGCATGAGCGTAACAGCTGAAATCAAGGTTGGAAAAAGAAGAATAATAGAGTTCTTTTTATACCCAATAATCAAATATTTAGATGAAGGATTAAAAGTTAGGTAGTCTTAGTGGGCTATTGACCCACTAAGATTCACGATCTATAATCTGCATTAATAGAGACATACTTATGCCCTAGGTCACATCCAAAAGCTGTAAAAGATGCTTCTCCCACCCCAAGATAGGAAGAGATTTTAAAGCTATCTTTTTTCATGACTTTTGCTGCAAGCTCCTCTCTAGTGCTATCAAGTTGTGGATTTTTCTCATCATAAACCAAAACATCATCATAATGAATTGAAAACTTTTTCACATCGCAAGAAACCCTGCTAGCTCCAATGGTTGAAGCAATTCTACCCCAGTTTGGATCTTCCCCAAAAAGAGCAGTTTTAACTAAAAGTGAATTTGAAAGTGCTTTAGCTGCTCTCATCGCTTCATCTTCATTTTTAGCCCCACTAACTTCAAAGGCAACTAGCTTTGTAGCGCCTTCTCCGTCCTTTACTATCTCAAGGGCAAGTTGTTTTGTAAGAAAAGCTAGAGCTTCACTAAAAGCATCCTCATTAAAAACTCCGCTTTTTCCACTACTTAGTAGCATAACTGTATCGTTTGTGGAAGTGTCTCCATCAACACTTATGGCATTAAAAGAGTATTTGATAGCTTCTTTTAAAGCTTCATCTGCAAAACCAACTGGGATTTTAGCATCAGTACAGATGAAGCAAAGCATTGTTGCCATGGCAGGATTTATCATGCCAGCTCCCTTGCAAATCGCAGCTATGTGAAAAAATTCTCCATTTTCTAACTCAACCTTTAAGCACAACTCTTTTTTAAAGCTATCTGTTGTCATTATGGCTCTTGCAACACCATTAGAATCACAAGAATTAAAATCAAATCTATCAAAAGCAGAGGTTATTTTCTCTTTATTTAATCTATATCCTATGACGCCAGTTGAGCTCATAATAGGGTTTTTAAGCTCTATTTTTTCGCCCAGTGCTTTAAAAATCTCTTCAATGTCCAAAACCCCAGCATCTCCAGTTAGAGCATTTGCATTTTTAGAGTTTAGAAGAAGAAAGTTTGTTTTAAAATCTTTTGGGTACTTTTTAAAATGAACAATGGGCGCAGCTTGAAAACTATTTGAAGTAAAAAGAGCACTTACTTCAAGCTCTTCATCGCTTCTTATAAAGCCCAAATCATTATCTTTGTCCGCTTTTAAGCCACAGTTTATCCCACCACAAAAAAATCCCTCAACATTTTCCAATCCGCCTTTAATGGGGTAAAAACTAAACATACTTAATTTCCTCTGGTTTATTTTTCTTTTTTATAACTCTTTTAGCGCTTGCTATATTTTCGCTAGTTCCAACTAAAAGCAGACTACTATTTGTTCCTATTAATAGATCTTTATTTGGCATTGCAACAAATTTTCCATTTTCATCTTTAATGCCAACTATGCTTACATTGGTAAGTTCTCTAAGTCTTGCATCTTTTATCTTTTTAAACCTAAGCCAAGAGTGCTCAGGTACCAAAACTTCCTCCATATCTATGGGGCTATTTTTTCTATGCAAATAAGACTCAATCATATTTTCCATATCTGGCCTTAACGCCATAGTGCTAAGCCTTTGAGCCACAAGCTTTGATGGAGAAACTACAAAATCAGCTCCAAGTTTTTTTAACTTTTCTACATCAAGCTCACTTATGGCATTTGCCATTATTTGGTATGGTTTTTTAAGTCCTAGTTCCTTTTCATAAAGCCTTGTAGAGGCTATTAAAGCGATATTATCAGCTATGTTTTCACTCAAAGTTACCATCCCTTTAGCGCTTGAGAGATGAGATTTAAGCAAGGCTTCATGAGCATGTGGTTCTGCTTGAATGAAGTATGGATACCTATTTTTAACAGCAATTTTTTGTATGGAAGGGTTTGGATCAACAACCACAAAAGGAATATGGTTTTCCAAAAACTGCTTTGAAAGTTGAGTGGTAAACTCATTTTGATAACAGATGACAAAGTGGTTTTTGAGTCTCGCGATTTTATAGAGCATGTTTCTTTCCTTAAGCACTTGTATAAGCTCGCCTTTGCTAATTACTTGAATCAAAACACCGATAGAAAATGAAAATACGCCAAATCCTACAATGATTAAAGTAACGGTAAAAAGCCTTCCAAGCTCAGATATATGAGCAGTTTCACCAAATCCAACGGTGGTAAAAGTGATACCTGTTTGATAAACTGCATCTGAAAGCGACATATTGTCGATAAATATATAGCCTAAAGTTCCAAACATCATGGCTAAAACTACCGAAATGATTGGAACTCTAAAGGGTTTAAGTTGCTGATATAGCTCAGTATTTAAGTTAATTTCAGGGGAGGTCCTCTCAGACCAATTGAGGAATTTTTTTAGTTTTTGCCAAGTTGTTGGCTTAGACACTAAAAGCCTCTAAAACGCAATCTATGCGTTTTTTTTCATAGTTCGTAGCGTTGAGGCTGCGACTTTTATCTTTCTTGTAGATCCATCTTCTAAAGTTACTCTTATGGTTCGTAAATTTGGAAGAAATCTTCTTTTTGTCTTATTGTTTGCGTGACTTACGCTATTTCCAACCATAGGGCCTTTGCCTGTTATTGCACATCTTCTTGCCATTTTTGTTTCCTTAAAATTTTGACTATTTTACCAAAATAGACCATAAGTTGATCTTAGAGGTTTATAAAAGCGCGGATTATAACATAAAAAAGTTTTGTTGTAAATATCTACCATAAAATTCAATCCTATTTTATGGAATGAGTGCTATTATTATATAAAAAAATAGAGAAAAATATGATTACAAATAGTGATTTAGACAGATACATTGCCTCAATTCCCTCACTTCCAAAAGTAGTAAGAGATTGCGTAAAAGCGCTAAATGATGGAGATTTAGTGGCTGCTGCTAACTTTGCAAAAGAGGATAAAGCCTTAATGTTTTACCTAAAAGACATAGTTAATAAACCAATATATGGCTTTAGAACTGAGATAAAAGATGCCAATCAACTTTTTGGAATACTAGGTTTAGGTAGAGCTAGGCAAATTTTGCAAGCTTACTACACCAAGCTCATCTCTCCAACTAAATGGGAAGTTTTTGAGTTAAATAGTCAAGTTTTTCAAGAATTTCAAGCAGATTTGATGGTTAAATGGGGAAATATTTTATCTTTTTGTAAAAATAACGATAGTGAGGTTTTAAAAACCGCCTCTATCATTCCCGCTGCCCTAGCCGCAGCAGAAGCGATATTTAGGGAACATTTAGAGACTTTGAATGTTTTAAAATCCCAACATGCTTTTAGCTATGACTATATTTTAAAAAAGACAACAGGATATAATTTTAAAGATATCATTATCCAAATAGCTAAAAAATGGGAGTTAACAAGCAAAAGTGTTGAGTTTGTAGAGCTACTTTATGAAGATGAATACAAAAATGACACTGTTGAGTACTTAAAACTTTTAATTCAGTACGAATTAAGCAGGCCAAACTTAATGCAAAGTGGGGCAAATGATCTATTTGAATTTGATAGTTTTGCAAATGAAGAGCTCATAGAAAATTTTTACAAAATCATTGAAAAGGCAGAGAGTGAGGCCAATAGTTAAGAAAAATTTAGCTGTTTTTTATCCACAAGGTTTTTTAGATGGCCAGAGTGCAAAAATGGTTATCGAGCAGCAAGATGGTGCATATCTTTTAGAAAAAAGACCAGAATTTACTCTAGTTTCTTTAAAAAAAATAGTTTTTTTCAATAAAAGAGGTTTAGACATCATCGTTGAAGAACTCTTAAAAGTAGGAGAAAAAATTGGAGCAGTCATAGGCTTTTGCGATTATGATTTTAAAAAATATAAGATGATTTTAGATATGTATCAACGAAATTTCAATTTTTCGCTATTTGAAACCAGTGAAATCGCCACTTTATTTATGAATGGAGCTTCTAGTAAAAACTTAGAAGAGAAAAAAATCATTGTTTATAGTGAAGATAGCGAGCAGAAAAACCATCTCATAATTGAACTTTACGAAAGAGGCTACAAACCCTTTGTTCCAAAAAGCTTAAATGAGTTTAAGACTTTAAGGAAAGATTATGATTTTGCCATTTCTCACTCATATATCGACTTTTTAAATAGGCCTGTTCAAGCTCATATAAAAGAGAATGTGATTGTCTATACACTAAAAGATTTTGTAGATTCAACTTTGAGTGAAAAGTTTGACATGAGGTATCATGAAAACTCCCTAAAAGTTGGTTTTGTCTTTTTTCTTTTTAATGCGCACAATGTTTCATCGATGAATATCCATGGAGTTAATTTTTTAGCAAAACTCTCAACCGCAGCAGCTGAATATAGCGCTACAATCGCGATTTGCGGACTAACTAGCCAAAGCATTACAAGTGCTTTACAAAATGATTTAGAAGATGCAGGCATACTGCTTTATCCTTCTATGAAAGATTTTTTTGACGATAAAACTCTTTTAAATGAGAGCAAAGGAGGGGCAATTAGCGGTACAAAAAAAGAGCATATTACTAAGCAGTTAGTAGAAATCCTTCCCATTGTAACCCAAACTGCCATGAGTACAGTTGAAGTCATGACTAAGTTAAAAGTTGTTAAAAAATCTCTTAAAATAGAGCCTTTAACACTAGAAGAGAGTAGTTCAAATATGGGCGTTGCCATAGCTTTTTATGGCGATTTAAATGGTTTGCTTATATTAATTTTTGAAGAAGAGCTTGCTAAAAGAGCATGTAAAGTTTTTCTTGAAGAGTTAGAGCCAACAAGGGAGGATCTTTTAGATGCTCTTGGCGAATTTGTAAATATTATTGGTGGAAAATTTGTGCAACAAATGCAGAAAAAACAGTGTAAAATTGACATTACAATGCCAAGAACTTTTGATAATACCTCTAAAATTCTTCAAAACAAAAAAGATAAAAAGGGTGCTCAAATCAACTTTAGTGTTGATGGTAAAGATTTGACTCTCTTTTTAACTAGATAAGGAAAAAAATGTATGTAGCTCCAAGCATTTTATCTGCTGATTTTGGCAGGTTAGATGAAGAGGTAAGAGCGATTTGTGATGCAGGATGTGATCTTGTGCATGTTGATGTGATGGATGGGCATTTTGTACCAAATATGACTATAGGGCCAGTTGTAGTTTCAGCTGTAGCAAAGGCAGCATCTAAGCCACTTGACATTCATTTGATGGTTCAAAACAATAATTTTTTTGTAGATCTTTTTGCCCCACTTAAACCAAAATTTTTGTCATTTCACATTGAAGAGGAGAAGCATCCTCATAGGCTCATTCAAAAGATTAGAGATTTTGGAATAAGCCCTGGCATTGTGCTAAATCCACATACTCCGCCAGAAGCCATAGAGTTTATCTTAAATGAGATAGATTTAGTTTTAATAATGAGTGTAAATCCAGGTTTTGGTGGGCAAAGTTTTATTCCTAGTTCATTAGAAAAGATAAGAAGATTAAGAGAGATGATAGATAAAAAAGGTGCCAAAGTTCTCATTGAAGTTGATGGGGGCATAAATGGCTTAAATGTAAGAGAGGTAGAAGAGGCTGGAGTGGACATTGTAGTTGCTGGGAATTATGTTTTTAGCTCGCACGATTATGCTCATGCCATAGCTTCATTAAGAGTCTAATGAGAGTTAAAATTTGCGGGATCACTAAACTTGAAGATGCCCAAGTAGCCATTGAGTGCGGGGCGGACGCTTTAGGGTTTGTTTTTTATGAAAAATCACCAAGATACATAACTCCTAAAGCAGCAAAAGAGATCATAAAAAACTTACCTCCTTTTGTTGAAAAAGTTGGGCTTTTTGTAAATGAAAAGATGAAAAATATTGATGAAATCTCTTTTGGGGCAAAACTAACTTTAGCGCAGCTTCACTGGGAAGCCTCATTAGATGAGATTAAGAGTTTAAAAACTCCATATTTACAAGTCGTAAGAGCCAAAAATAAAGAGGATATTTTTAAACTTCAAGATGAATATAGATTAGTTGACGCATTTGTAAAAGAGTATGGTGGAGTTGGAAAAAGGCTTGATTTATCGTGGTTTGATGAAATAGATTGTAGAAAAATCATCTTAGCTGGTGGATTAGAAGCAAAAGATTTAAAAGAGATAAAAAAGATGGGATTTTACGGCGTAGATGTGAGTAGCGGGGTTGAAAAGTCTAAAGGCATTAAAGATCATAAAAAAATTGAAGAGTTTATAAGAGCGCTTAAGGGATGAATGAACTTGAAAAAATAGCCCTAGAGCTAGCAAAAGGTGAAATGAGTAAGGATGAACTAGCATTTAAGATAGCGCAAATTGACTCACTTGTCTTGCCTGAAGATGAAAATTTTGAGTCATTACACTTAATGGGACTTCCGATTTTAAACCTAGATGAAGATCTTTTGACGCTAAGTACGAAAATATCTCCCTATGAAAAACAAAGATACTGCATTGTAGATTTAGAAACCTCAGCTAGCAACATAGAGTCTGGCCAAATCATAGAAATAGGCGCAGTTATGATTGAAGATGGAGAAGAGGTAGCTAAGTTTGACTCTTTAGTTCATGCAAAAATAATCCCAGAAGTTATCCAAAATCTAACAGGGATTACGCCAAGTTTAGTTGAAGATGCCCCCTCAGTTGGATCTGTTCTTGAGAAGTTTAGACTCTTTTTAGGAGAGGCTGTATTTGTAGCACATAATGTTAAGTTTGATTATGGTTTTTTGTCTGATTCTATGCAAAAACAAGGCTTTGGCCCACTTTTAAATAGAAAACTTTGCACCATAAACCTAGCTAGAAAAACCATTAAAGCACAAAAATATGGGTTAGATTTCCTAAGAGAATTTTTAAACATAAATGAAGTAGGAAGACACCGCGCACTAGCTGATGCACAAAGCGCTATGATTATTTTTAAAAAAGCTTTGGAAAATGTACCGCCAGTCATCAAGACAACCGAGGATCTTATAAATTTTACCACCTCAAAATTAAAGCTGTAAGTTTTTCATTTATAAAATACTTGACAGATAGTATCAAATTTGATACTATTTAAAATGCAAAAAACAAACTGGAAAGTTACTTTCTATAATGAAAAAGTAGAACAGGAAACACTTGAGTTGCCTGATACTATCTTAGCAACTTTATTGAGAATTTTTTCAATGGTTGAAGAGGTGGGGCCTAATTTAGGAAGGCCACATTCAGCTCCACTAGGAGATGGGCTTTTTGAGTTTAGGGCTAAAGGAAGAGAAGGGATAGCAAGATCTATTTTTTGTTTAATCATCAATAAAGAAGTGGTAATACTACATACTTTTATCAAAAAAACTAATAAAATTCCAAAAAAAGAGATAAATATTGCATTAGAAAGAAAAAAGGAGTTAATATGAATAGGCCTACATTTGAGGATTTTAAAAAGAAAGCACTTAAAAAATCAGGAGTTAAAGAAGCTTTTGATAAATTAGAACTTGAGTATGAATTGAAGCTTAAGCTAATAAAAATGCGTAAAAAAGCAAACATGACTCAAGAAGAAGTAGCTATTAAAATGAATACAAATAGAAGTAATATTGCAAGATTAGAGAGTTTTGATTATAAATCTTCCCCTACCGTCTCGACACTTGTTGCTTATGCCAAGGCAACAGGACACAAGCTTAAACTCAATTTTTCTAACTAATTCTATAAGTCATACAAAACTCTAACTTTAAAAGTAGACTATAAAACAAAAATTGAGCTCTCAAGATTCTTTAAAAAGCTTCCTAGTCAAAAGATCAGCTTTTGATGAAGTGGCATCTTTTTTTATGCTTTTGTATATCCTATTTATATACTCTTCCAAAATTTGCTGGCTATCTACACTTTTCTCTCTAGCTCCGCTTTTTCTATATTTTCCATCTTTTTTCAAAAGCCAGCTAAGCTCATTATCACTTAGTTGAAGTTTTAAAATTTCATACAACTTATCTTTTAATGACTCATCTAAAATGGGTGTCATAATTTCAAGTCTTCTTTCAAGATTTCTTGGCATCCAATCCGCACTTGAGATGAACATTTGAGGGCTTGAGTGTTTAAAGTAAAAGATCCTAGCATGTTCAAGATACTTTCCAACTATTGATTTAACTTTTATATTTTCACTAACACCCTTAATGCCAGGCCTTAAGCAGCAAATTCCTCTTACTATAAGCTCTATTTTCACGCCTCCAGATGAAGCATAGTAGAGTGCTCTAATGATGCTAGAATCCACAAGCGAGTTCATTTTTGCAATGATATGTCCTTTTTTTCCTTTGGCTGCCTCAGCATTTATCATGGCGATAATGCGGTTTTTTATCTGCATAGGCGACATCGATAAAGTTTCAAGTTTACGGTTTTTGGAAAATCCTGAGAGTATGTGAAAAAAGGTTGTAGAATCTTTTGCAAACTCTTCATTAACAGTAAATAAAGATATATCTGTATAAATTTTTGCTGTGGTGGCATTGTAATTTCCTGTGCCAAAATGCATATAAAATTTCAATTTTCCTTCCACTTGCCTAATGATTTGAGTAAGTTTTGCATGAATTTTAAACCCTTTTATGCCATAAATGACATGTGCTCCAGCATTTTCTAATGCTTTTGCCCAGTGCAAATTATTCTCTTCATCAAACCTTGCTTTTAATTCAACTATCACCGTAACTTGCTTGCCTTGGCTAGCTGCATCAATCAAAGCTTGGACTATTGGCGAGTTTTGCTCCACTCTATAAAGCGTCATTCTAATTGAGATAACTTTAGGATCTTTCGCTGCTTCTTGTATCATTTTTGTAATTGGATCAAAGCTTTCATATGGGTGAACTAAAAGAACATCACCATGTTCAATGGTATTAAAAACTGACTCACTCTCGCTAAAAGGAGGTAAAATTTTCGGTGGATTTGGAGGCAGTTTTAAGTAAGAAAAGTCTTTATTGTTAACTATTTGCCAAAGAGCTGGAAGGTTTAATGGAATGTTGTAAACATATATATCTTTATGGAAAATCTTCATATGAGAGTTTAAAAATTCTACAATATCTTTGTCGGCATCCTCTTCTATTTGGAGTCTTACAAAAGCCCCTTTTCGGCGCATTTTTAACCCCTGCTCTAAAATGAGCATAAAATCATCTGCCTCCTCCTCTTCTATCACAATGTCCGCATTTCTAGTAACTCTAAAAGGAGTTGATGAGATGAGTTTGTGTCCTGGGAAAATCTCCTCAGCATGCTCATGCACGATTGATTCAATTGGCACATAAATATTCTCTTCAATTTGAAAAAATCTAGGTAAAACTCTTGGGATTCTTATCATTCCAAACTTATTTTTCTCTGCCCCATCTTTTTCTTGCAACTTCACCGCAACAGAGAAACTAAGGTTGTTTAAATGAGGGAATGGATGCGTTGCATCAACAGCTATGGGAACAATTACTGGCAGTATGTTTGAAAAGAAAAACTCATCAGCTAAAGCTCTATTTTTCTCATCTAAATCATTATAGTTTTTAAAAAAAAGCCCCTCACTTTCCAGTCCGCTAACTATCTCTTTAAGGCTTTTTTGCAAAGTTTTTTTCTCATTTGCTACATATCTTCTTATCTCTCTTAACTGATCTAATGGAGTCTTTTTATCAGCTCCAGTTACGATGACCCCAGCAGAAAAAAGCTCTTTAAGCCCCGCAACTCTTATCATATAAAATTCATCTAAATTTGTTGCATAAATGGCTAAAAATTTAAGTCTTTCTAGAAGTGGCAAGCTTACTTTTTGCGATTCATGCAAAACTCTACTATTAAACCTAAGCCATGAAAGCTCTCTGTTGATGTACAAAGATGGATCTTTTAATTCAACTCCCATTTCTCACTCTTTTTTCTTGATTTTACTATCTTTATGCCCATTTTTTCAATAGCCCATAATTACTTTGGTATTTACTTTTAAATTACTTTGGTATTTGCTTAAAATCACAAGCTTTGAAGCTTGGCTATCTCATCTCTTAAGCTTGCTGCCTTTTCAAATTCAAGTGCTTTTGCCGCTTCATTCATGGCTTTTCTTAACTCTTTAACTATCTCTCTTCTTTGGCTTGCTGGCATTTTTGCATTTTTATCTATCTTAAAATCATTAAAATCATCACTTTTTAAATCCTCATCAAGCCTTCTTGCAACGCTTTTTGGGGTAATATTATGTTTTTTATTAAACTCAATTTGCTCCTGCCTTCTTTTAGTGGTAATGTCCATCGCCCTTTGCATTGAACCAGTTATTTTGGAAGCAAACATTAAAACATGTCCATTTACATTTCTTGCAGCTCTTCCCATGGTTTGGATAAGACTTGTTTCACTTCTTAAAAACCCCTCTTTATCCGCATCTAAAATGGCTATTAGTGAAACTTCTGGAAGATCTAACCCCTCTCTTAAGAGGTTAATCCCAATTAACATGTCAAACTCCCCAAGCCTTAAACCTCTTATTAGTTGGTTTCTTTTAATGGCATCTAAATCTGAGTGCATATATTTTACTCTAAGCCCTAGTTCTAGGTAGTATCTGCTTAAATCCTCAGCCATTTTCTTTGTAAGAACTGTCACTAAAACTCTCTCACCCTTTGCTATCACTTCCTTTGCTCTATCGTGAAGTGTTTCGACTTGATTTAAACTATCGCAAATCTCAATGGTAGGATCAAGCAAGCCTGTTGGTCTTATGACTTGATGAACCACGCTATCTTTTGAAAGCTCAAGTTCAGTTAAAGAAGGTGTGGCAGATACAAAAAGGTACGAGGGAGCTTTTTCTATAAACTCTTCATATCTAAGAGGCCGATTATCAAGCGCACTAGGCAACCTAAAGCCATACTCAACCAAAACCTCTTTTCTACTTCTATCTCCAGCGTACATTCCCCTAAACTGAGGCAAACTAACATGAGATTCATCCACAATGACTAAGTAATCTTTATGCATAGCTTCAAAGTAATCAAACAGTGAGTAGGGCGTCTCTCCTGGTTTTTTGCCTGTTAAATGCCTTGCATAATTCTCAATCCCTTTGCAACTACCTGTTGTTTCTATCATCTCTAAATCAAACTCAACTCTTTGTTTTAACCTTTGATATTCAACTAACTTATTCTCCCCTTCAAACTCTTTTAACCTCTCCTCTAACCCCTCTTCAATCTCTTTAACCGCATTTGCAAGCCTAGTTTCCCCAACTATAAACTGGCTTGAAGCAAAAAGAATAAACTTTTTAACCTCTTTTGTAGTCTCATTTGTAAGTGCGTCATAATGCACTATCCTTTCTATCTCATCTCCAAAAAACTCCACCCTTAAAGCTTCATCTTCACTATAAGCTGGGTATATATGCACAACATCGCCATGAACTTTAAAATCTCCCCTATCAAAGGTTAAATCATTTCTACTATAACCCATATCTACAAGTCTTAAGAGGAGTTTTTTAAATGAAATTTGCTCTCCCACTTCTAAGATTTGCACCATGTCTTTATACTCTTTTGGATCACCTAACCCATAGTTTGCGGAAACTGAAGCTATGCAAATGACATCATCATAACTTAAAAGTGAAGCCGTGGCACTTAGTCTTAATCTCTCAAGTTCAGCATTAATTGAGCTATCTTTTTCAATGAATAAGTCTTGTCTTGGAATGTAAGCTTCAGGTTGATAATAATCATAATAAGATATGAAATATTCAACATGATTATTTGGAAAAAATCCCTTAAATTCGCTGTAAAGTTGCGCCGCAAGAGTTTTATTGTGTGTCATTATGAGAGTAGGGCGCTTTAACTCTTTTATGATATTTGCCATAGTATAAGTTTTCCCACTCCCAGTTACTCCAACAAGGGTTTGGTATCTATTTTTATTTTTAATGGAGCTAACTAGAGCCTTTATGGCTTCTGGCTGATCTCCTGCTGGGGAAAAACTGCTTTCAAGTTTAAAGAGCAAGATAACTCTCCTTTAGGTTTTAGATTAAATTTCGCTACAATTCTAAAAGATTATATCCTATTAAGGAGCATGTAGTGTTTGATGAACCTCAAGTAGTAAACAGACTAAAAGATAGAGTTGATGAGCTTTTAGTGAAGTTTGAAGAGTTAAGAATTGAAAATGAAGAGTTAAGAAATGAGCTAGTTAATCAAAAAGCTCAAAATGAGGTTAAAGATACCCAAATAGCTAAGCTTCAAGAAAATTTACGTTTTAAAGAGGTAGAGTCTGAAGATATTTTTGATAAAATCGAGGCTGTGTTAGGACGATGAAAAAGGTAACGATTTCCGTTGCTTCAAAAGACTACACCATAACGCTAGAAGATGCGTTTGCTGATTATTTTACAAAAGATTTAGAAAAACTATTAGGCAGCAAGAAAGGGTTTGACATAAAAGAGCTTTTAACAGCTTTTGTACAAAAAAGCTATGAAAACTACAGATTAGAGAGCAATTTAAACTCAGTTGTTATGAATATTGAATCAAAATTAAGTAATAATTAATACCCATAGGGTTAAAATATGAACTTTAAAAACTACAAGAAGGAGTTAAGATGAAGCGTGGTTTTACCATGATAGAGTTGATCTTTGTGATCGTGATTTTGGGGATTTTAGCTGCAGTTGCCATCCCAAGGCTTGCTGCAACTAGAGATGATGCAACAGCAGCTAGTTTAAAGACAGACATTGGAACTATTATGCAAGCAGTTCCTGCTTGGTACACAGGGCAAAAAGAGCTAAGTATTGAAAATGCTATGCAATTTGATACAAGTGTTTGGGTGCAAGAGGGCAATAATGCCGACTATAGATATACTGATGGTGCTGGAACAATTAGAGTTGTAATTGTAGATACAAATAAAACTTCAGATGATCTTTTCGATGCAAATGGCGTGGTTACTATTACAGATGCTGAACTTGCTGCAATAGGAAACGATAGGGCTGTTGACAATACTAATATAGACCATACACCATGGCTAATTGTTAAACTAGACGATGGTGGCGGAACTAACATTGTTAAAACTTTAAAAGATGATTTAAAAGTAAAAGATGTTGCTGTTCCTATTTCAGGTAGAAAAGTACAGTGGTAAAAAAAGCCTTTACAATGGTAGAGCTTGTCTTTGTCATTGTCATTTTAGGCATTTTAGCAGCAGTGGCGATCCCTCGCCTAGCTGCTAGCAGAGATGATGCTTCGCTTGTCAAAGCTAAAAGCGATTTAAGTGCCATTAGAAGTTCCATTTCACTTAAAAGAAGTGAAAATATTTTGCAAGGCAAGTCTGGCTCCATCGAAAAACTTGATGGTGCAGCAGCAAATGCAGATGGTGCATCACTTTTTGGAGATGTTTTAGACTATGGCGTAGTAGCTGGAAGCGGTGCAGGCTCTTGGAGAAAAAATAGCGATATTTCATACTCATACAATTTAAATGGCACTTGGGTAGAATTTGATTACAATTCAACCACAGGGCATTTTAACTGCCAAAATCCAAACTCAAAAGAGTGTATAGAATTAACCAAATAACTCAACCTTTTTACTACGAACTTGCCATCATTGGTAGCGTTTTAAAAAATCTAACATATTTTAGTTTTCAAAAGCTAAATGAAGGAGATGTAGTAATAGCTCCTTTAAGAGGAAAGCCAAAAGAGGGTGTAGTCATAAAAACCGCTCAAAAACCAGAGTTTGAGTGTTTAGAGATAGTTAGTGAAACTTTAAAGTTTTTTACAAAAGAGAATCTAATAACTGCAAAGTTTATCTCCACTTACTATTTTTGCGCATTAGGTGAAGCTTTAGCTTTAATGCAACCTCATTTAAAAAATGCTAAAAAAAGTGAGCCTTTCTTAAAAGAGGTTAATTTAAAACTCTCAAACATTCAAAAAGAGGCAAAAGAGTTTATAAATAAAAACGATAGTTCTCTTCTTTTTGGAGATACAGGGAGTGGAAAGACTGAAATATATATATCTTTAATAAAAGATATTTTATCTAGTGGTGGAGATGCCATATTTTTAATGCCAGAGATTGGCTTAACTCCTCAAATGGAGAAAAGACTTAAAGAGCATTTTGGGGATTTTGTAGAAGTTTATCACTCAAAGCTTACAAAAAAAGCAAAAGATGAAGTTTTAGAAAAGATACAAAATTCTAAAATAAAAGTGGTAGCAGGTCCTAGATCTGCTCTTTTTTTACCCCTTCAAAACTTAAAATTAATAGTAGTAGATGAAGAGAGTGATGAGAGTTACAAATCAAGCTCGCGCCCAAGATACAATGCTAAAGATGTAGCGCTTTGGATGGGTAAAAAATTTAATATAAAAGTGGTTTTAGGAAGCGCAACACCAAGTCCAACTTCTTATAAAAACCTACCAACTTTTAGGCTAAAAGGGACTTTTTTTAGTTCAAGTAAAAGAGTTATCTTTGATGAAGGCTTACATGAAGTTAGTGAAGAAATCATTTTAAAAATAGAAGATAGTTTAAAAAAAGATAACCAAGTCATATTTTTTGTACCAACAAGGGCAAATTTTAAAACTCTTCTTTGCAAAGAGTGCAAAGAGAGGATTGAGTGTCCATTTTGCTCTGTTAGTTTGAGCCTTCATTTAAGTAAAAGCGCTCTTGTTTGCCACTATTGCAATTTTAGCCAACCCATAGCTACAACTTGCCCAAACTGTAAAAATGAGTCATTAGAAGCTAGAAAGATTGGGACGGTCGAGGTTATAAATGAGCTTACAACCCGCTTTCCAAATGCGAAAATAGCGCAGTTTGATAGAGATAGCATTAAAAGCACTAAAGCTTTAAAAAAACTACTAAATGATTTTAATGATGAAAAGATTGACATTTTAGTTGGAACGCAAATGTTAAGTAAAGGGCATGATTATCACAATGTAAATTTAAGCGTCATTGTGGGTATTGACTCACTTCTTTTCATGCCAGATTTTAGAGCCAATGAAAAAGCCCTATCTTTAGCTATGCAAGTAGCAGGAAGAAGTGGAAGAAAAGGCGAGGGTGAGGTGGTTTTACAAACTCAAAATAGAGAGTTTTTTGCTCTTTATATGAATGATTATGAGAGATTTTTAAAAGATGAACTACTTTTTAGGCAAGATTTGTATCCTCCATTTGTTAGATTTTGTAGGCTTTTAATATCTCATAAAAATGAAAAAACTTGCATAGATGAAGTGACAGAGGCTTTAAAAAAGCTAGAAAAATTAAATATTGAAGTGGTTGGAAGTGGAGCTTGCGGGATTTTAAAAATAGCAAACAAATTTAGATACCACATACTTTTAAGAGATAGAAGTGCTAAGGCTTTACTTAGAGCTTCTAGGGCTGTTAAGAGTCCACTCATAGAGGTAGATATGGATCCATATAATTTCTCATAAGCAACTAAATGATACAATGAGTCAAAAAAGTTGTACTATGAGATATCCTACAAACAAGATAAATTTAGGCGGGGTTTTAATTGGCGGGGACGCCCCAATTTCAGTCCAATCAATGACTTTTACAAAAACAAAAGATGTTAAAGCAACCTTAGAGCAGATAAAAAGACTCCATTTTGCAGGTTGTGACATAGTTAGGGTTGCTGTTCCCTCTTTAGAAGATGCTAATGCGCTTGAAGAGATTAAGAAAAACATCTCTCTTCCTCTTGTTGCTGATATTCATTTTAATCATAAATTAGCATTAATTGCTGCAAAAAGTGTTGATGGCATTAGGATAAATCCAGGCAATATTGGCTCAAAAGAGAGGATAAAAGAGGTTGTAAGAGCTTGCAATGAAAGAGCTCTTCCAATAAGAATTGGAGTAAATTCTGGCTCACTTGAAAAAGAGTTTGACATAAAATATGGCCCAACCGCAAAAGGGATGGTGGAGTCTGCGCTTTATAATATAAAACTTTTGGAAGATTTAGGATTTACTTCCATAAAAATTTCACTAAAAGCAAGTGATGTGACAAGAACAGTTGAAGCATACAAAATGTTAAGGCCTTTAACTAACCATCCATTTCATTTAGGAGTGACTGAGGCTGGAACTAAATTTCACTCTACTATTAAATCTTCCATAGCTCTTGGGGCGCTTTTACTTGAAGGGATAGGCGATACTTTAAGAGTTTCTATGACAGGTGAACTTGAAGAGGAGATAGTGGTTGGAAAAGCGATTTTAAAAGACTCTGGAGTGGCAAAAGAGGGAGTAAACATTATCTCTTGTCCAACTTGCGGGAGACTTGAAGCAGATCTTGTTAAAGCGGTAGAAGAGGTTGAAAGAAGAGTTAGACACATAAAAGCCCCACTAGATATTTCAGTGATGGGATGCGCTGTAAATGCAATTGGCGAGGCAAAACACGCTGATGTTGCCATAGCTTTTGGAAAAAAAGAGGGGCTCATCATAAAAAAAGGGGAAGTCATAGCAAAGTTAAAGGAAAATGAACTTGTAGATAGGTTCATTAAAGAGGTTGAAATAGAAGCGGCTAAGGAGAATTAATGGAGAGTTTGCACAATTTAAACATAGAAAGATCAATACTAAGCTCAATCTTTTTTAATCCAGAGCTTTTAGAAGAGACTTCATCAATATTAAAACCGAAAGATTTTTATCTCCCAGCCCATAGGTACATTTTTAATGCAATGATACTTTGCGAACAAGAAGATTTGCCTGTTGATGAAGAGTTTGTAAGAAAAAAACTGCTTCAAGATGGAAAGTTTGATGAAGATGTGATGCTTGAAATAATTGGCACAAATCCACTTCCAACCATATTTGCTTATGCAAATGAGATAAAAGATAAATCCATAAAAAGAACTCTTGTATCTTTAACAAGCGACATTACCGATGTTGCGCTAAAGCAAGATTTGCCAGCTCATGAGGTGCTTGATGGAATTCAGCAAAAACTTTATCAAATAAGCCAAGAGTCAAGTGACAAAGAGTTTAGAGAGTCAAGTGAGGTAGTCGTTGCTACTTTAGAAAGAATTGAAGAGTTAAAAAGAAGAGGAAATCAAATTGTTGTTGGGCTTGATACTGGGTTTACGAAATTAAATGAGCTTACAACAGGTTTTGGGGATGGCGATTTAATCATAATTGCGGCTAGGCCAGCCATGGGAAAGACTGCATTTTGTTTAAACTTAGCCCAAAAAGCGCTAGATTTGGATAAAGGGGTCGCTATATTTTCCCTAGAAATGCCAGCAGAGCAGTTGATGCTTAGGATGTTAAGTGCTAAAACTTCCATTCCTTTACAAAAACTAAGAGTTGGAAACTTAAATGATGATGAGTGGAGTAGGCTAAGTGATGCTTGTAGTGGGATGGAGAAGAAAAAGCTTTTCATTGATGATGGTGGCAATGTTGACATACATAAAGTAAGGGCAAAGCTTAGAAAATTAAAGACAAATCACCCAGAAGTTAGCCTTTGCATCATTGATTATTTGCAATTAATGAGTGGAACAAGCAAAAAAGATAGGCATCTTGAAGTTAGTGAAATTAGCCGTGGGCTTAAGCTTTTAGCTAGAGAGCTTGAAATGCCAGTGATTGCGCTTTCGCAGCTTAATAGAGGGGTTGAGAGTAGGCATGATAAAAGGCCAATGTTAAGTGACATTAGAGAATCTGGCGCCATTGAGCAAGATGCGGATATGATTTTATTTGTATATAGAGATGATGTTTATAGGGAAAAAGAGGAGAAAGAGAGAGAGCAAAGAGCTAGGGCTGAGGGCAAAGAGTATAAAAGTGATTTTGTGAGTAAAATGGAAGAGGATGCAGAGATTATCATTGGTAAAAATAGAAATGGGCCAATAGGTAAGGTAAAATTAGTTTTTCAAAAAGAGTGCACAAGGTTTGTTGATGGTGGCGCTGTTCCAATAGAGATTGTCTATTCAGGAGATGAGCAGACAAATAGCACTTTTGTGCCACCAAAAGAGTAATGTTTGCCCCAAATCCGCTTTTTAGTAAAAAAGTGGAGATTTTTTGGGCGTTTTCACTCTTTTTTCTAATTTTCTTAGTACATTTAGCATTTAGCTATAAAAATTATCAAGAGTTTAAAGAACAAAAATATCACAATTTAAGTGGCGTTTTAGTAAATGAGTTTGAAAGAGTTAGCAAAAAAGGAAAACCTTACAAGGTTTTACACATTAAAACAGATGATTTTTTAATCTACTCCACCTCTTACGCAAAAGAGTTTAAAGCTAGAGAAAAAGAGAAGTTAAACTTCACCATAGTTAGTGATGGAGTAAGTTTTAAAAGTTTTTTATCAAAAAGATTTTATGCGCCTAGCTTTAGGCACACTCCTTTGCATGAAGTAGAGCTTAATTTAAATGAAAAACTATATAGAGCCATATCCGCGCAACATCAAACTAGCCAAAAAGTTCAAAATCTATTTACCGCACTTTTTCTAGGAGATAGTTCTAAAAAAGAGTTAAGAGAAGATATAACGCACTGGGGAGTGGCTCATTTGGTGGCCATAAGTGGGTTTCATCTTGGGGTGATAGTAGGAGTTGGTTACTTTTTGTTAGCCCCAATTTATAAGTTTTTTCAATCTAGGTTTTTTCCATACAGAAATAGAACAGTTGATTTAACGCTTTTTTTACTTACTTTAGTCTTTTTTTATGCTTGGGTGATTGGGTTTATTCCTTCATTTTTGCGCTCGTTTGTGATGGCAGTTTTTGTGTTTTTTCTTTTTATTAAAAATGTAAAGGTAGTATCATTTGGAGTTTTAGCCATTTGCGGAGCTTTTTTAATAGCACTTTTTCCTTCACTAATTTTCAATGTAGGTTTTATTTTCTCTATGCTTGGAGTTTTTTACATATATCTATATCTTCATCATTTTAAAGATCTATTTAAATCAAAACTTTTACACTTAGTTTTAATAAATAGTTGGGTTTTTTTTGGGATGATTATCCCTGTTCATTTTTGGTTTAAGTTAATCACTCTCCAGCAACTTGGAGCCATAGGCTTAAGCATAATTTTTGGGATTTTTTATCCATTTATGGCGTTTTTGCATTTAATAGGACAAGGAGGGGTGATTGATAACTCTTTAGAGTGGTTTTTGGAGTTAAGAGTTTTTGAGGCAAAGGAGTTTAAAACTCCACTTTGGATGTTAATAGCCTATTTAGGGGCTAGTTTTGCCTCAATTTTTAGTAGAACTTTAGCCATCATTGTCATTTTGCTTGGAGTTGTTCCCTTTTTTATCATTTAATATGTATTGCATTACATATTAAATATAGATATAATTGTAAAGCATTACATAAAAAGGTAGGATTATGCTTGAAGAGCTATTTTTTAAAAGTAGAGATTTTATTGCTATAAACAATCAAAAATATCAAAGATATTTCATCAAAACTAAAAATTTAAGCCATAGACTCTCTATCATTACAGGCCCAAGAGGAGTAGGTAAAACTACCACTGTATCGCAATTAGTAGCAAGTAGTTATCAAGAAAATGAAGTCCTTTATGTAAATTTAGATGATATAGAAATCGCTTCAAAATACAGCATTAGTGAGATTGCTGAAAATCTTGCACTTAATGGTGGAAAACTACTATGTCTTGATGAAATACATAAGTATGACAGCTGGTCTGCTGAGCTAAAAAATATCTATGATAGGTTCGATAATTTAAAAGTTATTGCAACTGGTAGTTCAGCTTTGCAAATACATAAGGGAAGCCATGATTTAAGCCGTAGGGCGATTTTATATAATATGGTTGGTATGAGTTTTAGGGAGTTTTTAGAGCTTCATTTTGGCTATGAGTTAGAAAATTATAGCTTAGAAAATATTACAGTTAACCATATAGAGATAGCTAAAAAGATTAAAGAAATCATAGAAAAAAAGGGTGAAAAATTAATACCACTTTTCAAAAAATATCTCCGCCATGGTTACTATCCATACTATCTATCGCTGCCAAATGAAACACTGTTTTTTCAAACTCTGCAACAAAACATAAATGTTTCGATAGAGAGCGATTTGCTGAGTGTTTATCCTAGATTAAATGGAAATAGCATTAAAAAAATAAAAATGCTCCTATCTATAATCATGAAAAATGTTCCATTTGAGCCAAATATGAGTAATATAAGAAAAATGACTGATATAAAAGACGATAGAACGCTAAAAGAGTATCTGGCAAGACTGGATGATGCTGGGCTTATTAAACTTTTAATGAAAAATTCACTATCTATCAAAAACATAGATAAACCTGAAAAAATATATTTAGCAAATACAAATCTCATGCATACCAAAGAGCCAAATATAGGTAATATGAGAGAGACATTTTTTGTAAATCAGCTGGACAATTACTATAAAAATATTGACCCACTAGGAGAAAAAGGGATTTTTTATAGCAGCAGAGGTGATTTTTATTGTGAAGAGAGGTTCACTTTTGAGGTAGGTGGCAGAGTCAAAAAATTTACTCAAATAAAAAACATACCAAACTCATTTATCGCTAGTGATGAGATAGAGGTGGGTTTTGGAAACAAGATACCGCTTTGGCTTTTTGGGTTTTTGTACTAAGAAGGTAGTAGATTTTGGGTATTTTGCTTGGAACTGTTCCCTTTTTTATCATCTAAAAAACCACTTAGTTTTAAGCCGTGCAAAAATATAATCCATGAGAGATATATCCATACAAAAAAGAAAAGAATAGTGCTAAATGAACCATAAATGCTTAAATAAGTGCTGTTGTAACTTACATAAACAACAAAAAGGCTTTTTAAAACATACCAAACAAGCGAAGTGATAAAAGATGAGATGGCTACCATTTTAACGCTTAATTGCCTACTTGAAGAGATCATATAGGTTGTAAAAAATAGAGCCCAAACTATGAGGTATGGAAAAATGGTAAGTAAGTTTATCCACTTTGTGTAACTTGAGCTATTTAAAATTTTTTGCAAAACACTTGAAACATAAAATGAAACCCCAAGAGCTAAAGGTCCAAGAGTTATTAAAGTCCAGTAAGTTGAGAGTGATTGCCAAAGTGTTCTAGGTTTTGCTTTTAAGATTAGATTTACAATATACTCATACTCTCTAAAAAACATGATTGAGGTAAATAAAATTACTATAAATCCAAAAACTCCCATGCTAAGAGTATTGCTCAAAAAAGTTTCAATATAGCCTGCGATTACATCTTGCTCTGATGGAAGAAGCGAAGAGAAGATGAAAGATTTTATCTTATCATAATACTTTTCAAAGCTAGGAAGATGAGTAAAAATGGAAAGAGATATGAGCAAAATAGGGATTAAAGATAGCATTGTATGAAAACTCAAAGAGGATGAGTATTGCATCAATTGCTTATCTTTTAACTCTTTTACATGGTTTAGCATCTCTTTAGGCTTCATTAAATACCCATTTTAAAAGGATTTAAAATATTGTTTGGGTCAAAAGCTTTTTTAATGGCTTTAAAAAGATTTAACTCTGCTTCACTAAAAGCTAACTTCATATATGGCGCTTTGCTAAGCCCAATTCCATGCTCTCCGCTTAAAGTTCCGCCAAGCTCTACTGTAACTTTAAAAATCTCCTCAATGGCTTCATATCCTCTTTTAAGTTCATCTTCATTTGAGCCATCTACCATCACATTTGTATGTACATTTCCATCACCAGTATGACCAAAACATGGGGTATTGACGTTATATTTTTTAGAAATCTTTTCTATTTTTTCTAAAAGCTGCGGTAGTTTGCTTCTAGGAACTGTTATGTCTTCATTTAATTTTTTGCTACCATAAATTGATATGGATTGGCTTGCATTTCGTCTTGCAAACCAAAGTTCATTTGACTCATTTTCATCTCTTGCTATTTTGAAAAAAGTTGAGCCATTTTCACTAAAAACTTTTTTTATGGTTAAGAGTTGTGTTTCAATATCTTCTTCTAAATTTCCATCAACATCAGTGATTAAGATGGCACCAGCGTCAGTTGGCAAGCCTTTATTGAACTTTTGCTCTACAGCTTTAATGGTTAAATTATCTAAAAACTCCATAGCAACAGGAGTTACGCCAGAAGCCATAGTTTTATAAACTGCGTTCATTGCTTCTTCAACTGTTGAAAAAACTCCCATTGCCGTCTTTTTTAGTTTTGGTTTTGTGATAAGTTTTAAAGTTATTTGAGTAATCACTCCCAAAGTTCCCTCGCTAGCAATTAAAATCCCAGCAACATTGTATCCAGCCACATCTTTAATGGTTTTTTTCCCAGCTTGGATCACTTCACCACTAGGCAAAACTGCTCTTAAAGCCATCACATAATCTTTAGTAATCCCATACTTTGCAGCCCTCATGCCCCCAGCATTTTCAGCTACATTTCCACCAATGCTTGAGTAGTCTTGACTTGCAGGATCTGGCGGATAAAATAACCCTTTTTCGCTAACAGCTTTTTGCAAATCCATGTTTATGACGCCAGGTTCAACCACGGCAACCATATTTTGCATATCGATTTCTAAAATCTTATTCATATGTTTCTCAAATGCTAAAACAACTCCACCATTTGCAGGAAGTGCGCCCCCAGTAAAGCCACTCCCAGCTCCTCTTGGAGTTAGGATGATGCCAAAATCATTGCAATATTTAAGTATGTTTTGAACATCTTTTTCATCTCTTGGGAAAATTACTAAATCTGGCTCATAAGTGACTCTAGTCGCGTCATATGAGTAGGCTAAAAGATGGGCTTTGTCTGAATAGACATTCTCTTTCCCAACTAAATTTTCAAAAAATTGTATATGTTTTTTTTCCATTTTAAGGCACCATTAAATTGCCATAGTGGCGATTGTAATCTGTTATGTAAGATGAGTTCCACTTCCAAAACACGGTTTTAATCCCTTCAACTCTTGTGTAAAAAGGTAGTTCATACTCAGCTATATTTCCAGAATTAAAAGTTTTTAATATCTTAAAACTTTGACAATCAACCACATAACCTTTTTTGTTTAGTGCAAAAAATACAATCCCCGCACTATTTTCTTTACACACTTCTTTAAAATCTTCTCTATCTGGATTTGGCCTATAATCTATGGCTAGCTTCGCTCCAATGATGTCTGGATGTATCCAAGTAGTCTCATTAAAGTGCTCAATTATCTCTTTATATACAACTTGATTTGGGGCAACTATGAGAGCTCTTGAGTATAAAAAATTTAAAACTATCTTGTCGCCTTTTTCTGGCATAACTCCTGGGAGTGGGAGTGCTGGCTGTTCAAGAAGATCAAAAACTTCAAATCTAACTTTTGCTACCCCATCTTTTTTTTCTACCACGCTAGCTCTTGCAATGATGGTGTTTTTCTCATCATCAAAACGGTGAATAACTATGCCAGAAGAGCCGATGACTATATTGTCCGAATCTTTAATGGTAGCGCTACCTTGGGTAACATCAATTAGTGTAGTTTCATAAGGTTCAAATAGCGTATTTGCGTAAATGAAAGATAAAAATAGGCAGAGTATTACTAAACTTCGCAACAATGGAACTCCTTTTGCTTTTTGAATTTTTGATTATACTTTAAAGCAACTCAAAAAACCCTTTAGTTTTTGGCAAGATGTAAGGAAGCGTAAAGTAAAATAAAAAGAGTTTTGAAAGAAGGTGAGTGATGAGTAGAGTTTTTTTGATGCTACTATTTTTAGTTTTTGGTTTAAAAGCCGCCTATATTGAAGAGGTAAAATGGGAGAGCGGAGAGACTTTCTTAACATTTTTAGAGAAGCAAAATCTTCCATTATCAATCTACTATAATTTAGAAAATGAAGATAAAGAGCTAGCAAGCGAGATTATTACAGGGATAAAATATCAACTTTTAAGAGATGATGAAGGAAATCTTGAGCAAGTTTTAATACCAATTGGTGAAGAGTTGCAGATACATTTAGTAAAAGAAGAGGGTGGTTTTGAATTTAGAACAACCCCAATTAACTACCAAGAAGAGTCCTTTACAGTTACTTTAGACATTAAGCTCTCACCCTATCAAGACATAGTAAATGCGACAAATAATTACGCTTTAGCAAATGAATTTGTAAACTCATTTAAAAATAGTGTAAATTTTAAAAGAGTTATGCAAGGCGATAGATTAGTAATTTTTTACTCCCAAAGAACAAGGCTTGGCCAAAGATTTGGAAACCCAAAGATTGAAGCAGCTATGGTTGAGATTAGGGGCAGGGCAAACTATGCTTACCTTTACAATGAAAATAGATATTATGATGCTTTTGGAAAAGAGATAGAGGGATTTTTTTTAGTAAAACCAGTTAAATATACAAGAATATCTTCTCCATTTACATATAAAAGATGGCACCCAATTTTAAAAAGATATAGAGCTCATTTAGGGATTGATTATGCTGCGCCAACTGGCACGCCAATTAAAGCTGCGGGAGAGGGAAGAGTTACTTTTGTAGGAAATAAGGGTGGTTATGGAAAAACCATAGAGATAAACCATGGACATGGGTATAAAACCTTGTATGCTCATATGAATGGGTACAGAAAAGGGATAAAAAGAGGCTCATTAGTACAAAAAGGACAAGTCATTGGATATGTTGGAAGCACTGGGGTTAGTACAGGGCCACATCTGCATTTTGGACTATATAAAAATAACCGAGCCATTAATCCAAATAGCGTTGTTAAGATAGAAAAAGATAAGTTAATAGGTGAGAATTTAAAAGAGTTTTTAGCACACACTAAAAAGTTTAATGACCAGTTTGAAGTAGCTTTAGCAAACCCTACGCTCCCACCAAAAGAAGAGCCGCTTGAGTATGCAATGCTCCTTGAAAAAGAGCTTGAATCTAGCGCGCAAACCATTAGGTAAATTATGGATCAAATTAAAATTTTAGAGATAAAAAACTGCTCCAAATCTGATTATATTAAACCAAAAAGAATGAGTTACATCCAAAATGGAGTGTTAAAGCATTGGGATTTAATCGATTCGCACAATAGCGTTGCCATTCTTTTATATCATGAAGAGCGCGACTCTTTCGTGCTTGTCAAGCAGTTTAGGCCTGCTATTTATGCAAGAAGTGGAGATGGTTTTGCGTATGAGCTTTGCGCTGGACTTGTAGATAAAAATAAATCTTTAGAACAAATAGCCATTGAAGAGATAGAAGAAGAGACAGGCTATGTTGTGCCTTTAGATGAACTTAAAAAAATCACCTCTTTTTATACTGCCGTTGGGGTTACTGGAGGCGAGCAAACTCTCTTTTTTGCAAAGCTTAATGAGAAGCAACATAAGTTTAAAGGCGGGGGAATTGGGGATGAAGAGATTGAAGTTATCTACATCCCAAGAAAAGATGCTAAAGAGTTTATGTACAATGAAAAAATCATTAGAACCTCAGGATTAATGTTTTCTTTCATTTGGTTTTTTGATAATTTTCCTCACTTAAGATAGTTTAATCTATATATATTTTTAAAATATCTTTGTAGCTATCAACCCTTCTATCCCTAAAAAACGGCCACATTCTTCTAACTTCTTCAGTTCTTTTTTTATCAATTTTTACAATGGCTAACTCCTCATCCATTCCGCACTCATGCAAAAATTCTCCTTGAGGCCCACAAACAAAAGAGTTTCCCCAAAATAAAATCCCATCAATTAATTTTGAGGGATCGTGCTCTTTTCCAACTCTATTTACAGAGATAACAGGCAAACCATTTGCGATTGCGTGGGATCTTTGAATGTCTATCCATGAGCTTTTTTGCCTATCTTTTTCATCTTTGCTATCATCTTCAAACCATCCAATGGCTGTTGGATAGATTAAAACTTCAGCCCCCCTCATTGCCATAAGTCTTGCGGCTTCAGGAAACCACTGATCCCAGCATATTAAAACCCCAAGCCTTCCAACTGAAGTATCTATGGGCTTATATCCTAAATCTCCAGGGGTAAAGTAAAACTTTTCATAAAAACCTGGATCATCTGGAATGTGCATTTTTCTATATTTGCCAGCCAAACTCCCATCTTTTTCAAAAACAAAAGCACTATTATGATAAAGCCCTGCCGCTCTTTTTTCAAATAAAGAGGTGACTAAAACCACACCAAACTCTTTTGCAATGCTTGCCCAAAACTTTAAATCTTCCTCAAAATCATTTGCCAAATCAAAATTTTTTGGATCTTCAACTATGCAAAAGTATGAGCTTTGATGAAGCTCTTGCAAAACAACAAGATTAGCACCCTTTAATGAAGCCTCTTTTATCATTGAAACTGTTTTGGAAAGAGTTTCATCTTTACTGTTTTTAACGCTATGTTGAATGAGTGCAACTTTCATTTTATCTCCTATCTATTTAGCGCTTCGCTATCTTCTAGCGAGTCATCATATGGATCTAAGTGTATATTTATATCCCAAATCTCTTTAATGTCTAAATTTCTAATCCTATCTTCAATCTTTTCTGTTGCAAAATGAGCATATAAAAGTGAAATACTAGAGTTAAAAACTAAATGAACTTCAACATAGTTTGTATGCGCGGATCTTCTAGTTTTGAAGTTATGAAAGCTAGTTACTAACTCCTCTTCTTTTATAATTTTTTCAATATTTTCTACAATCTCCTCATCTAAAGCCGCGTCAAGCAGTATGTAAACCCCTTCTTTTACAAGCCCATAGGCTGAATAGATTATATATATGGCGATAAATAAACCAATGAGTGAGTCCACCAATTCTATGCCACTAAAATATACAATTACCAAAGATATTAGTACTGCGCCATTACTTAAAAGGTCGGTTTTATAATGAAGTGCGTCAGATTTGATAACTAAACTTCCAGTTTTATTTGAGACATATTGTAAAAATAAAACTAAAGCAAAAGTTAGGATTAATGAAATCATCATTACCCATAGAGCTGCCCCAATATACGAGGTTTCACTTCCTAAATAAGCCTTTTTAATCGCACTATAAAATATGAAAAGTCCAGAAACAGCAATGATAGTCCCCTCAATGACTGCGGCAAGCGCTTCAATCTTACCCCTTCCATAGTTGAAGATTTTATCTGGCGGAGTTTCAGACTTTTTAATTGCAAAGTAGTTAAAAGCTGAAACTATCAAGTCTAAAACTGAATCAACTGCGGAAGCTAAAACGGCAACCGATCCACTTGCAATCCCAATGGAGAGCTTAATGAGGATTAAAATAGTAGCAGTTAATGAAGAGGTTAGAGTTGCAACTCTTTCTAAACTCATCTTTCTCATCTTTTAAACCTATGAATTGAAGAGCAGTGTAAGCTTCCATTTTGTCTTATGAAAACCTTTGCATCTACTCCAACTACATTTAAATTTGGAACTGTTTTTTGAAGCAAACTAAGAGCCAATTCATCCTCTTTTACCCCATATGTTGGCACTATCAAAGCCCCATTTACAAAAAGAAAATTTATATATGTTGCTGGCAATCTTTTATCCTCAAAGAGAACTTCACTAGGAAGTGGGAGTTTTAAAAGTTTAAAAGGCAAAGCCTTAAGTTCATTTTCAAGCTTTTTTAACCCTTCATAATGAATATCATCTTTATTGCACATTTGATAAACAATGGTATCTTTATTTATAAATCTTGCTAAAGTGTCTATGTGAGCATCTGTATCATCTCCCATTAAATGCCCATTTTCTAGCCAAAACAGTTTTTTTAACCCAAATAAAGAGGTGAGTTTTTTCTCGATCTCATCTTTAGTAAAAGAGCTATTTCTATTTTGGTTTAGAAGGCATTTTGAAGTTGTAAGAAGATAGCCATCTCCATTACTATCAATACTTCCACCCTCAAGGATAAATTCAACTCTTTTGCATCTTCCTTTTAAAAAACCCTTCTCATGCAAAAATGAGACTATCTTGTCATCTTTGCTGCTTTGAAACTTATCGCCCCAAGCGTTGAATTTAAAATCATACGAAAAAAGCCCACCTTCATCTACTGCGTCAATTGGCCCATAATCCCTAATCCAAGTATCATCATAATCTGCTTTTAAAAATTCAATATTTTTAACGCCTTCAAGCAGAGCTTTTGCCTCTTTTAACTCTTTGCAAAGAAGAATAACTTTTTGAAATTTTGAGATAGTTTTTATGAAATCTTTAAAGGCAAAAAGAGCTTCATTTAAATATGGACTCCAATCACTACCTTTAAAAGGAAGGGCTATCAATGTGCTCTCTTGCTCCTCCCACTGCGCTGGTAATCTAAGCATAAAAATCCTTACAATAAAATGTGATTTTAACTTAGCAAGATGTTTTTGTCAAACATTCTTAGCTTTTGTGCTACAATCAAAAATAGTGCATTTAAGGGGGCTTTTTTGTTAAGATTTTTAAAAAGTTCAAGCATTGGGCAAAGCACGATATTAGTCATAATCTTTGCAGCTATTTTTGCTATGACTTCCGCTTTTGTGGTGATTTATAGTGAAAAAAAAGAGATGGATAGACAAATTTTAGATATGAAAAAAAGCTACTCTAAGGCTGAAGAGGAGAAGCTATTTCTTTTAAATAGTAGAGTTGTTAAGGTATTAAAGCTTTTAGTAAATGATAAGCTTGTAGAAAAAGAGTTAAATTTAATAATTAATGCAGCACTTAAGAGCAAAAATAGTTTTATTTTTATTTTAAATGAAGATAAAAAGTTTTTATACAACTCTTCTAGCTTAAATGAAGATGATCTTTTAGAAAAAATTTCTAACAGTAATAAAGAGGGGTTTTTAGAGTTAAATTTCAAAGATCAGCAAGCTACTATATATGTGAGTTTTTTAAATGATTATATGATTGGAGTGGGGAGTTTTTTAAAAGATTTAGATAGTTTAGTTGCAGATAAAAAAGAGGAGTCTCATAAAAAAATAACAGCTTTCATACTGAAAATTTCCACCCTAACGCTTGTTTTGTACTTAGTTGGGATTTTAAAATATAGATACCTTACAAAAGAGATTTCTAAAGATTTAAAACTTTTAGACAATTCATTTAAAGACGCTCCAAAAAGTTACGATTTCATAGATGAGAAGCTACTAAGTTTTGAAGAGTTTAAAGAGATATCTTTGCATGCAAATAAGATGATCGCTAAAATTAGAGAGAAAAATAGGGATTTAACACTTTTAAATACAAATTTAGAAAAAATGGTAGAGGAGAAAACTAGCGAATTAAAAGAGTCAAATAGATACACTAAAGAGCTTTTAAAACAGCAAGATCACTTTGTAAATAATGCGATACATGAGATAAATACTCCACTTTCAATCATGCTTACAAACATAGAACTACACAATTTAAAAATGCCAAAATCTCCTTATTTGACTAAGATTGAAGCAGCAGTTAAGGTACTTGAGAATATTTATGAGGATTTAGGTTACATTGTAAAAAAACAAAGAACTTCTTATCCAAAAGAGTTTTTTGATATGAGTGAGTTTTTAACTCAAAGAGTTGCTTACTTTCATGATGTGGCTGAGGGGAATGATTTAACTTTTAAAGCTAAAATTAAGCCAAATATAAAGATATATTTTAGCCCAGTTGAGCTTCAAAGGGTGATAGATAATAATTTATCAAACGCCATAAAATACGCACAAGCAAAGAGTGAAATCGAGTTAGAATTGCTTGAGAGAGATGAATATATCTATTTTGTTATTTCAAATTTAGGAAAACCCATAAAAGAACCTATGAAGCTATTTCAAAGATACTATAGAGAGCACGAAGCAAGAGGAGGTTTTGGGCTTGGTTTAAACATAGTAAAAGAGATTTGTGATGAAAATAGTGTTAAAATCATAGTTGATAGTAAAGATGGAAAGATAATATTTAGTTATATTTTTCAAAAAGGAGAATAGTTTTGAAGATATTGCTTTTAGAAGATGAAGTGATGCTTTGCAACACTATAAAAGAGTACTTAAGCACGCTTGGACATCTTGTAGATAGCTTTTATGATGGAGCTAGAGCGCTAGAAAAAGCAGATGAGTATGATCTTCTTATACTAGATATTAATGTTCCTACAATGAGCGGGCTTGAGATAATAGATGAGTTAAATAAAAAAGAGATTAAAGTTCCAATCATCTTCATAAGTGCCATGCTTGACATTGAGAAAATTTCTGAAGCTTTTGAGCTTGGAGCTAGTGATTATCTTAAAAAACCATTTCATTTAAAAGAGCTTGGACTTAGAATCGATAGAGTAAAAAGGGAGCAAAACTCACTTTTGCAAAAACATATCATTTTAAGCCAGCATTATCATTATGATAAAGATGAAGAGTCACTTTTTTACAATAAAACTGTGGTAGATTTGACAAAAAAACAGTTACAAATTTTAAAACTTCTTTGTGAAAATATAGACAAAGTTGTCAATTTTGAAAAATTTAGAAGCTATGTTTGGGATGATGAGCCAATAGATAATGCCACCATAAGGGCGGAAATAAGCAGGTTTAGGAAGACTTTGAAGGAAGATTTTATTGTAAATATTAAAGGTGTTGGATATAGGATTAATAGATATTATAGAAAAAATGATTAAAAAAATGCTACATATAGTTACAATCTACTCATAAAAAAGTTAAGATATTTGTTACATTTTTGCCCATATGGCGGATAAACTTTTATAAAAACACTCTTAAATAAAGGATGCTGCGGTTTTGCTATGCTGCTTTGATAAAGTTTAATAAACCATAAGGAGAGGGCTTGGAAGAGGCAGTTTCTACTCAAATTGAAAAAAACCAAAACTTTAATATTTTAGTTCAAAAAAGAGCTAAAATCACTAGGTTTTTTTTAATTTTAGTAGTTGGAGTTTATGCTCTATTTATAATCTTTCTAGCCTTTTTCCCTCATATTTTAGCCACCACTTTTAAAAACTCTACCATTACTATTGGCATACCATTTGGGCTTTTTGTTATCTTTTTTTCTATAGTTTTAACAGGGTTTTATCTATATATAGCTAGCAAAGAGTTTGATCCGCTTGTTGAGAGGATTAAAAAAGATTTAAAGGGTAAAGTTTGAAAAAATTAACTATTTTTTCCATCTTTTTAACCCATCTTTTTGCAAATGAGACAGATAAGGAGATAACTACTCAAGCGGTGCTATTTTTTCTATTTTTCATCATGATTACCATTTTAGTTATCTATTTTGCAGCTAAAAAAACAAAAACTGCTAAAGATTTTTATACCGCTGGCGGAGGCATAACTGGAGTTCAAAATGGGCTTGCAATATCAGGAGACTATATGTCCGCAGCCTCTTTTTTAGGCATATCTGGACTTGTTTATTTAAATGGTTTTGACGGACTTATATATTCAGTTGGATTTTTAGTTGGCTGGCCTGTCATTTTGTTTTTAATAGCTGAACAGCTTAGAAATTTAGGAAGATACACTTTTGCTGATGTAGCTTCTTATAGGTTAAAACAAACTCCAATTAGAATCTTAGCCGCCTTTGGATCGATTGCTACAGTGGTTTTATATTTAATAGCTCAAATGGTTGGATCTGGAAAACTTATAGAGATTTTATTTGGCATTCCATATACATTTTCGGTGATTATCGTTGGGGTAATCATGGTTTTTTATGTTGCATTTGGTGGAATGCTTGCCTCAACTTGGGTTCAAATCATAAAGGCTTTTTTGCTACTTTTTGGAGCAACTTTTATGGCAATAGTAATAATGCAAAAGGTAGATTTTAGTTTTGAAACACTTTTTACTTTAGCCGCAAATGTAAAAGGGGATCATCAAATTCTCTCATCAGGACTTTTGGTTAATGATCCTATCTCAATCCTATCTTTAGGGCTTGCTTTGATGCTTGGGACTGCTGGTTTGCCTCACATTCTTATGAGATTTTTTACAGTTGCAAATGCAAAAGAGGCTAGAAAATCAGTTTTTTATGCAACTAGCTTGATAGGGTATTTTTATATTTTGACTTTTATCATCGGTTTTGGAGCCATAGTTTTAGTTGGTAAAAATCCTACCTATTTTAACCTAGTCTTAGGAGAGTTAATTGGTGGGAACAATATGGCAGCAATCTATCTTAGCCATGCAATTGGTGGGGATCTATTTTTAGGTTTTATCGCTGCTGTTACTTTTACAACCATTTTAGCTGTGGTTTCAGGTTTAACTTTAGCTGGAGCATCAGCAATTAGCCATGATCTTTTTGCAAGGGTGATAGCTAAAGATAGAGTAACTAGATTGAAGGAGGTGCAAGTTTTAAGATATGCAGCTATAGTTATTGGACTTATATCTATACTGCTTGGAATAGTTTTTGAGCATCAAAATATAGCTTTCATAGTAGGCTTAGCATTTGCCATTGCTGCAAGTGCAAATTTTCCAATACTTTTTTTATCGATCTATTGGGAAGGACTTACAACTAAAGGAGCTGTTGTAGGTGGAGTAGTTGGACTAGTAGCTGTTTTAATCTTGATAGTTTTAGGACCAGTAGTTTGGGGAGAAGTGATCCATAATGATAGATCACGCGCCATCTTTCCATATGAATACCCTGCTATCTTTACAGTTCCGCTAGCATTTTTTACAACTTGGCTTTTTTCAAAATTAGATAAAAGCAAAAGGGCTAAGTTGGAAAAAGAGGCCTTTAGAGGGCAGTTTGTGAGATCTCAAACTGGCATAGGGGCTAAGGGCGTAGTTTATTTTTAAAAGACTAAGGAGGAAATATGTCAAAAGTTTTTGAACCTAATCGTGAGTATGCAAAGCAAGCTCGTATTAAAAATATGTGTGAATATAAAGAGCTAAGATTGCAGTCTGAAGAGGATTATATTGGATTTTGGGACAAGTTAGCTAAAGAAAAAGTAGAGTGGTTTGAGCCTTACCATACAGTTTTAGATGAGAGTGGTGCCCCGTTTTACAAATGGTTTGTAGGTGGCAAATTAAATGTTACTCATCAGTGTATTGGAAGACACTTAAAAACACGCAAAAATAAAGCAGCTCTCATTTGGGAAGGGGAGGATGGAAGCAGAAGAATTATAACTTATCTACTTCTTTACTACCGTGTTAATAGAATGGCAAATTTGCTTAAAAATAAGTTTGGAATTAAAAAAGGAGATAGAGTAATCCTTTATATGCCAATGATCCCTGAAGCGATGTTTGCAATGCTAGCTTGTGCAAAAATTGGAGCTATTCACTCTGTGGTTTTTGGAGGGTTCTCAGCTGAGGCATTAAGAGATAGGATTATTGATTCAGAAGCAAAGCTTGTCATTACGGCTGATGGTGCGTTTAGAAGAGGTACTCCATACCTTTTAAAACCCATGGTAGATAAAGCTTTAGAGCAAGAAGGGTGTGAGTTTTGCAACCAAGTTTTAGTAGTAAGAAGAAACTTTGAGCATATTGATATAGTAGAGGGGAGGGATTTTATATACAATGATTTAATCGTACATGAATCCCAGCACTGCGAGCCAGAAGTGATGGACTCAGAAGATCCACTTTTCTTGCTTTACACCTCAGGAAGTACTGGAAAACCAAAGGGAGTTCAACACAATAGTGCAGGTTACATTATGTGGGCTCAATATACAATGGAGCATGTTTTTAATGTAACTGAAAATGATACCTTTTGGTGTACAGCTGATGTTGGTTGGATTACAGGGCACTCATATATAGTTTATGGGCCTTTAGCCATGGGAGCAACCACTGTTATGTATGAGGGTGTTCCTCAGTATCCAAACATGGGAAGATGGTGGAATATGATTGAAGAGCTTAGAGTAAATCAGTTCTATACCGCTCCAACAGCTATTAGGTTACTTCATAAAACGGGAGCAGATGAGCCTTCAAAGTATGATTTAAGTAGCTTAAAAGTACTTGGAACTGTAGGTGAGCCAATTGATCCTGATGCGTGGCATTGGTATCATCAAGAAATTGGCGGGGGAAGATGTCCCATAATTGATACATGGTGGCAGACTGAAACAGGAGGTCATATGATAGCTCCGCTTCCAGGCGCTACTCCAATCAAGCCTGGTTCTGCAACATTTCCACTACCTGGAATCATGGCTGAAATCACTGATGAGGAAGGAAATATTATGCCAGCAGGCGAGAAAGGCTTGCTATGTATCGTGAAGCCGTGGCCTTCAATGATTAGAAACATTTGGGGAGATCCAGATAGATTTGTAAGTTCATACTTTAGCCAATGTAAAAAAGATGGAAAACCAGTATATTTCTCTGGCGATGGGGCTATGTATGATGATGATGGATATATTATCATCACTGGAAGAACGGATGATGTTATAAATGTTTCAGGACATAGAATGGGTACTGCTGAGATTGAAGCAGCTGTTGTTCATCATGAACAAATCGCTGAAGCAGCTGTTGTTGGGTGTCCTGATCCAATCAAGGGTGAGACAGTATTTGTTTATGCTGTGGTTAATGATGGAGTTAAGAGTGATGAGCTTAAAGTTTCATTAAATAAACTTTTAGTTAAAGAGATTGGGCCGATTGCTAAAGCAGATCATGTATTAATCGTTCCAGGACTTCCTAAAACTAGAAGTGGAAAAGTGATGAGAAGACTTCTTAGAAATATAGCCAAGAAGGAGCCAATTACTCAAGATATATCCACACTTGAAGAGCCAGAGATAATAGATACCATTCAAGAGTTGTACAATAAACAGATGAAATCATAAGTTTATAATAACTAAATAGTATAATTGCAAAAATTGGAGGTTAAAAATGGAGAGTCATAAAGTAGTAAATATTAAAATCACTTACGAGCCAGCCAAAATGGATGATGCCCAGCAAAAAGAGCTTGAAGATAAGATAGCAAGTTTCATCGAGGCAGTAAAAGGCAGAAAAGGTGCGAAAGTGTTAGCAAAAAGACACGATGTAGCTGTAAATATTATGTTAGACGAGTATGGTATAGAGATAGATTAAAGAAGCAAGGTGGAATCCACCTTGCTTTTAATTTACATCATTCCACCCATACCGCCCATGCCACTCATATCTGGCATCGCAGGTGCTTTATCTTCTTTTACATCGCTAATAGTAGCTTCTGTTGTTAAAAGTAAGCTTGCTACTGAAACTGCATTTAAAAGAGCAACTCTTTCAACTTTAACAGGATCAATAATTCCAGCTTCAAACATATCTACATATTCGCCTTTTGATGCGTCAAATCCAAAGTTTTCACCACTATTTTCTTCAACAGTATTTGAAACAACTCCAGCATCAAATCCAGCATTTTCAGCAATTTGTCTAAGTGGCGCTCTAAGAGCTCTTGAGACAATATCTGCTCCAATTGCTTCATCGCCTTCAAGCTTTAAGTTTAACTTTGACTTTGCTCTAATTAAAGCAGCACCACCGCCAATTACGATACCCTCTTCAACAGCAGCTTTTGTTGCTGAGAGTGCATCATCAACTCTATCTTTTTTCTCTTTCATTTCTGTTTCAGTTGCAGCTCCAACTTTAATCACCGCAACACCACCGCTTAGTTTAGCAAGTCTTTCTTGCATTTTTTCACGATCATAATCACTTGTTGTTTCTGCCATTTGTGTCTTAATTTGTCCAATTCTAGCTTCAATGGCATCTTTATCACCAAGTCCATTTACAACAGTTGTATTATCTTTATCAATCACCACGCTAGAAGCTTGACCTAAATCTTCAAGAGTGGCACTCTCTAGTGTTCTTCCTAACTCTTCGCTAATTACAGCTCCACCTGTTAAAATAGCGATATCTTCAAGCATCGCTTTTCTTCTATCGCCAAAGCCTGGTGCTTTTACTGCGCTAATATTTAAAACACCTCTTAATTTATTTACAACTAATGTTGCAAGAGCTTCACCTTCTATGTCCTCAGCTATGATAAGTAATGGTCTGCTTGTTTTTTGAACTTGCTCTAAAACTGGTAGTAAATCTTTTAAATTTGAAACTTTTTTATCATAAAGTAGGATGTAAGGGCTCTCTAAAATGGCTTGCATTTTTTCTGAATCAGTTACAAAGTATGGTGATAGATAGCCTCTATCAAACTGCATACCCTCTACTATATCAAGCTCATCTTGAATTCCTTTTGCCTCTTCAACGGTGATAACTCCATCTTTACCAACTTTTTCCATTGCATTTGCAATTAAATCACCAATTTTTGTATCTGAGTTAGCTGAAATTGAAGCAACTTGAGCGATCTCTTTTTTATCTTTTACCTCTCTTGCCATCTTTTTTAACTCTTCAATGATGGATTCAACTGCTTTATCCATACCTCTTTTAACTTCGATTGGATTTGCGCCAGCGGTTATGTTTCTAAGTCCTTCTTTAAATACTGCGTGAGCTAAGATCGTTGCAGTTGTTGTTCCATCACCTGCTTCATCAGCAGTTTTACTAGCAACCTCTCTAACAAGACTAGCTCCCATGTTTTCAACTGTTTCGGCTAATTCAATCTCTTTTGCAACTGAAACACCATCTTTTGTGATGCTTGGCGCGCCAAAGCTTTTTTGAATTAGTACATTTCTACCTCTTGGGCCCATTGTAACTTTAACAGCGTCAGTTAGCTTTCTAACACCTTCATATAATTGATTTCTTGCATTATCAGAAAAATAAATATCTTTTGCAGACATTGGTTGTGCTCCTTTTAAAAATTAAATTATTTCATTACACCTAAGACATCATCTAGGTTTAAAACTAAGTACTCTTTTCCATCTAGGGTTAACTCATTGCCTGAATATTTAGCAAAAACAACCCTATCATCTACTGCAACTAAACCCTCATCAGCCACCTCTTTACTAATGGCTTTAACTGTTCCACTTAAAGGTTTCTCTTTCGCATTCTCAGGTATAATAATTCCTGATGCGGTTGTAGTAGGCTCTTCAAGTCGCTCTACTAATATGCGTTGACCTAAAGGTTGAAAGTTCATATTTACCGTCCTTTTTTATAAAATATAATTAGCACTCATAAAAATTGAGTGATAAAATTATAGGGTAAATTTCACTTTAAGTCAATAGTTTGAAGAGAAATATCATAAACCTTTAGTCTTAGTGACTAATGGTTTATTAGTTAAAAAATTAAAAGATAAGGAGAATGGATGCGTTTTTTTGCCATATTTTTAGCTACTTTGGTTTTAATGTTTGGTGCTACATATTGGCTTTTGTTCACTGCTTCAGGGAACAATATCTTAAAGCCTTACATTGAAAAAAAAATAGAAGAAGTCATAGATGCACCTTTTAAGATTGAGCGCTTTAGACTAAAGGTTGCTCATTTGGATGTAGAAGTCTTGTATCAAAATAGTATTAGAGCAGGTTTAAGAGGGGATTTTTCTATATTTTCTAAAACATTTGATATGAAATATAGTATAAATGGAGAAAAATTAGTAACTCCAACTTTGGTAATTGACGAAAAAATAGATTTAAATGGAGAGCTTGCTGGTTCATTAAATAGTTTTATCATTAAAGGTGGAGGAGTTGCTTTTGAAGCGCCACTAGGCTTTAGCGCAAAAGTGGACAATAAAACATTAACAACAGCAACAGTAAATGTAAAAGATGCTTCCATAGAGAAACTTTTAGGTTTAGCTTCACAGCCGCTTTATTCTAAGGGGTTATTAAATATGGATGTGGAGATTAAAGAAAAAGATGGGAAACCTTTTGGCGATGCGAAAATAAGCCTAATAGAAGGTATTTTAAATGAAAAAGTTTTAAAAGAAGAGTTTGGAGTAGAAGTTGGTGAAAAAATAACTTATAAAACATCAATAGACGCAGCAGTTGAAGAGGACTTTGTTAAGGCAAAAGGGGTAGTGGATTCAAGTTTAGCAAAGCTTTTCATAAATGATGCGGTTTTTAACATTAAAAATCAAAATTTAACAAGTAAGTTTAAACTCTTAGCTCAAAGCTTAAAAAAACTTGGAAACATAGTTGAAGTTCCATTAAATGGTGCTTTGGAACTAGACGGAGAGTTAAAATATAGCAACAATGTAGCAAAAATAGTAGCAAACAGCGACTCATTTGGAGGAGATTTAGGAGTTGTTTATGAGGGCGATAAAGTATTTGTAAAAGGAGAGGAGATCTCTTTGGAAAAACTACTTTTTACTGCCAATATGCCACCACTTGTTAAGGGAGATTTAAATTTAAGTGTAGATTTAAATTCAATCCAAAATCTAAAAGGAGAGGTTAGGGCTAATTTAAATAAAGGCGCATTAATTGGCAAAGAGTTAGAAAAAATGGTTGAAGCTAAGTGGCCAAAAGAGGTGGCTTTTTCTAGTGATTTAAATGCGGATATAAAAAATGGTAAAGTAAATTTTAATGCTTTAATAGATAGTGAATTAGCAAAACTAAAAGATGTTAAGGGTGAGTTTGACATTGAAAAAGTGGTGCTTAATTCGGTTTATGAATTAGAAATAGAAGAGCTAAACAAGCTATCTTTTCTAACAAAAAAAGCTTTAAAAGGTGAATTTAGTGCGAATGGAGAGTTAAGATTTAAAGATGAAAAACCATATTTTGACGCTAAAACCAACTCTTTAGGCGGAGAGCTAGTTTTTGTATTTGAAGATGAGGTGGCAAAAGTTGATGCTAAAGGACTCATGGTTGAAACAATTAGTCAAATAGTAGATATCCCGCATGTTTTTGCAGCAAATGCGGACATTGATGCAAGGTATGATTTAGCAAAGGAAGAGGGAGAATTTTTATTTTTAATGCCTGAGGGTAGGCTTTTAGACAATGAATTAGTTGGTTTAGTTAAATTAGCAACAAACTTTGATATGACAAAAGAGCTTTATGCTAATACTAAATTAGAGGGGACGATTAAAAAAGAGTTGGTTAATTTTATATTTGATATGAACGGCAAGGAGAGCTCTTTAAGGGTTCCAAAAGGGGAGTTAAATTTAGATAGTGAGGATTTGAATGCTCCATTTGAACTAAAGATTACAAATAAAGATCTCTCAGGTAGCGTGAAAGGTAAAATGAGCGCACCAAAGGTAAAAATATCTGCTTCAAGTTACATTGAGCAAAAAATAAAAAAACATGTGCCAGAAGAGGCAAAAGATTTGCTTAAAGGGTTAAAAAAGTTATTTTAACCCAAACCTAAGGGAGGATGAAATATAATTTCGTCCTCTTTTAATTGGCTGGGTAGCTCAGCTGGCTAGAGCGCTGGTCTCATAAGCCGGAGGTCGGGAGTTCGAGTCTCCCCCCCGCCACCATACCTTTTTTACCCAATCTTAAATGACTTCAAAAACTTAACGCAAAATATCGCATATGAGCTTTTTACTCGGTATTAGAAAACAAAGATTTGAGTTACTACTTTACTAAATAAACTCTATTTAATATTTAGTGTATATAGTATGTGTATAATATTTAAGGATAATGATGTCAAAATATGATAAGTTATCAGCAAAGATTAAAAACAATCCTAAAAATGTGGATTTTGACATTATAAAAAAGATACTTGAAAACAATGGATATGAGTGTTTTAATACAGGTGGTAGTCATTATGTATTTAGAAAAGATAATGAATTACCGATTACGATCCCATACGATAGACCCATAAAAGTTATCTATGTAAAGAAAGTATTAGAGCTGATAGGAGCATAAAATGAAAAAAAATAAAGAGTATTATTTAAATTTACCGTACGAGATAGCTATTAGACCACTAACGGCTGATGAGGGTGGTGGATATTTAGCACATTACAATCATAAAGGATTAGAGTTTATCATGAGTGATGGTGAGAGTTATGAGGAAGTTCTACAAAATGTAAAAAATGCTTTTGAATGTTATCTTGATGTAGCATTAGAAAAAAATGATTTTATACCCGAGCCAAATCATAAAGAAAAAACAAAAAGAATAAATATCACTTTACCCGAGCGTATAATTAAGATGATAGACAAACAGTATCCTAACCGCTCAGCCTTTCTATCAGAAGCGGCTCTTGAAAAACTAAATAGAGCTGTTTAGTTTAATAGAACTTTCAAGCCATAACATCCGAGCATAACATCAAGTGGACATTTAAAGGTTTTAACTGATAATGGTAATATTAATATTCAAGTTACATTAGATGATGATAGGGTTTGGGCTACACAGAAAAGCATGGCATAAATATTTGAAACAACTCCACAAAACATAACACAGCATATTAAAAATATTTACAAAAAACAAGAGTTAGATGAGCAGTCAACTTGTAAGAAAATCTTACAAGTTTAGCAAGAAGGAAATAGAAGCATTCAAAGAGAGTTTGACTTTTATAATTTTGACATGTTAATAACCGTTGGTTATAGGGTAAATAGCTTAAGGACGATGCAATTTAGAAAATGGACAACAAGCATATTAAAAGGTTTTGTACTTGATGATGATAGATTAAAACAAGATAGAAATTTAACAAATAAAGACTATTTTTGCGAATTACTTGAGCATATTCGCTCTATTAGAG
>Ga0265293_10001844_pt1 | contig 44764 bp, 24 predicted proteins | sample Munlanlewell138R_FD_192505 | JGI IMG/M metagenome (GOLD analysis project Ga0265293, IMG submission 192505) | Leachate microbial communities from a municipal landfill in Southern Ontario, Canada - Leachate well 138R | ecosystem: Engineered > Solid waste > Landfill > Unclassified | place: Canada... | reverse complement strand
ACAAGAAACTGATACAATTTTTTGCATGAGGACTTCTTCCTTTCTGGGAGGTATGTGTTTTTCTGCAAAAACATTGTACCAGAAAGGTTTGGAGTCCTCAATTTTCATTTAACTTTACAGTACGAATAATATTATAAGGAGGATTAAATATGAAAAAAATTAAAAGGTTTACGGCAATGTTTGTTCTTTTATGTATGATTTTAAATCTGGGTATGGTATTTGCGCGGGAAGTAACGCCCCTTGCAGATTTTGAGGCGCCCAAATGGGCTCTTAACTCATATTTGCAAAATTCTGTCCATAACTGGTTCGCTAATGGGTTGTTGCCAAGAGGTGAAACTGACCCGACTAAAATTCGTGCGGAATCTAAAATAGTGACAGATCCGCTAAACCCCGGCAATCAGGTTCTTGGTCTCTTTAAGTACAACAGCGCTGTTGCAACAGATGTGGCAAGGTTAGGGCATGAAGCGGGGCTAAACGCTGATGAAAAAGTGTTTGCAGCTTCCGGTAAATTTTATCCGGAGGTCTTTCCGGAGGCATATACATATGCTTTTGTTACTTTTTTAAGCTTGGTGACAGGCGGCACTGAATTTATCAAAATTGAAGCAGACCGTATCCTTGTAAGAAGTGATAACAAGACAACCGGAACCCCGGGTGCGGTCACGGTTATGGGGAGTGCAGATGCCGGGTATGAGAGAAAGTGGTATGATTTTGCTATTATAGTTGACGCCATCAATTCAAAGCACACTGTTTATTTGGATGGTAATATGTATGGACCTTACGATTTTCTGACTTCCCCCTCGGTTAATTGGGCAAATGTGAAGCTTCAAGCGGGCTGGCAGGTTGCAGCAATGCCCGGAACAGTTACTACCACCCCTACTGCCAGGTTTTACCTTGATGACATTCAAATGTACACGGTTGATGAAGAATCATCTTTAAGGCTTATATCAAAATATCCGCAAGACGGTGGCGAATATGTGCATGGCAAAGACAAGGTTGAGTTTACATACAGCCAAGCCTTGGATACAAGCGTTAACCCATCTGTGTCGGTAGTTAAAACGGGTGGCGGCTCGGTAATACCTTTATCGGTAACGGTAAGCATCGATACCGTTTCAATAACCCTTCCTGAGGATGTTGACATAGAAGGTGAGTACACCGTTACAGTTTCAGGGGTGCAAAGCGTGTTGGGAAATATAGCGGATTCTGCAAGCACAACCTTTACAATTGTCGCGGAAGCCACACCGCCCAATGTCGATGTGACAGTTCTTGCAGACTTTGAGCCGCCGACATGGCCTTCCGGTATGTATTTGAGCAACCCCGTTGGCAACACCGGTTGGTATTCAAACGGAAGACAACCGACCGACATAATGCAACCTGCTGCAGCAGAATGTAAAATAGTAGCAGACCCGCAAGATGCGGGCAATCAGGTTCTTGGGCTCCTCAGGCACGACTCCATCCATCCCGCCACATTGGGTCATGACTTAAAGTTGAATGCTGATGATAAGATATTTGCAGTTTCAGGTAGAATATACCCTAAAACCATCTCACCCGACTGGAGATTTGCCTATATAAACTTTACTAATTTATTTTCAACTGAAACCGGTTACATTGAAGTTATTAGATTTGAGCCGGAGCGTATTCTTGTAAAGAGCGACAACAAGGCAGCCGGTACAAATGGTTCGGTTATAGTTAAGGGAGGCGTCGGGAACCCTTACGATAAAAGGTGGTATGACCTTGCTGTTGTAATTGACACTATCAACTCGCAGCATACAGTTTATTTAAACAACGAAAAGTTTGGTCCTTATGATTTTAGAGCGATACCGTCATTAGATTTAACGAAGATAAATTTACGAGCAGGATGGGAATATAATGCCGCTATCCCGACCGTTGGAGAGGTGTATTTGGACGATTTTAAAGTTTTCAGACAAATGGGGGAAAGGTTTTTCAAGGTCAGCTCGAAATATCCGGAAAACGGTGCGGTAAGTGTACCAAAAGGCGAAACGGTTGAGTTCAATTACAACGAAGAGTTAGACCCTTCCGCAAATCCAACTGTCACGGTAACTAAAACGGGTGCGGGCAGCATAACCCCAGCCGCTGTAAGTGTCAAGAATAAAACTGTTTCTGTAACACTTCCTTATGATGTATTTGGTGCGGAATACACCGTTACAGTTTCAAATGTAACAAGTGTGTTTGGTTACTCAGCTGCTCAGGAAAGCACAACCTTTACGACTGACGGTGAAGGTCCGCCTGACCTCTCACCCTATACTTTGGATGAAATCATGCTTACCACCGTTGAAGGTGAACCGCTTGCAACGATTCCCGCAAGTGGAAAATTTATAGCAAGTGTCAATGCGGTAAATAATAATTGCGTCGATGAGGCTTTGCTTGTTGTTGCGGCTTATGGTATGCGGGACATATTGGTTAGCGTTAATACTGTGACTAATCCGCTCCCCGCCATTGGTGAAAGCGGGGATTACGGCGTAACCCTTAATGCAGGGCAAATATCCAAGATTAAAGCGTTCGTTTGGACAAGTGACTGGGGTGTTTTGATGCCACTGGCTCAATATATTGAATATCCAAATTAGACTGATAATAACGATAGGGATGATGATGAAAATGGAATGCAAAAAAAATAGGTCTTTACTTTTAATGGTTGCTTTTGTTTTGGCGATAGCTGCCTTTGTACCTGCTGCTTATGCGCGTGAGGTTGCTGAAATTTTTGATGCAGAAGCGGCAAGCGGATATGTGCTTAACTCTGCGCTTAGCAATGTGGTTACCGGAAAGAGTTGGTATTCCAACGGTGTCAACGACACGGGCGAATGCCGTATAGTTGCCGACCCGGAAGGCGGGGCAAATCAAGCTTTTAAACTGAACCTTATAACCGCGGGCGGCATTCAAAAGACATTGGGAACCGATAAAAAGTTGAAGGCATCTGAAACAGTTTTTGCTTTATCGGGCAGAATATATCCCGATTCAATTTCCGGGGCGGGATATGCGGGAGTGCAGCTGCAGAATTTTTATGCGGCGTCTGAGGCTTTGTTAAAATTTAGCTCTGCAGGAATTACTGCACGAAATGACAACAAAGCCACCGCCGAGGTGGGTAACGCTACGATTGCTACAAGCTTTGAGCAGCGTTGGTATGACTTTTCCGTACTTGTAGATACAATTGAGCAGCAACATACCATAATCCTTGATGGCATTACATACGGACCGTACAACTACATTGTAAACATTTTGTATACCAACCCCACCGTGATAGTCCCCCGTATCGGGGTATATGCTGCGGCAAATACGGTTGCATATTTTGATGATATTCTTTTCTGGTCGGAAGAAGGCGAAACAATGAATCTTGTTTCAAGCGCACCGGTTAACGGGGCAGAAAGAGTTGCCAGAGATGCGTTGGTTACGCTGCGGTTTAACCGCCCTATTAAACCGGGGTCTGCAACTGCTGTCAGCGTGTTTGGTGGTGGGCATTCCATCACGCCTACAACAGTTAATGTAAGCGGAAATACGCTTAAGCTTGCATTTGACCCAAGTGATATTGATTATGAAACGGAATATACGGTAGACTACTCCGGAGTGCAGAATATTTTTGGCGCAGGGGCAAACGGGAGCTTTAGTTATACCTCAGCAGAGCCACGGTCGTTTGAAATTCTAAGACCCACATTTTACAGGTTGGTTCTGGGAGAAACTGAGTCGGTGGTTACTTCCTTGCAGGCTGGTTTAATTCAGGCGCGTGCAACAATGCAAAACAATTCCGATAAGCTAAGAAATGCGGCGGCAGTTGTGGTTTTGCGAAAGGATGGCGCTGTAATCGGTATCGTAAACAATGAGTTATCAGTACCGGGTGGCAGTTCCACTCCTTTTTCAGCAGGTTTTCAGGTTCCCAATGATGGCGAGTGTCAAATCGAGCTTTATATTTGGGATGGAATACTTACCATGAATGCATTGACCGATTATTATGTTTTTAACGCTAATGGGGGCGGGTTTATCAAGGGGAATGGAGGAGAATGATTATGAGAAAAAGCATTTCGTTATTTCTTACTGCTCTAATCTGCTTTATATCAACTGTTTTCCCTGCAGGGGCGTCAGAATTCGGTGAAATAGTGCCTTTTTGTGATTTTGAAAGCTTTCCCCTTGACATCCTGCGCCAAACTGTTAATGGTTGGTATGGCATGGGTGAAGCAACCCTTGCTGAAGGGAGCGGCTACTACAAGGTGTCTGTTGAAAAAGAACAGGGTGTGGATAACAAGGTGGTAAGCGTTTATTCCGATGGCGTGGCGCCCAATGCCAATGTAGGCTCAAATAGTTCTTTTACCGCTGTGCCGGACGGCTTTGTGTATGAAGGCAGGGTATGCTTAGAGGAAATTGGGAAATACGCAAGCGTATATGTTTCCATAAACGGGTTTTTAGACCGAGGAGACCAACTTCTTACCTTTACGCAAGGCAAAATTCGAGCTCGCCATGATGCCGAGGGTAGAACAAGCGTAGCTGTGATGAATTTTCGTCCGGGTGAGCATTGGTATAAATTTAAAATGATTTTTGATTTCACAGGTGACAAACCATGTTATGAGCTGTTTGTGAATGATAAAAGCAGGGGCGTTTTTGAATTTACCCTTTCCCCTACCATCGATTGGCAGACTCTTTCTTTGAGGTTTGTGGTGCAAAATCCTCAGCCGACAGGAAAAAGTTTGGCTTATTTAGATGATGTTAAGCTTTCTTTAATATTGGGTGAGGACGGCATGCCGCAAGAAAACACGCCGCCTCCCCCTTCCATTGATCCAAAAGTCGTATATGGTTTTGAAAACGAAGATGCATGGTTTACCGAAGCGTTGTTTATTGATAAAGCTGAATTCGGGTTCGAAGAAAGCGATTTAAGGATTAAAGACGGAGGCGCAACTTATAAGGATTATGCAAAGGGCTTTTCCCTTTCAAGCACTAATGTAAAGGAAGGCCTACACTCACTAAAATGGTCAAACCTCCCCTTTTATCCGACTCTTTCGACAAAAGAGGTGGAGCGAGACTGGTCGGGGTATAATATGGCATCGTTTTGGGTGTATTCCGAGGCGAAAACTGATGATGTTATTGTATTTTCCGTGCAGTCGGACAGCATTGTAACAGAGTGGAAAGATTATTATTATATAGAGTTGCATATGGATTTTGAGGGGTGGCGCGAATTTAATATTCCATTTGAACTTCTTACACCATATGAGAATGTTGTGGGATTCAAAAAGGTGGATGGAATATCCTTTTACAGTAAAATTTTTGACCGCAACCCAAGCCCATATACTGTCATTTATTTTGATAATTTTCGTCTTTCCAATGCGGATGCGGAAACTATTGAAAAAGCAAAGGCAGACTTGAATTTGCCGGAAACACAGATGCAAAAGGTGTATTTTAATGTGTATGTGCCGGGAAACCATGTGTTGACACCACAGCGTGCGGATAAATTTGAATATATTACAAAATGCGTTCCCGGTTTTGAAAAAGTGAAGCTTTTTGAATATCGGCGATATATCGAAAATAAGCGCTTTTGGGCAGAAACTACGGATGAAACCCAAAAAGCCGAGTATACGGAGTATAATCGGCAATTGCGTGAGCGTTACGGTATTACACAGGATGCGCCTTATGATGAGTTTGTGGATTTGCAAACACCGCTTGTTTACGGCAGCGACTTAACCCTTTACAGGGGTGAGTATTTAAACCATGATTTTCCCGAAGTTGTATCACAACCTGATGGCGCAATACAGTATTTGCCATACTTCAAAAATGAAAGGGCGCAATACGGCTACTATCCCAAATATCGCCCTGCCGTCCCCAGTTTTGATTATGAAGGAAATGCTTACATGAAGTATGGTCCTATTATTCAAACAGTTGATGAGCGTGGCAGATGGTATTATACTGATATTACACCGTTTGTGAGCAAGTATGTGGACGAGGCTTTGCATTATAGTGATTTCCGTTATCGCACTATCGGTCAGCTTGATGAGCCGAGAATTGTTTTTGACAAGGACGGCGATGGGTATATGATGTTTGTTATTCAGGGGCGCGAACCAAATGGCAAGGATTCTCGGAGGGGTATTTTGGCACATTCAAACGATGGTTTGAAAACATGGGAGGTTTATCCTTTGCCCGCAGAGATGAACCGTTTTGAAAAGCATGATACCTTTAATGCGGAATCATGGGATTATCCGCCAGCCATACTTTCCAGCGGCTCTGCAAACGATGAAGATAAAAATGTGGGGGGAACTTTGATTGTACCTAAAAAGTTACCTGATGGGACGCTTGACCTAAGTGAGCAAATTCGTATTGCTCCGGATACCGTTTTATGTTTTACACCTCACTCCGGCGATGGAAATTTTATGGTTTCGGCAGAAGGTAAAATTTTTATTACATACAGCATCACTTACCAGGAAAGCCTGCCCGCGGAGTATAGGGCGCTTATTCCGGATAACCATCCGATGAATGACGATTCTTTTAGCTGGGAATACCTTTGGACTGCAGGAGAAATGAAGTTTAGCCGAACCGGTGTGCCAAGTTATGTTATTGCTTATGACCGTGAGCTTGGAACTATCACAGACCCTGTGTTTGTGGGCTACGGGGGCTGGCAGGGCGCTGATGGACATAACTGGTCTACAATATCTATTGATAATAATGGTTACTTGAATATTGTAATGATGGGGCATTCCGATCCGCTCGTTTATGCGCGAAGTAAAAACCCTTATGATATTTCCGAATGGATAGAACATCAGATGTTTGCCACAGAGGATAGAACGCGCGCCTCCTATGCAGGGCTTTGGACTGATTCAAAGGGCACGATGTATAGTATCAACCGAGATAGTCAAATTGACGGTTTTGATTTAATTCTTACTCGCAAGAAACAGGGAGGCGGTTGGGAAAAGATTCCGGTTGTCAAGTTTGACCAACGCAATAATATGTATACGCTTTGGTTGCATAAAATGTCGATAAACACAAAAAATGATAAGCTGTTCCTAACATATTACGCAGGTGTTAGCAGTCAAAGCGATATGACAAAAGAGGATTCCGGCTCTATGTTTTTTCATCGTCCCGATATTGAAAAGGCCAATTTGATTTGGTTCAAAAGCAAGGCGGCATACCCGCGGGGGGCAAAGTACAGCGCCACAGGAAAGGCTGTAACATTGGTTTCTTCTTACAATGGGGATATGTGTACCCTTGTGTCAGATGATGGCGGAACGACTTGGCGGCTTGCTGTGACAGAGGATTTCATAAATAACTAAATGAGGTGTTTACTTGAAAAAAAGGCTTGTTCTTATTTTAACAGCGTTAAACATCTTAGTGCAAGCGCAGTTTGTTTGCGCGTCCGACTTCTCGGCGGCACTTGGGTTTGAACTTGAAGGCGTTTGGCGGAGTGAAGCAGATTTGCTTGCAAATCCTGTGAGCGAGTCAGACCTATTGGTTACTGCAAAAGGGGGAAGTTACGAGGGACTTTTGTATGGAGGGTTAACTCTTTCACAAGACTTTGTAAAGGAGGGAGAGTTTTCAGGGCGGTGGGCAAACCGCCCCTACTTCCCCACCATCAGCTATGCATTTTCACCGATGGACTGGTCGTCGTTTACACATTTGGGTTTGTGGGTGTATTCAGAAACGGTTATCGAGGAAGAAGTTTTTATACTTTTGGAATCGGAGAACGCACAAACCAATTGGCGTGACTTTTATATTCAGTCGTTTACTGTTGATTTTTGTGGTTGGAGATATATTGAAAAGCCATTGGCAGGGTTTCAAACCATAGGAACACCTGCCGGTTGGTCATCTGTTAAGCAAATTTCATTTTGCACCAAGCTTGGCGGAAAAAGCCCAAATCCCTTTGTGCCGCTTTATTTAGATGGCCTGTCACCAATTACGCAAGAAGGCGGAATTTTGGCAGGAAACGCTTTCAATGCCGAATGGAGCTACAATGCGGATTGGCGGAATCATCATGACATCCAACCCTTTGACTATGTGATAATGAACCATACCTTCCCGGAAATGGCTACATCTCCCCAGCCGGGTATTCCCTTTAGGCAAGAACCATATTTTAAAGATGTGCGAGCAGTGTACGGATATTTTCCGCGCTACAATTCGGCTCCTGTTAGCATTGACAGAAATGGGAGGGCGGTTTTGAACCATGGATATGTACTTCAGGTTATCGGTGATGATGGGCTTTGGGATATGGTAGACCTTAATCCGGCAATTAAAAACTACATGCAAAATGTTTTGGGTAGGAGTTCATTTAAACTTCGTGATAATAATGCATTCAATGATGCCATTATTCGATTTGACTCGGATAATGACGCATATGCAACGGTAACCATAGATACAGTAGGGCGCAGATATTGTCTGTTGTTGCATTCAAGTGACGGCATGAAAAACTGGCGGGTTTACAGGCTTCCCTATGATATAGCACGCTTTGAGCGCCCCGACGGGCATAATGACATTTATTCGCACCCGCCCGTCATACTAAATTCTCCGACCAGCGGTGGAGATGTATACTTGATTACACCGTTAAAAAACAATGATGGAATGCTTGAGTTGTCGGAACCTATTTTGCTTGGAACTGACGCTATCAGCATTGCATCTCAGTCAGGTCTTTCTAATTTTGCTGTGTCGAAGGGTGATAAGCTTTACTTTGTATATGGTGTTTTGGGTGGTTCGCATAACTTTTTGATTCCTGAAAATCATCCGGCGAATAGCATGTCGTTCGTTTCGGGAGGCGCTTTAAAATATTGCCGTGATGGCGTGCCGGCATTTATTAAAACATATGATTATGCCACTGGGGAAGTTTCGCAACCTGTTTTTATCGGTTACGGCGGAATTAACTCTGCGGATGGTCATAATTGGCCTTCAATTACAATGGATTCGGCGGGGCGACTACATGTGGTTATCAACGGTCACCATGACCCGTTTTTCTACACGGTCAGCCAAAACCCGTTGGACATATCTTCTTGGGGTCAGCCCGATTTGTTGGATACTGCAGGCGCTATGGCAAGTTATGCATCCATCGCAACCGACACGGAAGACACAATGTATATAGTATATCGCGATTCTTCCAGGGGATATCATATGGACTTATCCTTGCTTCGCAAGAAGAATGGGGAGAGTTGGGAAAAAAAACGCCTGCTTGAAAAAGAAAAACCCTTTTATGCCAGCCTAATGAATTCGTTGACTTACAACCCTGTAAGCGGAAAACTGTTTGTTGCATATACTGCACGCAGCCCAATTGAGGGGATGTTCAAGGACGAATACGATGCTTATATATATCGCTATCTCGATTTAGAGATTCCCATGTTGACAAATTCTCCGCCGAATCAAGCGCAACTCCCCTTGGGAACGGCCTACACATCACCGAATATGCAATATAACTTTACTTCGGTTGCGGGCGAACGCGCGGTTTTGATTTCGGATGACGGCGGCAATTCATTTCATCTTGCTCAAACGGATGATTTTGTACCTTTGCGGAAATTTTGCGCTTATATATCCGTTTCCTTTGGCATCAAAAATCAGGACAGCGTTGTAGTGGAAGCTATTGTAAAAAGAATATCGAAAGTAATGCAGGGAAAGAGCAGGCAAAGCCTTGTAATTGAGTTGTATAACGAGTATAATGAAAACATAGGCATGAGCTATCTGCAAAAGGAATTTCTTGCCGATGAACAAACAATAAAATTTTCTATGCGCAGCGTAAATGGAGAGAGTATTTCCCGTGTCAGGGCATTTATGTGCGAAACGCCTTTTTCGGAGAAAACGCTGCTTTCTAACATTGCCGTTTCGCAAAGTCATTAACTTTTAAACACATACCGCAAGGGGGTGCACGATGGGAAGGAATCGGAGCGTATTTATAAACTGGCTTTTATCATATATTATGGTTTTTTTGCTGCCGATTTTAATTGGTTTTACGGTATACGGCGTCGTGCAAAGATACTACAAGGGTGAGTTTGACCGGGCGAACTCTTATTTGCTTCAACAGGTTCGGCAAAATATAGACACAACTATTCAAGATGTTGAAAATTTTGCAATTCAACTGGCAATGAACAATAAATTACAGACAATAATAAGTGTGAGGGAAGCAAGCGAGCAACGGGATGAAAATCAATATAAAATTTATGATGCTGTAAGAGAGTTGCAGCAATATAAGGCAAGTGTGCCCTACATAAGTTGCTTTTACCTTTATTTGCGTAAAACCGATATGGTTTTAGCTCCGGAGGGGCGCATGGACTCGATGGATTATTTTCATTATACGCATGACAAAAGTGGGGTTAGCTATGATGAGTGGAAGGAAATGCTGCGTTTTGACGGTATAAAGGATATATCCACTATAAAACGGGTAAACGCGGCAGGGAATTTGGTTGATGCCGTCGCTTATCGGCGGGCTATGCCATTTGATAAACCCAGCGAGCCGGATGCTACATTGGTAACGCTTATGGACAAATCTTATTTTGTGAAAAAGATGGAGGAAGTGGACTGGGTAAAGCATGGTATAATTTTGATTTTGGATGATAAAAATCAAGTAATTCTTTCAACCGGTGAAGCCAAGGGTGTGAATTATGAGCCGCCTTCTTACACTATGATGAGCCAATCGCATGGGCTTTTGGCAGTTGGAGATAATGTGGCGATTTACACAACATCAAGCGTTATGCGTTGGAAATATGTAATGATGATGTCCAATCGCGTCTTTTTGGAAAATGAAAGCCGTATTAGTTTGATGATACTGTTTTTCGCTGTTTTATATATTATTGTTGTAGGTTTTTCGGTGTATAATATAACAAAACGAAATTACAGACCTATTGAGGAATTAATGAACTTTATACGCGCACGGCAAAAGGGAGAAGAAATAGAAAAACCAAAAAAAAGCACAGGCGGCGCGGAATACGAATATCTTCAAAAAACCTTTCAGGAAACGCTGGACGAACAAGCAAAATTAAATGTAATTTTGGGTAAACAGCAGCAGCTTTTGCAAAATAGCTATTTGGCGGGCGTTCTTAAAGGCTCGGGCGCAGACTTTATGCGTAGTGCGGCGGAACTTGGTTATTTGCCGGATTTTATTTCGGATGCCTTTGTTATAGTGCTAATACGGTTGGATGATTATAGTAAGCTTTTTCCTTATGACGAAGAATACGAACTTAGGGTACCTACGGTGCAATTTGTAATCGGAAATGTATTGGTAGAACTTTTTTCTGAAAAGCACAAGGCGTATATTCTTGAAGTGGATGGGTATGTGGCGGCATTGGTAAATATGCATACTGATGAGGGGTTTTTACAGTTTTTTTCGAAAAAGATAAGCTATGCGAAGAAAGTTTTAAACGAAAAAATGGGAATATACTTTTCGGCAGCTTTTAGCGGGGTTAAGCGGGGTAGCAATGCACCGGTTGAGGCGTATCGAGAGGCGGAGCGTGCAATGGAATACCGCATGATTTTTGGTCAAAGCGCGCTTATTTATTACGGCGAAGTAAAAGACAGAGAGCAGGTGTATTATCTAACGGCAGAGGAACGCCAAAAATTAATTAATAGTATAGTGACAGGTAACTCCAAAATTGCAAAGGAACTGATAGACGAAATTTTCGAACAAAACTTTCAACGCCATTCCATTTCAGTCGAGATGGCTAAGTGTTTGATATATGATTTGGCAGGAGCTGTTTTAAAGGCGTTTCAGGATTTATATGTTCCGGAAAGTGTCAGGCAGATAAGAGTAGATGCACTTTTTCTAAAAGATATAACCTGTATAAGAAAAGCGTTTTTTAAAAAAATAGAACAGGCATGCGTATGGGCGTCAAAATGCACCGGAACACCAAATCTTTTGGAATGCGTTAAAGAGCATATTGCGGAAAACTATACGGATGCAACGCTTAGCGTTTCGGGTTTGGGAAGCGTTTTTAACCTCACGCCTTCATATCTTTCAAAACTATTTCGTGAACAGACCGGTGCAGCTATTCCTGAATATATTAACCGAATTCGTTTGGGAAAAGCAAAGGGGCTGCTTTCGGAAAATCGAAGAACCATAGGTGAAATTGCGGTTATGGTTGGCTATGTCAATGAAAATGTATTCATACGCACATTTAAGCGTCATGAGGGGATGACACCCGGCCAGTATCGAAGCAGGCTACAATTACAGAAATTGCAGAAAGGGAACGAATGAATTTGAGTAGAATTCCTTATAAACAAGTGGAAATAAACGATGGGTTTTGGAAAAAAAGGCAGGAAATCAATAAAAACATAACCCTCAAAGCAATATACGACAGATTTGTTGAAACGGGGCGTATTGCATCTTTTGCCATGGACTGGCGAGAGGGGCAACCGAATAAGCCGCATGTTTTTTATGACTCTGATGTGGCAAAGTGGATTGAGGGCGCCGCATATGTCCTGGCAAAAGGTGAGAATTTTTATTTATCGGAAAATGCAGAAACGCTTATTACACAAATTGAAAAAGGACAAGCGAAGGATGGCTATTTTAATACATATTTTCAATGCATTGAGCCTTCGCGCCGTTTTTGCGACCGTGCTGCTCATGAGCTGTATAGTGCGGGCCATTTAATTGAGGCGGCGGTGGCATATTTTGAAGCTGTGGGGGATGGACGCTTTTTGCGTGTAGCAGAAAGGTATGCAAATCTTTTGGAAAAGGTTTTCAAACTTGAACAAAGCGCAAATTTTGCAACTGCCGGGCACGAAGAAATTACCTTGGCGTTGGTTCGTTTGTATGAAACAACAGATAATATGCGTTATTTGGAATTATCACGCTTTTTTATAGAAGAACGCGGCATCAACGATAAGGATGTTACACCGTTATATGATTTTGCCGATGAAAAGTATGCGCAAGACCATATGCCTGTTCGAAAGCAACGAACAGCAGAAGGGCATGCGGTTCGCGCAACATACATGTATACATCAATGGCAGATTTGGCAAGGCTTTATTGTGATGCAGGGCTTAAAGAGACTTGTGAAGCCATTTGGGAAAACATCACAAACAAGCGGATGTATGTGACGGGGGGAATAGGCTCTGCTTTTCCCGGTGAAAATTTTACATATGACTATGATTTGCCAAACTTCATGGCGTATGCCGAAACCTGTGCAGGCATAGGGTTGTTTTTTTTCGCCCATGCAATGATGCTTATAAAGCCCAAGTCGTGTTATGCTGATATAGCAGAGTTGGTGTTGTACAATGCGGTGCTGGCAGGAATTTCCCTTAGCGGCGATGCCTTTTTTTATGAAAACCCCTTGGAAATGCGTCCCGATTCGGTAGATTACTATAATAGGCGTACCGGGGGAGTACACCTGCCGATATACGAACGAAAGAAGGTTTTTGAATGTTCTTGCTGTCCCCCAAATATCGCGCGTCTTATCGGAAGAATAGGGGATTATCTATATACAAATGAGGAAGACACAATTTATATGCACCATTATATAAACAGCAGCACAAATATAACTTTGTTTGATCAAATAGTTGTTGTTACACAAAAAACGGAGTATCCGTTTTATGGTAATATAAAGGTTTCCTTTGAACTATCGATGCCACTCGAGTTTACAGTTGCATTCCGGATACCTGAATGGGCGGAGTACAGAACAATAACTGTTTGCGATAAGGTTGTTGATAAGCTTGAAATTAGAGATGGTTATGCTTTCATACGCAAGGTTTGGAAAAAGGAAGATTATATCGAAATTGATTTCCCTATGAGCGTGGTTGAAATCGAGGCAAACCCGAACATTTGGGAGTCTTGCGGCAAGGTTTCTCTAAAACGCGGACCAATTATGTATTGCATAGAAGAAGTGGATGCAGGTAAGAACTTGAGCGATGTTGTTTTGCCCGCAAACGCCCAATACAAATGGATAAAGGAGCATAAGGAGTTTACCGGGGTTCCGTGCATTAAAACAAAAGCGTTGCGCCGCCCGAGTTTTGATTCGTTATATAAAAAGGGTGCAAGCGCAGCGGAACAAGTTACTGTTACAGCAATTCCTTACTATGCCTGGGCAAACAGAGGCAAAGGCGAAATGATTGTTTGGATACAAAAAAATTTTAGTGAACGGCAAGAAGGGGAGGCTTTGATGAGGGATGAACACCAAGGAACGCATGAAGGCGGCGCTACGCTACCAAAAGTATGATAGGCTACCGGTGATACAATTTGGTTATTGGCAGGAAACCCTTGAAAAATGGCGGTCAGAGGGTCACCTTACGAGGGAGGAAAGCACCGGGTGGGCAGATGGCAACGCTGTGGACGATAAAATATCTGCCAAGTTAGGTTTTGATTGCGGATGGAATTGCTTTGTTACAAAAACAGACCTTTTTCCGGGATTTGAAACCAAGGTTGTAAGGCGCTTTGCGGATGGAACGCGCCATGTTCAAAATCGCGACGGTGTAGTTGTTATTGAAAAGGACGGCACGGGGGCGATACCCTCCGAAGTTGGACATTTATTGACCGACCGAAAAAGCTGGGAAGAACATTATTTGCCTCGGTTACAGTTTTCCCCTGAACGGGTGGATGCTAATATGCTGCATAATCGCACAGCAACCGAAGGGTATGAAAATCCCATAGGGATTTGGTGTGGCAGCCTTTTTGGGCGCATACGCGACTGGATGGGGATTGAGGGTGTAAGCTATTTATACGCTGACGATGAAAAATTATACGAAGAAATCATTGATACCGTTGCAAATTTGTGTTATCGTGTAGTTGAGCAAACATTGTCAGCAGGTGTAAAATTTGATTTTGCTGCCTTTTGGGAAGATATCTGCTTTAAAAACGGACCATTGGTAATTCCGGATGTTTTTAAACTGCTGGTTGGACCGCATTATAAAAAAATCACATCGCTTTTAACCCGCAATGGCATTGATATTATTTCAGTAGATTGCGATGGTGTAATTGATTCGCTTGTTCCCATATGGCTGGAAAACGGTGTCAATACAATGTTTCCCATTGAAGTTGGCGTTTGGAATGCAAGCATAAAGCCTTGGCGTGAGAAATATGGAAAAGAGCTTCGTGGTGTTGGAGGTATGAACAAAAATGTGTTTGCCCGTGATTATGCGGCTGTGGATGCAGAGATAGAACGATTGCGCCCTTTGGTTGCGTTAGGCGGGTATATTCCATGCCCTGACCATCGTATTGCACCAGATGCAAAATGGGAAAATGTTCAGTATTATTGTGAGCGAATGCGCGAAACATTTTAGAGAGAATTTATTGCTCGTGCGATATTATCACCCTCGGCGAGCTGCGCATGCGCAAAGCGCCATTTGTACGCATTATCCGGCTCACGATAAGAGCGCAGGCGCAAGTTTTAATATAATTTTGTGAGCCGGAAAGGCTAATGGCGCTTAAGATGAAATATATAGGTACTATTATTATATCATTCATGTTGCTTGTTGCAGGGGTGTTAACCGCCTCAGCGCAAACAGAGGTAAATGACCATTTCGATTATAAAATTGGTAAACTGTTTTGGTTTGAAAACGGAGTGCAAAAAAAACAGGATGACATTGCTTTAGATTACATCACAAGCGAGAACAATGTTCCGACGGATACATCGGGCGCAGCGAACATCATCGAAGAACAGGGAAATAAAATGCTTCAAATGACAATGCCTAATGCTGCCGGCAAAGTATTCTACTTAACGCGTGGATTCAATATTTTGCCCGATGTGTTCACTATTGAAGAACGCATAAGAATTGATTCTGCCGATGTGCCAAACAATGCCATTTTCTTGCTTAGACTGTATGGGACAAATACTGCAAATGCAAATTATTCTTCCAATATTTTTAAGTTAAATGGAGCCACATTATCTGCATCAACATCTGAAGATGCAGGGAACAGTAACAACGCAAGTAATATTTTAAAGACATTGAATGTTGGCGAATGGTATACCATTCGCGCAACAATATATTGGGATTTGTTCGGAACAGACTATGCAAAGATTGCTTTGCTTGATGCCCATGGGAATAATGTTGCGCTCAATCCTGGCGCGCAGACGGAATTTGCCTTACACAAGGAATTTGAAGCCCGTTCAAATCTTGCGCCAACATCCGGTGCAGGAATCGACAACATCGGTGAAATAAGTCGGGTTTGCTTAGCCTTTGTCAGCGGGGCAAACATTGGTTTAACCGCTCCAAACACGATTACCATAGATTACTTTAAAATGTCATATCCCGAAACTCCCGAGGCTTTTTTTGCCGATGGAAGCAAGGTGCGTTATGCATCGGAAGTTTCGGCGGGGAAAAAGGTTTTAAATATAATCTTTCCTTCGCAAATGCGGGAGGAAACATTAAATACAAACACTATAATTCTAACGAAACGCGGGGGTGATGAAGTCCCTTGCAGCGGCAGCTACTGCACAGAAACAAGAACATATACTCTGATAACAGACAATGATTTAGAAGTTGATATAACATATGACTTAATCATTACCGCCGATGCGTTAAAAATTAGCGGGACCCCGTCAGATGAGATCTACCATCAGCGCAGAATTTCTTTTTCTACCGAAACCAAGGCTTTTCTTGTCAAGGGAGTGCACTACTATTATAACGGAAACCCCATAGATGAATTAGGCGACATCACATTATTGCCCGGTACGGGTGTAGATTGTCGGGTTGATATACAAAACATTAGTGGGAGTTCAAAGGAAGTAACGGTTGCTGCCGCTTTGTTTAACAGCGAGTTAGGCTTGCTTACAAATGCAACCTTAACCAACGAGAATGTGCCTTCAAATGGGTTATCAACGGTGCACATCAATCTTACTTTACCTTTAGGCGTGTATGATAATTTAGATAAATACCACATTAAGGTTTTTGCTTGGGAGGGGGAAGATGGCAAAAAAGGTTTCGAAAGCATGTTACCGATTAGCTTGGAACCGATGGGGCTTTGTTATCGACAGAATGGTTTGCCTAATACGCGTGTAAAGATAGAACAAGATAAAAATCTGAAAATCGGCTACATAGGAGGCTCCATTACGGTGGGCGCAGGAGTTGACCCGATATCGCAACAAGGTAATCTTGCATGGCGGCCGCTAACAACAAAATGGCTTCAAACACAGTATCCGGATTGTAAAATCATGGAGGTCAATGCCGCGTTAGCCGGCACAACTTCTGAGTATGCTGCTTTTCGTGCGGCACAGGAGCTGACGCCATTTAAGCCCGATTTGGTATTTGTTGAGTTTTCGGTGAATGACAGAAGCACACCACGAGAACAAATTCAGCGCTCTATGGAGGGGCTTGTCTTACAGGTTTGGGAAGTAAATCCAAAAGCGGAAATTGTATTTGTTTACTTTTTAGACACGGTTTTTGAGGCGGATTATAATGCAGGCAGAACACCAAATACGGTTGTTTACATGGAGGAGATAGCCGACCATTATGGGATTTTGAGCGTGAATGTTGGCAAGGTTATATACGATCGATACATAGCGGAGGGCAAGGGGCATTATAACGGTAGCGGCTATTCTTCCGATGGAACACACCCCAATACAAATGGGCACGCAATAGCCGCTGAGACAATTCAGATAAAACTGACCGAGTGGTTACATACATATTCCGCGCCAAACGAAAAGGTTTTAGGTGAAACATTTACACACCATCCAATTAATGGGCGTATTATAAGTGCGTTAGACGCTTTGGCTCATGGTGATTTTGTTTTAGGCGATATTCCGAAAGATGCTAAAGTTGCTTGTAATTACGCACCATTGAATAATCCCCCCAGATGGTATACACCGGGGTCTATACAATTTGATGGACATCATATTTATTTTAGCTATACTTTTTACGGTAGCGATATTGCTGTACTATTGCATACCGTCAGCCAAACAAACGCCTCTATAATTAACTGGTCGATTGATAACGAAAATTATAATAACAATATGCTGTCCTATTCCGGATACGCAATGCTCGGAAGAAATTTGCCGGTTGGTGAGCATACGCTATACATGAGGACAGCGCCGCGCGCTGGCAATAATGGGATGCTTATTGAATTAGCAGGATTTTTTGTAGGTAACTGAATATATTGCGCATATGAATTTTTTGCGAAATGTTTGGGATTTTGATAGGGCTTCCCCGGAAGGGGTAAAAAAGTTTGAAGGGTGAGGTTTTGGAATTTATGGCAACAAGAGCAACAAAAAAACAACTTGAATTTTTAAATTGGGAGTTTGGCGTGTTCTTTCATTTTGGGATACGCACATTTTATCCTGAACACAAAGACTGGGACTTCATGCCAATGCCGCTTGATGCATTTTGCCCCACCGAGCTTGATTGCGACCGATGGATAAAAACGATTTGGGAATCAGGGGCAAAATATGCTGTTTTGGTTTGTAAACACCATGATGGCTTTGCAAATTGGCCTTCCCAATATACCGACTATTCGGTCGCCAACACACCTTGGAAGGAGGGCGAGGGCGACATTGTGCGTGAATTTACCAATGCCTGTCGAAGGTATGGTATTAAGATTGGGCTATATTATTCTCCTGCCGAATATGAAACAAAGACTAAAAGCGCGAAAAATTATGATGAATATTTTATTCAACAAATTAGGGAGCTTTTAGGTAGCTATGGACAAATAGATTATCTTTGGTTTGACGGTTGTGGTTCGGAAAACCACCAATATGATACTGCTCGCATTATTCAGGAAATACGCCGCTTGCAGCCGGATATTCTGATTTTTAACATGTGGGATCCTGATACCCGTTGGAATGGCAACGAGTCGGGTTACGCAGATATGCCAAACCCCCTTATTGTTGACTCAGTAGCGTTCTCGGTATTAGCGGAAAGCGAAGAAAAGCTTTCGCAGCGCTTGTTTTTACCTGTTGAGTGCGATATTAAAATACATAGAAACAGTTGGTTTCACAAAGAGGGAGAGGAAATTAAGACGCTGGACGAGTTGATTGGCATATATCACTATTCTGTCGGGCGTGGCGCTAACCTTCTTTTGAATATTGGACCCGACCGGAGGGGGCTTTTGCCTAAGGCTGAGGAGGCACGATTAAGGGAGCTTGGCGAATACATAAAAAACAGCTTTTGTAATCCTGCTGCAGAACATTTTATTTTGGAGGGGGGTGTTTATAAGTTAAAGCTTTCTGAGCCGACGCTTATTGATTGTATAATTTTAAGTGAAGCGGAGGAAAGCTTAGGCTCTATTAAAGAATATCATATCCGCGCATATTGCTACGATGATTTCGCAAAACCAATCAAGGTGTTTCGGTCAGAAACGATAGGTCACAAGGCGATTTGCCGCTTCGAACCGATTTTTGCGCGCGGGTTTGATGTTGTTATTGACAAGGAAGTAACATGTTCAAAGCTACAAAAATTTTCGGCGCATTTCGTAGATAGGAGATTATTATGAGAACAAAAAAAATAAAGCAGTTGCATTACGATGTTTTAGACGGCAAAACCGATTATGTGCCGCTTATTATTAATACTGCAGTTGCGGAACCGATTAATCTGACACCTTATGAATCAATGCAAAGCCCTGAAAAACATATGCAAGCAGCCTTGCACAACCGTGTAAATGACATTGAGTTTCCAACCGACCGTGAAATCGTTGTGGAAAGCAATTTCTTAGAGGCTTTAATCCCGTCAATGTTTGGCGCGCAAATGCATATTTCACCGGGTGGGTGGATTGCCGTAAAGCCTTGTTTTGAAGAACTGCCGGATGCGGATGAACTTCAAATTGGTAAGGGTCTTTTAGATGAAGCTAAATTGCACCTATTGAAGCTTAAGGAACTTTGCCCTGAAAATATAAGGCTTGCCATTACGCGGTTTATGGCGCCGCTTGACTATGCGGTGGTTATGCGTGGCGGTGATTTTTATATGGACCTTCTTTTGGAACCGGAAAAAAGCATGCGGTTTTTAAACAAAATTGCTGAAATCACAATAGAAACGCTTTGCTATATGAAAAACCTTTTGGATGAAGATATTCATGAGCAGGTAACGGCGGCGCGCGGCTTGTACACACGCGGCACACGTTTGACCGGTGATGCTGTTGTAAATTTATCGCCTAAAGATATTGAGCAATTTCTTATTCCGTCTTGCAGGCTTTTTCGCAAGACCCTTTCGGGGCTAATGCTGCATTATTGTTGCCTTCCGGCGCCATCGGGGCATGTCTTGCCCACCCTTGCAAAATTTCCTGATGTTATAGATGCAGTAGATAATTGGCAAGGGGTTGGCGCTTTTTTCAATAAAGATTGCGAAGGCTTGCTGCAAGATAAAGTTGCGATGTGCTTTGACATTTCATATGATGAGGCATTTGATGTGGATAAATTAATGGAAAAACCAATTTTTAAAGATGTTCCAAGAAAGGGAGGGCGAGGATTGTTCGTGGGGGTAAACTCGCCAAACCTGGAAGCGTCCAAAAGGCTTTACTGTAAATGGCAGGATTATTTCGAAAAACACTTTTGATATGATTTCACCTGCGTTTAAGTTTTCGGCTCTGTATAAGGCGTATGCGGCCCAAGTTGAGCCGCTCTTGACATGCCCTAAAGCCCGTGTTATAGTATAGCTAAGGTAATAAAGACCATTTGCATATCTGCAAAAATTACTACTGTCGCAAATAATACAGGCTTTAAAAGTATTGTAAAGGCAACCTAAAAATAAGGGGTTGAAATGATGACAAGCAAAGAAAGATTTATGGCTGTAATTAACGGAAAAAAGCCTGATAAAATCCCTGTTTTTCCGTTATTGATGGGGTTTTCCGCCAAAAGGTACGGAATAACATATGCAACATTTGCAAAGGATGGCATTGCATTTGCGGAGGCGCAGCTTAGCGTTTATGAAAAGTTTGGCTTAGATGCAATAACTGCGTGCTCAGATGCTTTTAGGATTACAGGAGATTTGGGAGGCGACTTGATATTTCCGGACAATGGTCCGCCGTATCTTGGCGCCCCGCTGGTTAAAAACGAATCGGATTTTAACGCGCTTGTCAAACCTGATGTGCATGACGGCAAAACCCGCATGGCTGACAGGGTGCTTGGCGTATCCGAGATGGCAAAAGCCGTGGGCAATGAGTGCATGGTTGTCGGTTGGGTGGATATGCCGTTTGCGGAAGCTTGCAGCATTTGCGGCGTTAGTGAATTTATGATGATGCTGTATGATAACCCCACTCTGGCACATAAAATATTGCGGTTTTTAACGGATATAGTTATAGAATTCGGCGTTGCGCAGCTTAAGGCGGGAGCGCCGACGGTTGGTGCGGGGGATGCGGCGGCATCGCTCATTTCGCCCGAGCTTTTTAGGGAATTTGCGCTTCCGTACGAAAAGATGGTATGCGATGCGGTTCATAAGGAAGGCGGGGCTGTTAAGCTCCATATATGCGGTAACACAACGCAGCTTATTGGTGAAATGATTAAAAGCAATGCTGATTTGTTCAATGTTGACCACTTGGCAAGCCTTTCGTACGCCAAAGAAATGTACGATGCCGCAGGAAAAGCTTTTAAGGGGAATATTGACCCGGTTGAGCATATGCTTCAAGCCACGCCCGAAAAGTGCATTCTAAAGGTGAAGGAATGCATTGAAATAGCCGGAGATTCCAGCTTTATGGTTAGCGCCGGTTGCGAAATTCCCGCAGCCGTTTCGGATGAGGTTTTCAAAGCTTTTTGCGATGCCCGTGATTTATAAATAAGGCATGAAATTTGCGCCTATCATACATATTTTAAAAATTTAATACGAAGCGGTGATGCTAATTGGAAAGAAATTTAGCGATTAAAGATTTAAAAACAGGATTGAAAGCTTCAAATAAAAAGGAAGATGTTATAAACGCCATTAGACATAGGGAAACAAGAAAAATACCTTATCAATTGGACTTGACGCATGATGTTTTAAAAAGATTAACTGCCGAAATACCGTCGATAGATTTTGAAAAAGGTATTGGAAGCTGCCTTGCGTTGGAAAGAAACGAAAGCTTTCAAGCGGTTGGCGAAGACAAGGAACGCGATATGTTCGGCGTTGTATGGCGTAAGGACCAAACAGGGGATTTCGGCGTGGTTGATACAATCATACTGACCGAGCCAACCTTAAAAGGCTATACATTTCCGGAGCCTGACGAGGCTTTGATTAGGGAAAAATGCGAAAGACTTACAAGCGTTGAAAATTTAGGCTTGTTTAAAATGTATATTATAGGTTTTTCTCTTTTTGAAAGAGCGTGGTCACTTCGAGGCATGGAAAATGTGTTGACCGATTTTATTTTAGACCCCACCTTTGCAAACGAGCTTTTGGAAAATATCACTCAATATAATCTTAAAGTTATGGACATAGTTATGGAATACCCCGTAGACGGCATATTTTTTGGGGACGATTGGGGTCAGCAAAAGGGCTTGATTATGGGGCCTGCTTTGTGGCGCAAGTTTATAAAGCCTTATCTGTTAAAAATGTATTCCCATGCAAAGAAAAAAGGGCTTTATGTATGCCAGCATTCATGCGGGGATGTTGAAGAGGTGTTTTCCGACTTGATAGATATCGGGCTTGATATCTATAATACGTTTCAACCCGAAATATATGATATTTCAAAAGTGAAAAAGGAATATGGCAAGCATTTGACTTTTTACGGCGGAATAAGCACACAACACATATTGCCCCACGGAACGGCGGAGCAGGTTAAAGAGGTAACCAAAAAAACCATGGAAATTATGCATGAAAACGGCGGGTTTATCGTTGCCCCAACCCATGCGATTCCCACCGATGTTCCAACCGAAAATATCTTAGCATTTATAGAAGCGGTACAAAACCAGTAAAGCTTTATTTAGACCTGTAAAAGATAATTTTTTTATCGTTGTTGCAAACGCGGCGGGGTTACGCAGTTTTTAAATTTGCTAATTATTTTTCTGCAATAAATTCGGTGAAATCTATGCTGCTTGTGAGCGGATGTGCGTCTTTTAGATTATTCCAAAACATAAGCTTTATTCGTTGGTTTTGCGCGTCTGTTACAATAAGGGGCAGGCTTACCAAATCGACGCTTTTGTCTCCCTTTGATACGATATGCTCCGATGCTACTATTTTTGCTAAAATATTCGTATTTTTATTGTATAGTGCGGCAATAACGGTAATATTTGAATCCGCATTGCTTGGGTTATCCACTTTAACACACACCCGAACAGCCCCGTTTCTCAGCCCCTGCAAAGGGGTGCCGTCAGAATCTATAAGCTGTGCATCGTAAAAGGGCGTATGGAAAAGCGCTACTTCCCCTATTTGGGGCGTGTATGTGTAACCGGTATTTAAAAGCTCTAATTTTAGATAATTTGTGCCCTCCGGCATTGCGCTTGACGGATAAAACGATGCCCTGTGCCAACCTTCCGACTGCTTTTCGTATCCGCTATTTTCAAGCGCTAATTCGGTCCACACCTGATTATCGGGCGAGGTATATGCAAGCACCTGTTCATCCACATTTGATGTGGTTGAAAACACAACTGCCGTAAAGGAGTATATGCTGTTGTAATTATATACGATACTTTCGGCTGATAATGTTTTTCTTGCAGCCCTTGATGTGTCATCAAAATATTTTTCGGGGTTTGTGGTGCTAAACAGCCATCCCGTAGTTTGAGAAAATATCATATTCCAGTTATCAAGAGGGTCAAGCACACATGGCTTAACGATTATTTCAAAAACCTTTTCAGCGTATATGCCGTTATTTGAAATGGCTGCTTTAAGAAACGCTCGCTTATCGCCATTGTTATGTAGGTTGCGAGAAATCACGCCGTTATCGCTGACTATCGCTTTGTTGCTTGATGTCCATGAAATTTTACTGCCATATGAGCCTGAAGAAATAAGCCCTATGTCTTGTGTAACTCTGTTACCGATATCCCCTGCACGCAATATAAGCCCAAGAGCGTCTTTGTCTGCTTCCGCCGCTCTTGTGTAATCACCCATAACATTTATGGCAAATGTCTTTTGCCTGCTTTCATCACCCTTTTCGACGGTTGCGGTCATAACTGCATACTTATCTCCTGTTATTGACCGCGTAATATTGCCGCCTGCGCTGACAATGTTTTCGTCTGATGAAGTCCAGCTTATGGTTGAGCCATTTTCCCCAAGTGCGGGAAGGTGTAAATCCGAGCCGACAAACATTGCGTTTTCACTTTGCGCATAGCCTATCGTCAAGGCAGCTAAGTCTTTCTCAACATCACTTAGCACAGGGACAAGCTTAATATAGTCTATCGATAAATCATAGTCGGCGCTGCTTTCGTTTTTACCCGATACCATAAATTCAAAATCATAGCTTCCCGTATTCGCAAAGTCTGCCGTTGTTATATGGACTTCCTCATATATATCTGAAGGACTGAAACAATCTATTTCGCCGCCCGCCTGATTATTTTGAATGTATAATTGAAATTTACCTTTTGCCGGGCTTTTTTTTACTCCTACTTTTATGTCGTACTGCCGCATTGTCGGTATATCTACTTTATATTTGACAAAATTGCCGACAGCGGACGCGTTAAGGTTGTCCAGATACCCTCCGCTGGCATGGTTTAATTGGTATGTGGTTACTGCCCTTCCGTCGGAAGAAAGTTTTTCGCACGCTTCCGCCTCACACACGCCTTTGTAGCTTTCAATATTGAGCGGCATAATGGACTTAAAATAGTTGTATGTTCCGGTGTAACTTCCGTCGGGGCGTCTAAGCCAAACCCCTTTGAGCTGATTTACAGCGTAATCAACGCCCGGCAAATGTTCAACCTCCGGTCTAAGCCCGTTGCAAAATATTTGCCAGTATATAACATAGCGCACACCCCATTCCAAAGCATAGCGGATATTTTGCTGCATAATCATTCGCATTTCGGCATCGCTTTCGGGGGTATAGTTATCAGCATTTTTTAATAAGCTGACCATCTCAAAAACGCCCATTTCACCAAAATAAATATTTTTGCTGCCAAATAGGGGTGAATCGGGGCAATATTGTTTTATATAATCCATATGCTCAAAAAAACTGCTTGCCGTATTAAGCCTTGTGGTCTTCCAGTTTGAGAATGAGTAAAGGTCCATATTGGTGTTTGGCATAATAGCCTCTATTGCTGTGGGAACAGGATATGATTTAAGAATAGGAATATATACAACCTCGGCTGCACCGGCAACCGTAACCCCTTCAATCCCTTCGCGCAGGGCATCCGTTCTTGCAGCAGTTATTGCCTCTTGGCGCGTATTGAGCCAGTCTGTCATGCCTTGAATGCGCAGGTTCTGCTCCTCCACCGTATATGAATTGGGAAGTTGAGTGCTCGCATCCAATAGGTCGAGCGCGCTGTCACTTTCCCAGTTTTGCAAAATAAAGGTTTTGCCGCTTCCTTGATATACGGTATATAAATACATCGTAAAGTTGTAAAACTCGTTATAAACATTACTTTTTTCGGTTTCGCTCAGTCCGTTTCTCCAATTTGTGTCGTACCCGTTACTAAATTCATATGCGTTTAATATGATAGTTTTAAATTGCGGTCTTGAAAATACATTTTTAAAATAGCTTGTTTCGGCAAGCTCGCTCAAGGATTTCAACTCTCCGAACTGTTCCCAATCAGAATTGTAATAATAGTTTTCGTGAGCCCTGTTTTTAAACCATAGCTTTATTACGCTTGTTCCAATGTTTTCTATTTCATCCGCGCCCTCGTTAAGATAATCTTTATCGGTAAAATGATATTTGCCCGAACCGTGAAATACGCCTACCACATCGGAAACCTTTTCCGGGTTTAAGTTTGAATTAACTGCGGAATGAGCACAAAAAGACTTTCGCGGCGAAAAAGAGCATATCAAAATGATGCACATTAAAAAACTTATTACTTTTAAAGATTTGTTCAATTCGCAACCCCCATGCTTAAACAATCGTTTTAAATAATTATATTTCAACAACGGCTTCGTTGGTAGGGGTAAATTTATGATTTATGGTAGAATACTATGTGGTTGTGTGTGAAGGTGCGGGATTTCTTTATTATCTTGTCTTTTATGCGCTATTCATCGGCTTCAATTGCGTTACGATACTGTTTTGGGGTGAGACCGGTGTAATTTTTAAACTGCTTTGTAAAATAACTTGCGTCCGAGTACCCCACGATATAGCCTATGTCGTAAGCCTTGTTGTTTCTGTCCTGCATAAGCTTTTTTGCGGCTTCTATTCTAACTTGATTCAGATATTTGTTAATTGTCATTCCGGTAGCCCGCTTAAACAGCACGCATAAGTAATTAGGCGTTAAAAACACTTCGGAGGCAATATCGTTAATTGTAATGTCTTCAAAATATTTTTTTTGAATAATTGATTTTATTTCTTCTATCAAGCCGGAGGATTTGCTTTTTGTTTTAGCTGTGAGGCTGGCACAAACCAGTATAAAGCAATTTGTTACCAAAGCTTGAAGTTCATCAATTGTTTCGGAGTTTTCGATTAAATCTACTGTTTTTTTCTCCGCCTTGCTTATTTCATGGGAGTAAACGGTGTTGTCTATGGAAAGCTGAGTGGCAATTGAAACCAAATGCAGGGCAAACTGTTTTGATAGAGAAACATTGACTGTGTTGGTTTTTTTGTGGTCGGCAAATATTTCTCCAACCAGCCTTTTGATTTCCTCACCATTGCCTGTTTTTAAGGTATTTTCAATTCGAGCAATGATTTTACCGGAAATTCGAAAAAAGGTTTTTTTATTTTGCTCAATATTGTTCGCCTTGATTATTTGCCCCTTTCCCAGAAGAAAACGCTGTTTTATGGCCTCCGAAGCGGATTTATAAGACTTGTAAACCCTGCCAAGACCTTGATACGGCATGCCAATTGCCACCGACAAGCCTATTTCGAGAATCTCCAAGACATACTCTTTGGCACGGTTAAGCTCTGCGGAAAGCAGCTCCCTTGAGGACCCGTCTATTTGGACAACTCCAAACAGCTTATCGGGAAAGTCTTCTATTATATAACCTTTAAAACGGGTGTTTATAATCTCTTGAAAAATATTTAAAATTGAAAACCTAAAGGAAGCCTGCTCCTTTGGCGAAAGGGATTTGAAAGCCTTTTTGTAGTCGTCAATCAAAAGTATAACGGAGCAGAAATGACTGTTGATATTTATATCCAGGCTAAGGAATTTAAGCTTTTCGTCTATGTGGGAGGAAGGTATTTCGTTTTGAACCAATTTTTTAAAAAAGTCTGCCCTTAAAACCTGCGTGTAACGGAATTTTTTAATTTCGTTATCTGTTTCCATAAGCCTTTTTTTATGTTCCGTATCAAGGCGTTCGGTAACGAGCATAATTGCTTTGGAAAGCTTTTCAAGGTTGACGGGCTTTAAAATGTAGTCCGCGGCATTGACATGCAGCGCCGAGCGAAGAAACCCAATGTCATCATAACCGCTTATAAAAATAATTTTTATCTGGGGATGCTTGGCGGCAACGATATTAGCAAATTCAATCCCATTCATGTTGGGCATCTTCACATCTGTAATGATAATGTCGGGAATTTGGCTTGAAAGTTTTTGCAACCCGTCCACCCCGTCATTGGCAACCGCTATAATCTCAATGTTATACTTGCCCCATTCTATATGTTTAATCAAGCCGTCAATGGTGATTTTTTCATCATCCAGTATCATTAATTTATACAAGATACCACCCCTATTTAGCTATATTATAACATTTTGAAATCTTTAAATCAAACAAAATTAACGGTGGATACTATTATTTCTGGTAGTTTTGTATAGTAAAGTTACATCCATACTTGAAAGTCTGCAAAAGCGTGTTTATAGGTTTCTACCATAAATCATAGTTATAACCCTGTAAAGCGCCCGGCAAACATGTTATTATTTAATTATGCAGTTCAATGGGAAAACAGCAAAATTGGGGGGCTTTTTATGTTTGGAAAACTGACAAGTTCTATTATTATATTTTCATTTGTAATAACGATTTTTTTCGGAATATCGGTAAACGGGGCAGAGCTTATAATTAAACCCGGCGATAGCGGGTTTGAATCCACAGGCAAGTGGTCAAAAAGCTCAGCGTTGCTAAGCTTTACAGGGGAAGAAACGCTATATTCGAGAGAAACCGGCGCTACTGCCGCATACAGTCCCGAAGGCGTTGACCCGGGGCTTTACGATGTATATTTGTATAAGCTTGTGCATTCTTCGGCAAACGACAAAGGGCTTAGGGTGGAAGTAGCTTATGATGGAAAATACGATAGCTTATCCGTTGATTTTTCAAAGGGTGAAACAGGCTGGGAATACATAGGTACATATTATTTTGAAGGCGTGGAATATGAGCATGTTAAGATAGAGAGAACCGAAACGGACGAAAGCCAGGTTTCGCGCACATGCGGTGTAAAGTTTGTGTCGTCTGACGGCAGCAAGTCTCATAACGAGGTTGATATCAAAGTTTCGCCTGAAAAACCAAATTCCGAGAAAGAAGAATCCCGCTATAAAGGCATAGTTCAACTGAGGGAAAATGAAACGGAGCTCATTTCTGCGCTTGGTCTGTTTGACAAAATCAGTCTACATAACTCAGATGAATACAGGTTTCTTACAAGGGCGGAATTTTTATCGGTTACCATGAACTTGATTGGTTTTGAGGATACTTCTGTTTTGTCGGGCGAAAGCGAACCCTTTTCTGATATCCCAAAAGAGCATTGGGCGTTTGCGAATGTTTCTATCGCCCAAAATCTTGGCATTATAAGCGGAAGCGGTACGGACGGAAGCTTTAACCCCGATGATATTATCACCTATGAGCAGGCGCTTGCTGTGCTTGTTAGGCTTTTGGGTTATAAAAAGCCTGCCGAGCAATTGGGAGGATACCCCGGAGGGTACATGATTACGGCGCACGATAAGGGCATGTTGAAAGGGTTGAATCTTAAAGCGGGAGACGATATTGATATAACCATGGCTATGCGGCTGATATATAATTCCCTTGAAATTGACTTAATGAAAAAAACCCCTGCAAGAGAAAACGACTATTATATCGATTATGGAAAGACATTGCTTACGGAATACTATGGCATGGAAAAGTCAAGCGGCATCTTGCAAACAGTGGGTTCTATGACAACGGAGAGCGGAAGGAAGGTTTCCGAAGGCATGGTGATGATTGATGAGGTTACATACGCAAGTAACGCAAATATTCTAAAATGTTTGGGTTGCAGCGTAACCTTTTATTATACAGATGATGGCTATAACAAAGAAATAAAAGCCATATATATTACGCCAAACAGAAATGAAATAAAGGTGATAAAATCCCGCGATATAATTGAAGCGAAAGAAACGGCGGAAGGGATAAGCATCAGATATATGGAAAACGGCAATTACGAGTCCAAAGAGCTGTTTGAGCAGGCCAAGAAAGTTTTGTATAATAACGGCTTGCTTATGGAATATATGGCAAGCGACTTTCATCCTTCGTTGGGAACCGTTACCCTTATTGATAACAATAATGACGGCGTTTATGACATTGCCTTTATAAAAAACTATAAAATTTATGTTGCAGGTGCGGCAAACTCTTATGCAGAAAGCATTTTTGTCAAGTATGGAAAGGGTTCTTTGAACCTTGGGCAAAGTAACATTAAAAAATATTCAATAAAGTATGCCGATGGCACAGATGCAAAAATAGAGGATATAAACGAGTGGGATATTTTATGCGTTTTAGAAACAACCGAGATGCAAGCCGAACGCATATACGAAGTTATTATTGTTAGGGAAAGCTTTAATGGAAAGGTTACGGAGGTTGGCAAAGACGAGATAATAATTGACGGTGCGGCATACGAATTGTCGGAAAGCTACATCGCAGCTGCCGCTGCACTGCCTGAGGAAGCGCCTGAAATCAAGCTGTACAGCGAAGGAACTTTTTACAAAGACATAGATGGCAAAATTGCAGCATTTAACCCGCTGACAAATGAGGGCGAGGGTTACGCATATGCATATAAGTTGGCATCCGAAAAGGGGCTGTCAGGCAAAGCAAAGTTGAAAATGTTGTTGCAAAGCAATAAGTGGGAAACGCTAAAAATTGCAGATAAACTTAGCTATAACGGCAGCCGAATTAACTCAGAGACCCTCAAAGATGATGAAACATTTGTTATGCCAAATGACGGAATTCAAGACAGAATAACAATCATCGAGCCCGGAGAAAGCGGTTTTAGCAGCGCCGGCAGTTGGTATTCAAGCAGTTCCGTTCAAACCCCTTCAGGGAAAGCCTCGCTTTATTCAAGGGTAGTGGGTTCTACTGCAACATACAGCGCTGAAGGCTTGCAAACGGGCAAATACGATGTTTATTTATACAAACTTATGCACAGTTCCAATAATGACCCGAATGTGAGCGTCAGCGTGGCCCACAAAAACGGTGTTTTTACAACTTCGGTGAATTTTGCTGTTGGCGCCGCAGGATGGGAATACTTGGGGGAATTTAATTTTTCGCAGGGGCAATCGGAAGGCGTTACCATTGAAAAACTGGAAACGGCTGACAATATAATAACACGCACCGGCGGGGTTAAGTTTATTCTCTCAGATTCAGAGCCTGTTTTGACCCCCGAGCAGTTATATCTAACCTCAGGTTTGCAAGTTTTAAGACCTATATATTATGAGCTTAACTCCGATAACGAAATTAATCTGATTGAGGTTATGGAGGAGTCGGCGGAAACTGCCGTAAGGAGGTATAAATCTACAACCTCTATGTTCCTTACCCCTTCCAATGAACATGCGGAGTTCCTTGTAAACAACAACACAATAATTTTTTCTGTTCCAATTAAGCCCAAGGAAGAAGAAAAGTATTCAACCTTCCCTAAAAGCGGCTTTGTAAATGACACCTCATATAGCCTTGCCGCTTATGAAATGGGTGATATAAGAACGCCAAAAGTGTTGGTGGGAACCGACCTTTTCAGTTCCTCTGTTTCGCTTACTTCCGACCAAAACATTATATTGGTTGACAGGGTGGTAGTTATGGTTGATGAGAGGGGTGAAGCGCTGCAAAAGCTTTATGGAATGCAAGGGGGCAGCAGGGTTGAGTTTGTATCCGACAGCAGCAATGTTTTCACAAATCTGCAACGGGGTGATGTCATTCTCATTAACAAGAATAACGAGGGCAATGTAAATGTGAAGCACATAATGCACAGCAGCGAAAATACCGTTTATGGGCAAAACGGAAGCATGATGGATAGATTTGCAGGAGCATACGGGGTGTTAACGGGAATGTATAATAATGGTGACATACTTCTTATGAGCTTTGACGGGTCTATGGATAAGGAAAACTCATATCTTTATGTCGTTAGCAACCCCAGGGTGTATATCTGCAATATGTCAAGGAATGTGACGGCGGCGGATATGTCAGAGCTTGCAATCGGGGATAAAATTTTTGTGCGATTTAGAATTTCACGCGGGCAAGAAATAGTTATATACAGGGATTGAGCCAACAACACGCATGAGAGCCGGGTAAGTTTGCATCAACGGTTTGTACACAGTTTTAAAAAATTAAAGGAGTAATATATAAAAACCGGGAGGATTGGATATGAGAAAGTTAAGCCGAAACATTTTAAGCATGGCGGTTATGTTTGCAATTGCCCTTGTGATGCTAAGCGGTTGCGGAAAAAACACAGCAGTAACAAGCAACGAAAAGAACGGAAAGCCTGTTTTAAAGGCTTTGATTAATTACATGAGGGAGGACCCGAATACATACCCCGCAGTCAAGGACTTGGAGGAAAAGACAGGTTACATCGTGCGGTATGATATGCTGCCTCAGGACAATCCGGAAGAAAAACTTAATCTTATCATAGCGTCAAACGAAGACTATGACATGATTATATGTACAAATTCGCAAAAAGCAAGATGGGCTGAATATGCACGCCAGGGCGCTTTATTCCCCCTTGATGAGTGGATTGCCCAGTACGGAGAAAACATGAGAAACGTTATCAAGGGTTCGTCCTTTGATTTAATGAAGATAGACGACAAAATCTACGGTATCCCCACCCTTGGCGCAGCCGGCGGAAACGACGTGGGCTCTTTTTCTTCAATGCTTGCTGTACGCGGTGATTGGATGGACTTAGCAGGAACAGCGCAACCCCAAACCTTAGAGGAATTTACAAACTTGCTACAAATTTTAAAGGACAAAGATTTCGGCTCAAACAAGGAAAGCAATATACCCTTGGTGCCAAGTAATGTGGCTGAAATTGTAGGCGTTATCGGTGCATTCGGGGTTCCCAATGCATGGAACGAGGTTGACGGGGCGCTGCTTAACAGGGCGGAGGACCTTAGATATGTGGAATATCTTAAATACATAGCGCACCTTTACGAAAAGGGGCTTATTGATAGAGAATTTGCAACGAACAAGCCCGCCACCATTAAGGAGAAATTCACCAGCGGCAAGGCGGGTATGATGAGTTTGGCATATTATGATGTTGCATCGATTACCGATGCGCTTGCAAAAAATGTGCCCAATTCAAGCATCAGATTTCTTAATCCGCCCATAGGGAAGGACGGAATGAGGGGAATAGGGGAAAGCCCAAATATTCTTGACAGATTTACCTTTATACCAAAGTCATCAAAAAATCCTGTTGAAACAATGAAATACATAGATTTAAAGCTTGAGCAGGACACATTCAGGCTTCTGGCAATCGGTGAGGAGGGCAAGCATTATACTATCGAAGATGGACAGTATATTCCAATAGACCCAACCTTTTATGACGAGCGCTCATATTCCAACAACTTTCTTACGGGTCAAGACGATGAAATGTATCCGATATATTGGCAGGCGCGTGTGCGCAAGGACCAAAGGATATATGACGCCTTTATGTATATGAGGGATGACGAAAGGTCGAAATTTATTGTCACCAACCCTATCAGGAATGCTCCTTCGCTGCAAAATGAAAAGCATATACAGGTTCTCAACCAAATGCTTTCTGATTTTAGCATGAAGATTGTTGTGGGCGCTTCTTCTGTTTCGGAATACGATAATTTTCTGAAAAAATGGAGGGAAGAGGGCGGAGAAGAACTAACTAAGGAAGTTAACGAATGGTACAGAATAAATAAATAAAAAAGTTTTTTATCCCCCTTTAGGAGCGAAAAAATGGTGAATAACTCAATAAATACGATGCCTGTTAAGTGTAAAAGAAACCTTAGGTTAAGCACAAGGAATATACGAAAAAAATTCATTTCAAATATGGATTTATATTTTTTGATGATTCCGGGGCTTTTATATTTGTTTATATTTAAATATTTACCTATGTATGGTATCGTGATTGCTTTTCAGGATTTTAATATAATTTCGGGAATAGCAAAAAGCGAATGGGTTGGTTTTGCAAATTTCATAAAACTTTTCAAATCGGATGAGTTTTACAGTGTTTTAACTAATACCTTGCTTATTAGTTGTTACAAGCTTTTGTTTACCTTTCCGATACCCATTCTCATTGCCGTTATATTAAACGAGATAAGAAATGGCATGTATAAAAAGGTAATACAAACGATAATTTATATGCCCCACTTTCTTTCGTGGGTTATTGTAAGCGGTTTATTTGTCAGCATCCTTTCTCCCACATCGGGGCTTGTAAATATGCTGATAAAAGCTTTTGGCGGGGAATCAATCCAGTTTATGATATCAGCCAAGTGGTTTAGGAGCATTGTTGTGACATCCGGAGCGTGGAAAGAAGCGGGATGGGGCGCAATTGTATATCTTGCCGCAATTGCAGGCATTGACCAGGAAATTTATGAGGCTGCCCGAATTGACGGGGCGGGAAGGGTAAAGCAAATGATTTATATAACGCTCCCCGGGCTTTCGTCCACGATTGTGCTTATGCTGATTTTAAGGCTTGGGCATATTTTAGATGCGGGTACGGAGCAAATTCTTATGCTTTATAACCCCATAGTTTATGATGTGGGCGACATTATCGGAACTTATGTTTACAGAATGGGTATTGGTAAAATGGAATACAGCTTCAGCACAGCGGTAGGCTTATTTAATTCGGTTGTGGGGTTTCTTTTGATTATTGCAGGCAACTGGATAAGCAAAAAGATGGTTAATAAAAGTATATGGTGAGATATGTTGATTTTAAAAAATAATGAAAAAAGCGCCATTTATACGCCTTACCCGGCTCACGGTAAGAGCGTGGTGCAAACCTTGATACAACTATGTGAGCCGGAAAGGCAACGGTGCTTAGTTTGAAAAAAACAGTCGAGGATTATATGGTTGATATATTTTCCTATGCGCTTCTTACGCTTTTTGCAATATCGACAATACTTCCGTTCCTTAATATTATTGCAAAGGCTATAAGCGAGGATTGGGCGGTTATATCGGGAAAAGTATCAATTCTGCCGGTAGGGTTTCAACTTGACAACATTAAATATGTTATAACATCACGGCAGTTTTTAAACTCTTTTTTAATTTCTGTCATCATAACGGTTGCGGGAACTTTCCTTGCCCTTTTGATGACAGGCATTGCGGCGTACCCATTGTCGAAGAAACATCTTCCCGGGATAAAGGCTGTATTGATACTGTATGTGTTCACAATGTTTTTTAGCGGAGGAATGATTCCCAACTACCTGCTTATTAAAAATTTGGGGCTGTATAACACCCTTTGGTCGATTATTTTGCCGGGTATGATAAGCGTTTTTAATATGCTTATTATCAAAAATTACTATGAAAGCTTGCCGGAAAGCCTTGAGGAATCGGCAAAAATCGATGGTGCATCGAACACATTAATACTGTTCAAGATTATCATACCGCTTTCCCTTCCGGTTTTTGCAACCATAACTCTATTTGCTGCAGTAACTCATTGGAATGATTATTTCGGACCGATGTTGTATATAAACAAAACAAGTCTTAAACCCTTGCAACTTTATCTTAGGGATGTTGTTATGGAAGTTAACGACACGACTGCAACGGCTAAATCGGACGACTTTCTTATGCATGTCGCGCCGGAGGGCGTTCGCGCGGCAACAATTATAGCCTCGACGGTCCCCATACTTTGCGTATATCCATATTTGCAAAAGTATTTTATAAAGGGGATTTTGATAGGTTCGGTAAAGGGATGAGTTAAATAATATTTTTGGAGTGGGATAATGCTAAAAAAATGGGATGTAATTATAGTTGGAGGAGGCATTTCCGGGGCGTGTGCGGCAATATCGGCTGCAAGATGCGGATGCAAAACCTTGGTGGTAGAGCAGCACGGATTTCTTGGGGGTGTGTTGACCGCCGCAGGGGTTGGCCCCATGATGAGTTTTCATGCCGGTGAAAAACAGGTTGTCCAGGGCATTGCAGGCGAGCTTATAGAAAAAATGAAAAGCAACGGCAAATCCACAGGGCATATTTTCGATACGACAGGTTACACCTATACGGTTACGCCTTTTGATGCAGAGGGCATGAAGCATGAGCTTGAAAAAATGCTTTTGGAAAGCGGCGGCGAGCTTTTGTATCATTCATTTTTGGCAGGGGTAAATATGAATGGTAAAGAAATAAATTATATAACCGTTTGCAATAAGGCGGGCGTTGAAAGGCTTTTTGCAAAGGTGTTCATAGACGCAACGGGAGATGCCGACCTTTCGGCGTGGAGCGGCGTTGAATATGCTAAAGGGCGCCCGTCGGACGGAGCAAGCCAACCGCTTACCGCCAACATTAAAATTCGCAATGTTGACATAAACAGGATTAAGGAATTTATAAAAGCAAATCCAGCCGATTTTCCTCGGCTCAAAGGGGATGTATCGTTAGTTGATAAGGCGCCCCGGCTTTCTGCCTCGGGTTTTATAGATGAGATGAAAGAGGCGCGAAAGATGGGTGAGATAACTTTTAACCGCGATAATATTTTGTTTTTTGAAACAAATAACCCGGGTGAGGTTATTGTCAACACCACACGGATACAAGGATATGACAGCACCGACCCATGGGCTCTTACCAAGGCGGAGATTGAAGGGCGAAGACAGGCAAGGGAACTTGAAGCCTTTTTGAAATCAAGGGTTGCGGGTTTTGAACAGTCGATTATACAATGCACAGGTTATGCGGTGGGAGTTAGAAGTTCGCGGAATATCAAGGGAATATATACGCTTACAGCAGAGGATTTATTTGCGGGCAAGCAATTTGACGATGTTATTGCCCATGGGGGCTATCCTATTGATATTCATGCACCTTCATTGGAGGATAATGTAGATTGCAAGTCAATCCACTTCCCGTATGGGCATGTATATAGTATTCCTTACAGGGCGCTTATAAGTAACATGGTTGATAATCTAATTGTGGTGGGGCGTTGCATTTCAGCTACGTTTGAGGCTCAAGCAAGCATAAGGGTATCGCCTATATCGGGGGCTATTGGGCATGCAGGCGGTGCGGCGGCGTCTATCGCTGTTAGGGATGGTGTTTCGGTGCAAAGTATTAGCACGGAAAAGGTGCAGAATATTCTTGTTAGTCAAGGGGCATATTTAGAGCTTAAAAAATAAAGGAGGTAAACAATTTGAAAACGAAAAAAACTTTGTGTATGGCGGTTGTGGTTTGCATGATAATGGGGGCATTTTTTGCGCAAGTTTCGGCTTCGGGCTCGGAATACATCATTAACCAGCTTGGAGCCTCGAACGGCACATCAACTCTTATTTCGGGGGAGGAGGTTTCCGGTGGCGGCATGTGGAAGGTAACCTCACAAAGCAAGGATTACAATGACGCGAATTCACTTTATTCTAACGATACTGCGGAGGGCAATTCTTTTGTAAAATTTACTCCCAAGGCATTTGGCAGCGGCGGTTTGGCGCCGGGTTACTACACGGTTGAGTTCTATAATCCCAACAATAAGAGCACAGGAGACGATTCGATGATGAAGTGGGAAGTTGTACGCTCCGTCGTAAACAGAGTAGACACACACAACGCTTCAACACTAAATTCTGCAGTTTCTTATGAAAATATAAGCGTTGCGGATTCCGGCAGCTCAGATTATTATTTAGAGGATATCGATAAAAAGGTAATTATCAAAACCGACAGGAATGAAGATTCCAATTTAGTGTATAATGTAAGCTCCGGTAATCGCGTTTCGGTAAGGGTTGTTACAACAGCAGCGCGCCTTCCGTACATATCCTTTCAGTTTTCACCGGATGGAGATATTTGGACGGAGGCGGAAGGGCAAAGCAACTGGTCTGTGATTCATCAGATAACGGGAACCCGTGCGGCAAGAAGGATAGAGTTGGATATTCCCGAGGGAATGGAGTATTTTAGAATTTATTTGACCAAGTCGGACGCCCCGGGATATGAATATAGAATAAGCGAGATAGGGCTTTACGATGCTGATGCCGTGGATAGCGAGACATTTAGCATTGACCAGAGGAAGTACGAGACGAGCTGGGTTGCCATCAGCTCCAAAAGTTTTTATTTTAGCGGAAACGGCACCGATTATATTCAATTTACAAGGCTTAACACCTTGAGTAACAGATATTCAAGGCTTGGCTCATTGCGCTTTGTACCGCAGGAAAAGTTTTCGCCGATTACCCTTACATATGACGACAGCCTTGAGCCTGTAACCGTTCCCATAACGGAAGATAGCGATGTTACGGCAAAGGTAGGGTTGACAGGGTTTAGCGGTGATGTTGCGCTTATCGCGGTGGTTTATGATACCGTCGACAGGCAAGTTAAGCAGGTGAGGGTGAAGGAATCTCCGAATGCTGCGCTTAATGACGAGGTTTCGCTAAGCTTTAATGTTAAGGCGGATGCTAATTGTGTTGTTAAAGTTTATTTGTGGAACAGCCTTAACCAAATATCGCCGCTTACATCAGAAGTTTTTGTTTTTGGGGAATAGTCAGAGTAATATATTTGATTAGGGGGGCTTAATATCATGAAAAAAGGAATTATGACGGCTTGTATTTTAACAATGCTTTTTTCGGCTGCTGTGGCGGCATTTGCTGATGAAATAATCGGCAGACCTGAAAACTTGGCGGATGTGCTTACTGTTTGTCATATGAGCGCTTATTATAACTTCACCGATGAAAATGTTTTAAACGAAGGTGCGGATAAAATTTTGGAGATGGGCGGGCGTTCAATAAAAGTTTGGTTTAACCCAAGGGTTCTAAAAACGGCTTACAAATATAATAGCAACTGGCCCGACCTTGAGGACCTTTCCATAACCAAGCTTGCAAAGACAGAGCATTTTAAGCAATTGTTTAATAAACCTTTCACATCATTTATCCTTAATGCATACGAGTACCCTCTTGTAGATTGGAAGGACGGCTTTAGTGAAGAAGAAAAGGAATTCATCCACAAAGAATTTTACGAGTTGACGGAGTATCTTCTTACAACATACAAAGGAAGCGGTAAAACCTTTGTGATTTCAACATGGGAAGGCGATGGCGCCCTTAAGGTTAAAGACTTAGATGAAAAAGAAAGGGAAATAGCATATGAGGGTATGGCAGCATGGCTTAACGCAAGACAGGATGCAATCACCAAAGCAAGAGAAGAAATAGGCATGGACGGCGTAAAGGTTGTTGGCGCTGCGGAATTTAACTATATTCCTTCCGCAAAGGAAAGAGAGGACAAAAAGTTTGAAAATATGTACGGTGATGATATAACCTTCGGCGTTGATACCGTTGTTCCCAACACCCGAATGGATTTATACTCATTTTCAACTTGGGGAACAAACATCCGAGGTCTTGAAGAATCACTCATCGAAAAGCTGGACTATTACGCTTCAAAAGCCCCGGATAGTGAAATGTATGGGTCGAAAAATATTTTTTTGGGGGAATTCGGGGCAAGAGAACTCCAGCATGCTCCCTTTAAAAACTATCCGGGCGGAACGGGTGACGGACAACTTGATATTATCCGAAACCAAGTAAAGTATGCCATTGATTGGGGGGTTGTTTACGCAAGCTATTGGACGCTTTATTGCAACGGAATTCTTGATGATGATATAAAGGCTGACCTTGAAAGAAAAACCACGGATAATAGTTTGTTTCAAGGCCTTTGGCTTATAAGGGCGGACGGAAGTCTTCCCCCTGTATGGCATTATTTTAACAAACTATTTACCGAGGATGCAAAAATCTACAATCAGCGCGGTGAAACCCTTTATAATCCCGCAGCTACAAAAGATGACGAGGTTATAATAAGGATGCACGGCTATCCGATTATGTTTGCAGACCAAACTCCCGTTGTCATACAGGGGCGTGTTCTTGTTCCTATGAGAAAGTTATTTGAAACCTTTAATGCAGAGGTTTTGTGGGACGAGGCGGCTTCAACCGTTACAGCGACGAAGGGCGAAACGACAATAAGCCTTGAGGTTGGAAATACATCGGCTGTAATAAACGGTCAAGCGCAGGTTCTTGATGTTCCCACACAGTTAATCAATGGGAGAACAATGGTTCCTGTAAGGTTTGTCGGGGAGTCTCTTGGGCTGACAATTGATTGGGACAGCCAAACCAATACCGTTATAATAACTCAACCTGCCGATACAGGCGATGGAATTGCTGATAATTTGGCTAACTGGTCAAAAGCTGAAGCCCACACCGAGGGTTGGAAATATAGAAAAGAAACGGATGCTACCGAGGGCACGGAGGGAAGGCTTTTCAGAGGAGATACCGCCCCCGAAAGCATTACATACAAACTTAGCGCCGATATAGAAACCTTCGACATCAAGGTTTTTTTCCAAAACGGCTATGTGAAGGATTTATCAAAACTATACAAAATATCCGTTTCTAAAGACGCAGTCACATGGGTTGAAGTTGAATTTGATACAGCCAATATAAATGCAAGGTCTGCGGAAAGGCAGGGATACACCTTTGGCAATCTCAAACCGAAATCGACAATTCCATCGGGGAATTTGTATCTTAAGATTGATGCTTTGTCCGAAGGCAAGTATTACAGCAATCAACTTTCGGAGATAAGGATAAACAATGAAGCAGGCAGCGAAGCCCTTTCGCCTGCTGCCTCATCTCCTGCTAAAGCAGATGTTGTGTTAAATACAGAGGCTGTGGGGGATTTTATTTCGGATACCCTTGCAAATTGGAGCAATGTTTATTCACGCACCTCCGGTTGGAAATATAGAAAGGAAACGGATGTTACCGAAGGCGCGGCAGGAAGGCTTTTCAGAGGTGCTGACGCCCCCGAAAGCGTTACATATAAGCTTAACGCCGACATAAAAACCTTTGATATAAAAGTCTTTTTCCAAAGCGGTTATGCGAAGAATTTATCGAAACTGTATAAAATATCCGTTTCAAAAGACGCAGACGCATGGGTTGAAGTTGAATTTGACACAACCAATATAAATGCAAGAACGGCGGAAAGACAAGGATACACATTTGGCAATCTCAAACCGAAATCGACAATTCCATCGGGGAATTTGTATCTTAAGATTGATGCGTTGTCCGAAGGCAAATATTACAGCAATCAAATATCTGAAGTGAAGATAAACTAATTATCAAAGGGAGCGGCATTGTTTCGGAAGGGAATGAATCTTACATGAGAATAAAGAGGTGTAGTGCAAATCCTATTGTTCAGCCGGGAGGGTTCGCTTGGAGAAAGTCAAATGTTTTTAATCCGGGCGTTGTAATGGATAACGGAGTATTTTACATGCTTGAACGGGCAGCGGGCGGGCTTGCACCTTTTATTACAAAAATCGGTCTTTTAAAAAGCCATGACGGTATAAACTTTACGCATGTCAAAGACGAGCCTGTTTTTACCTCGGAAATGATAGGTTTGCCTTATGGCAGCGTGCAAGACCCCAGAGTGGTTAAAATTGAAGGGCTGTTCTATATGGCGTATGCGGTAAGACCTTACTGCATATATGCAAGAACACCGAAAAACTTTAACATTAAAGATGCTTATCCCGACTGGGATGGGAGGAAGGAAAGCAATTTGACCCGCTCGGCAATTGCTGTGTCCGAAAACCTTATAACATGGAAGCATATAGGTTTCACAACCCCGCCGGAAATCGATGACAGGGACAATATCCTTTTCCCTGAAAAGATAAACGGGAAGTTTGCTTTGCTGCGAAGACCCATAGGCGGGAAATATATCGGAAGCCCGGGAATATGGATTTCATACTCGGACAACCTAAAAAACTGGACCGAGCCGGAATTTGTTGCCGGACCGAAAGAACAATGGGAGGGCGCAAAAATAGGGGGCTCCACGCCCCCTATAAAGACCGACAAAGGCTGGCTTACCCTTTATCACGGAGTTGATGAAAATAAAGTCTATCGAGTGGGTGCAATGCTTTTGGATTTGGATAATCCCGCGAATGTGATTGCAAGGACAAAACTATATATTATGGAACCACACGAGGATTATGAAAAGGTTGGTCTTTTTATACCGAATGTAATTTTCCCCACAGGCAATGTGGTTAGCGACGGAATTTTATACATCTATTACGGATGTACGGATACATGCATCGCAATGGCTACCGTTCCCCTTCATGAGATTATGGATTATCTGATGCTCGAAAAGGTGTAAAAACCCATTGCTGCTTAAAATGGTATTGTAATTAAGGAAAAATTGCGTTATTATAGCATTAGCGGAATTTCTTTTGGGAGCGCAATATATGCTGAAATTTATTAAAAAGTTTAATCGTAACAGCGGGATAATTTCCATATTTGTTATGCTTGTCCTTATACCAAGTATAACTTTTTTAAGTGTTTATTATCGAAGGTCAACACAGATAATAAGGGACGATTTTGTAGATGTGCTTTTACAATCTCTTTATCAGGCGGATGCAAATATTTCCGAGAAGCTTGAAAAAATTTCGGATTTGTCCAATATGCTTTTTATGAATAAATATCTTTATTCCGCAATAAGCGAAAACGGTACAAAAACAGTATCAGAGCATATTTACGAGGAGCAGGAGCTTCAAAAAATAATATCCGGGGTTCAAAGCAGCCGAAATGTTTATAAAGTTAAACTTTATGTAGATGATAAAAAAATTTATGCGCGGGAAAAGGTTAACTTCTTCCCCATGAGCGAACTGGATGATAATTCGTGGTATAAGACTGTTAGGGAATCTAACGGGCGTATTGTATGGCTTGACACAAGCAAACAAAAGTATATTGACAAAGAGGATGAGGCATATGTTGTTTCCTGTGTGCGTGTACTCAAAAATCCTGTAAATTACTCCGAGCCGATGGGCGTCTTAAAAATTGATATTGATGAAAGAGATGTCTTTAATGTGCTGTCGAATATCAGCACAAAATACCAAGATAATGTCTACATAGTTAATTGTGATGGCATTATTCTTTCGCATTTTGACAAGAGCAAAATAGGGCTTCAGGCAGAGGCGATTGCATCTTGCGATAACTTAGAAAACGAAGGTGTTTTTACCTTCGGCATGAACGGCGCTAAATCGTATGTTATATACATGACCATGCAGCTTACCGGATGGAGAATTGTTCACGAAGTTAATGCAGGCGCAATGGCGGATAATATGCTTTATAATATTTCAAGCTACACAATTTTAACCCTTTACATTTTCTTTATGGTAGTTATTGCTGTAATTGTGTATTTTACCAAAACAACAAGAAGGCGAATTAAGGAAATCGTCGACGAAATTGACCGTCAAGGAATAGAAAAGGTAAAGGACAACCTTCCGCAAAGGGGAAGCGACATTACACGACTCAAAGAAAGCATAGACGGCATGCTTGTTACTATAAGCAAAATGGCGATGGAAAGCTATCACTCTAAAATTCGTGAGCGGGAGGCACAGCTTCATGCTTTACAGGCGCAAATAAATCCGCATTTCTTATACAATACCCTTGATGCAATAAACTGGATGGCGATTAACATTAACGCTTTGGATATAAGCTTTATGATTGAGTCGCTTGCCCATTATTTTCGACTTAGCCTAAGCAAAGGGCGCAACATCGTTTCCATAGGTGACGAGATTGAGCTTTCAAAGGTGTATCTTGAAATTCAAAGAAAAAGATTTTCCGATAGCTTTACTCTTGAACTTGAGATTGATAACTGTACGGAGGAATATACTATCCCCAAACTCAGTCTTCAGCCAATTGTGGAAAACGCTTTGTTACACGGAATTCAAAAAAGAAAGGATAATGAAGGTGTTATTAAAATTTCTGCGCACAAGAGCGGGAGTGACATAATCATTTCTGTAAAGGACAACGGTTTGGGAATGACGAATAAGGAAGCAAACAGGCTTTTGGAAAATAAGGAACACTTTGAGGAAAATAATAAAAAGAAAAGCGGCTACGGGTTGTATAATGTTAATGAAAGAATAAAGCTGTTTTCCGGAGGTACGGACGATTATGGGCTTAAAATATATTCTGAAAAATCAGTCGGAACTTGTGTTGAAATAATATTAAAGGCGCAAAAGGGAAGCGCGTTTATTGATAAGGTTGACTGAATTTCAAACTAATGCGCAAACGCATATTTTTTTGCGTTTGCAGCGGAAATGGAGCTTAAAATGTTTGACTTGAACATTAAAATTGTTTTGAACGAAGAATATGATGTGATTGTGATAGGTGGCGGTCCTGCCGGTTGCACTGCGGCGGCATCGGCGGCGAGGGAGGGTGCGAAAACCCTTTTGATTGAGGCGACAGGGGCTCTCGGCGGTATGAGCACTATGGGTCATGTGCCATCGTGGTGTCCGTTCTCGGATAAAGAAAAGGTCATATATAAGGGAATGGCAGCAGAAATTTTTGCAAAGTCAAAAAAAGGTCAGGCACATGTTCAAGATGAGGATGTAAGCTGGGTGTCAATAGATGGAGAGCATCTTAAAAGGATATATGACGACATTGTCGTCGAAAACGGTGCAGATATACTCTTTGAAACAAGACTTGCCGCAGTGCAAATGCGCGATAACGGCAATGTGGACGCAGTTATCCTTGCTAACAAAGCGGGGCTCACCGCATATAAGGCAAGGGTATTTGTAGATTGCACAGGGGATGGCGACCTTGCCGCATGGGCGGGGGCGAAGTATGAAAAGGGTGATTCCGAAACAGGAGAGGTTCAGATGGCAACCCATTGTTTCGTTATGTCGAATGTGGATACATATGGGTTTTTGTACGGACCAAGGCTTAACCCATACTATGGTGAAAGTCCGGTGTTTGAGATTTTAAAAGATGGCAAATACCCTTTGATACGAGACAGACACATGGGAAACAAAATGATAGGTCCGGGCGCTGTGGCATTTAACGCCGGGCATATTGAGGATGTTGATAATACCGACCCTCGCTCTGCATCAAACGCATATGTCATGGGAAGAAAAATTGCACACCAAATGGCTGACGCTTTATCGGAATATCACCCCACAGCGTTTGGAAACGCTTTTCTGGTAAGCACTGCAAGCCTAATGGGTATCCGTGAAACCAGGCGTATTGTCGGTGATTACTACCTTACGGCAGAGGATTATCTTGCAAGAAAGACTTTTGAAGATGAAATAGGTAGATGTTGTTATTATGTTGACCTTCACAAAAAGGCAAAGACCGCAAATCAGGGAGAGGAACAGCAAATCCACAAAAAATATAAGCCGTACGGGTCGGGAGAGTCTTATGGCATACCCTATCGGTGTCTCACCCCAAAGGGTCTGCAAAATGTCCTTGTTGCAGGAAGGGCTGTATCCTGCGACAGATATGTTTTGGGAAGTATCCGTGTCATGGCTCCTGTGATGGTTATGGGTGAAGCGGCAGGCATGGCGGCAGCCCACGCTGCCGCGGGCGATTGCGATGTTCATTTAGTAGATGTGCAGCGGTTAAGAAATAGGTTGAAAGAGGAAGGTGCATACTTTTTGTAAAGCAGTTTCGGAGCGGGTACTAAACTATTCGAGAGGCAGACATTAAATACGAATTTTTACAATGTGTTGCCGTAAGTAAAACATATGTTTGGCTTGTTTTAAACTTTAATAAACTTTTTTGCAAAAAGGTGTTGACATTGGTCGCGTATCGTGGTAAAATGACTTTCGTTGCCGTAAGAAAGCAATGCGCATATGCAAGATTGTTTTCCTAAATAAGGTTTTAA